>Ga0111538_10002797_pt1 | contig 24501 bp, 22 predicted proteins | sample SoiMethybrSBSTD1_FD_79669 | JGI IMG/M metagenome (GOLD analysis project Ga0111538, IMG submission 79669) | Bulk soil microbial communities from a Populus tree surrounding site in Tennessee, USA - Soil MetaG P. TD hybrid SBSTD1 (version 2)... | ecosystem: Environmental > Terrestrial > Soil >...
CAGGCTCACGACCTCCTCGAGGTGCGGCGCGAAGATCGCGAAGTCGCTCTTCTGCTTCGCCTCGATCCACTTCATCTCGGCGCGCGCCGTCGCCTTGGCGAGCCGCGACACGAGGTTGTGCGGGGTCGCGATCGCGTGCTCGCGCTCGCGGCGCATCTCCCGCAGGTTGGCGGTCTGCCAGTCCTCGAGGCCGGCACTATTCGCGTCGGCTCGCGCGAGCAGCCTGGAGACGCGTGGCGAGGTCAGCAGCGAATGACTCTCGGTCTCCAGCGCCGCTAGCTGCTCGCCCCGCAGGTCGGAGCTACCTCGCGGCATCATCACGGCGGAATCCCAGCGCAGGATGCTGGCGGCGCTGCGAAAGGCATGCAGCCGCCTGAACTCCTGCTCCAGCTGTTGATACGGCGTCAGCGCCATGGGACCCCGCCAAAAGGGCGGCATTCTAGCAATGCGCGCCGCCGAGCCCGCCCGCCATCATCAAATTTAACTTGACGGTATGCCCCAAAGTACAGGTGTCTGCGCGCGGCGACTTACAAAATTCTTGTTTGAGCGTGAGGAACGCAGGGGAACTTGGGGCAAGGCCGACCGTCTTAATGACCGTCCTCCTGCGAGAGCGTTCGCTTTGCTGATCGGGCGCTCGGGACAAGAGCCGGCAGCGTTTCCCCGCCTGCCGGCTTTTTTATTGGGCGGGCTCGTTCGCGCCCGCTTCCTTGGAGCCGCCGGCTTGCTTGCCGCCGCCGCGCAGTCGGTCGATCAAGTGGGCGATGTACTCGGGCGAGCGCGTATTGCGTGCGATATAGCCGTACACGACCGGGACGACGTATAGCGTCAGTAGCAGCGAGAACATAACCCCGTACACGACCACTGCGCCGATCGACTTGCGGCTCTCTGCGCCCGCTCCAGACGCGATCAGGAGCGGGATTGCGCCGAAGACCGTGCACAGGCTGGTCATGAGCACCGGCCGCAGACGGATCGCGGCCGCCTCGATCACGGCTTCATGGAACTCGATCCCGCGGTCGCGGAGCTGGTTCGCAAACTCCACGATCAGGATGCCGTTCTTGGCTGCGAGGCCGATCAGCATGATGCAGCCGATCTGGCTGAAGACGTTGATCGAGCCTCCTGTGAGCCAGAGCCCGAGCAGCGCGCCGGTCACGGCCAGTGGCACGGTCATCATGATGATGAACGGATGCCGGAAGCTCTCGAACTGCGCCGCCAGCACCAGGAACACGATCACCAGCGCCAGCATGAAGGTCATGTACAGCGCCGAGCCGGAGCGCTTGAACTCGCGCGACTCGCCGTCGTAGTTGATCTGCGCATACGCCGGCAGCTCCGTGCGCACCAGGTTTTCCATGTAGTCGAGCCCCTCGCCGAGCGAGTAGCCGGGATTGAGACTGGCGGTGATGGTGACGGCGCGCAGCCGGTCGAAGCGCTTGAGCTCGGTCGGACCGGCGAGCTCCTCGACGCGCACCAGGTTCGACAGCGGGATCAGCGAATTCGTGGTCGAGGAGCGCACGTAGATGTTCGCCAGATCGCTCGGCGTCGCGCGGTCGTCCTCGCGAGCCTGCAGCATCACGTTGTATTCCTCGCCGCGGTCGAGGAACGTGGTGACGATGCGCGAGCCCATCATCGTCTCGAGCGTGCGGCCGACGGTCGTCAGCGACACGCCGAGGTCGGCGGCGCGGTTGCGATCCACCGACACTTTGAGCTGCGGCTTGCGTGCGTAGAAATCGGAGTCGAGGTTAGTCAGGCCCGGGTTCTCCGACGCCTTGGCGATGATGGTGTCGCGCCAGCGCGCGAGCTCGGCGTAGTCGCCGCCGCCCAGCACGATCTGCACCGGCGAGCCGAAGCCGCGGATGCCGAGACCGCCCGGCGTGGCGACCACGGCGCGGATGCCTGCGAGATTCTGCAACTGCGGCCGCAGCCGCGCCGCGATCTCCTGCGCCGACTCCTTGCGCTCGTCGAAGTCCGACAACGACAGCACCACGCGGCCGATGTTGACCTCGTTGCCGCCGCCGAAGTTGCCGATGCGCGAGAGCATGCGTCGCGCGTTGCCCTTCTCCACTTCGACCATCGCGATCTGCTCGACCTGGCGCAGGTAGCGCTCCATGTACTGCAGGCTCGCGCCTTCCGGCGCCGTCAGCAGGATGAAGACGCGCTGGCGATCCTCCGCTGGAGCGTATTCGGAAGGCATGATCCGAAACAGGACCACTGCGATGGCGATCGAAGCGGCGCCCGCCCCGACGATCAACGCTGGCGCATGCAGCGCGCTGCGCAGCGAGCGCTCGTAGGCACTCGACAACCAGCGGAAGAATCTGTCGACCGCGTACGCGACGCGGCCGCGCACGATGCCGTGCCCGAAAATCTTCGAGCTCATCATCGGCACCAGCGTCAGCGACACCAGCGCCGAAAAGCCGATCGCGGCGGCGATGGTGATACCGAACTCGCCGAACAGCCGGCCGATGTTGCCGGGAATGAACGAGATCGGCAGGAACACCGCGATCAGCACCAGCGTCGTCGCGACCACGGCGAAGCCGATTTCCTTGCTGCCGTCGACGGCGGCGAGCAGCGGCGGCTGGCCGAGCTCGATGCGGCGCACGATGTTTTCCAGCACCACGATCGCGTCGTCCACGACCAGGCCGATCGCCAGCACGGCGCCCAGCAGCGTCAGGACGTTGATCGAGAAACCCGCGATGACCATGATGATGCTCGCGGAGACGATCGAAACCGGAATCGTCACGGCCGGGATCAGCGTCGCACGCACCGTTCCAAGAAACAGATAGATCACGACGAGCACGAGCAGCAGCGCAATCACCAGCGCGTGAATCACTTCGTTGATCGAGCCCTGCACGAACACCGTGTCATCGATGTTGATGCCCATCTTGACGTCGGGTGGCAGCGTGGGCTTGACCAGCCCCATTTCGGCGTACACGCCCTTGGCGACTTCGAGCACGTTGGCCGTCGACTGCGGAACGACGCCGAGGCTGAGCGAGGGCTTGCCGTCGGAGCGCGCCACGTTGCGCAGGTCCTCGGCGGCCAGCTCGACTTCGGCGACTTCGCCGAGCCGCACCAGGTAGCCGCCCTCGCCGCGACCGACGACCAGCTGGCGGAAGTCGCTCGGCGTGTACAGGCCGGTGTCCGTGTGCAGCGTGAATTCACGCTGATTGGATTCGATGCGGCCGGCGGGCAACTCAACGTTCTCGGCGCGCAGCGCGTCCTCGATGTCCTGCACCGTCAGCCGGCGCGCCGCCATTGCCTGGCGATCGAGCCAGACGCGCATCGCGAACCTGCGCTCGCCGCTGATGCGGATCTGCGCGACGCCCTTCACCACCGAGAAGCGATCGACGAGGTAGCGCCGCGCGTAATCGGTCAGCTCCAGCTGCGTGCGCCGATCGCTCTCGAGGTTCATCCACATGATCGCGTCGGACGTGGTGTCGACTTTCGACACTTCCGGCGGCTCGGCTTCCTCGGGCAGGTTGTTCAGCACGCGCGAGACGCGGTCGCGCACGTCGTTCGCGGCGGACTCGATGTCGCGGTCGAGCGTGAACTCGATGGTGATGCGCGAGCGCTCGTCCATGCTGCTGGAACGCAGCGTGTCCACGCCTTCCAGGCCGGCGATCTGGTTCTCGATGACCTGCGTGATCTTCGTTTCGATGACCGATGCCGAAGCGCCGGTGTACTCGGTATCGATGCTGACGATCGGCGGCTGGACGTTCGGCGTTTCGCGCACCGACAGGCGGCCCGCGGCCATCAGGCCGATGATCGTGAGCAACAGGCTCACGACCATCGCGAACACGGGGCGACGGACCGAGACGTCTGAGAGGATCATGTCTCGCCGTTCGCGCGAGCGGGACCGCCGGCTTCAGGCTGCACGCGCACGGCCACGCCGTCGCGCAGATTCAGCGTGCCGTCGACAACGACACCGTCGTCGGCCGTCAGCCCCTCGAGAATTTCGACTTCGCCCGGCCGGCGCCGGCCGATCTTGATCTCGCGCTTGTGCGCGCGGCCGCCTTCGATGACGTACACGAACTGCTGGTCGTTCTCCGGCACGACGGCTTGCTCCGGCAGCATCAGCGCCTGGCCTTCCTGGCGCACCAGCTTGACGGTCATGAACATGCCGGGCCGCAGGCGGCCGTCGCGGTTGTCGATCAGTGCGCGAATCGTGACGGCACGCGTTGTCGGATCGACGCGCGTGGCGACGCTCGCGACTCGTCCGGCGAAAAACTCGTCGGGATAGGCACTGCTGCGCGCTTGCAGCGTCAGTCCCGGCTGCAGCGTCGAGAGAAATACCTCGGGCACGGCGAAGTCGAGCTTCACGACGCTGAGATCGTCGAGCGTCGTGATCACGCCGCCGGGATTCACCAGTCCGCCGAGGCTGACGTTGCGCAAGCCGACGCGACCATTGAACGGCGCACTGATGACGCGATCGGCGAGACGCGAGCGAGCTGCCGCGACGCGCGCTTCGTTGGCGAGCAGGGTCGCGTGCAATTGATCGAGCTGCGCTTCCGAGAGCGCCTTCGTTTGAAACAGCTCCTGGCTGCGCTTGTACTGGCTGCGGCTGTCGCTGGCGGCCGCTTCAGCCGCGGCGAGGTCGGCGCGGGCCTCGGTGTTGTCGAGCTCGATCAGCACATCGCCCTTGCGAACTTGCTGGCCCTCGTTGAAGTGGATCGCGGCGACGCGGTCAGCAACCTTCGCAGTGATGTCGACCGACTCGTTGGCGCGCAGCGTGCCGAGCGCCTCGACCTCGTGGGCGAATTCCTTCTTCGCCGCGTGTGCCGTCACTACGGCGACTGCCTGGGTCGCGCTCTTACCCGGAACGCCGGGGCCCGACGACTTGCCGCCCGCGAACAGGTACCAGGCGCCGCCGACGAGCACGAGCGCCACGAGCGCGACGATCACGAGGGCGTTGCGAGACACGTAGTCAGTCAGCCTTCCGCCGGCGGCCGGGGGGTCGGGGAGTAAACGGAACGAAAAGTATCTCACTAGCGCATTGCCAAAAGGGTGGTGGCCAGGGCATCAGAGCCCGCACGGCCCGCGATGAGGTCTCGCAACAGGCGCGCCGGCGCGCCTGCAGGCGGGATCGGCGTGGGATCCGCGGTGCAGGCGTCGCCACAGTACCGGCGGGAGGGCCGCCGGGCTGTAAAGAATCGTGGAGGGTGAAGGAGTTAGCGCTGTTCGCTACGCCGGGACCCCGCTCAGAGCTCCGCGTCCGAGGCGTCGCTGATGCCTTCGAAGAGCGCCGTTGTCAGATAGCGCTCGCCGGTATCGGGGAGCATGGCCAGGATGACCGAGCCCTTCGGCGCCTTCTGGGCGACCTTGAGCGCCGCCGCGAACGTGCCGCCGGAGGAGATGCCGCAGAAGATGCCCTCCTTCGCTGCGAGTGCGCGCGAAGTCTGAATCGCTTCTCCGTCCTCGACCGTCAGCAGCTCGTCCGCCACCGAGCGGTTCAGCACCGCCGGGATGAAGTCCGGGGTCCAGCCCTGGATCTTGTGCGGCTTGAACTCCGCGCCGCCCAGCAGCGAGGCCCCGGCCGGCTCGGTGACGACGATGCGCGTGTCGGGACGCGCCTTCTTGATGATCTCGCCGGCGCCGGTCAGCGTGCCACCCGTGCCCCAGCCCGTCACCCAGAAGTCGAGCCGCTTGCCGGCGAAGTCGCGCAGGATTTCCGGGCCGGTGGTGTTGCGGTGGTACTCGGGATTCGCCGGGTTCTCGAACTGCCGAGCCAGGAACCAGCCGTGCTTGCGTGACAGCTCCTCGGCCTTGCGCACCATGCCGCTGCCGCGCTCGGCGGCAGGCGTCAGGATCACTTTGGCGCCGAGCATGCGCATGATCTTGCGGCGTTCGACCGAGAAGCTCTCGGCCATCACCGCCACGAACGGATAACCCTTTGCCGCGCATACCATCGCCAGCGCGATGCCGGTGTTGCCGGAGGTGGCTTCGACCACCGTCTGCCCCGGCTCCAGCGTGCCGCGCCGCTCGGCGTCGTCGATGATCGCGATCGCGAGGCGGTCCTTCACCGACGAGAGCGGATTGAAGAACTCGCACTTCACGTACATCTCGACGTGGGCGGGGGCGAGCCGGTTGATGCGGACGACCGGCGTACGGCCAATCGTGGCGAGGATGCTGTCGTAGATCATGTCGATACCCGAATGAGAAAAAGGGACGCGGAAAGGTCCGGGAGAGTGCGCGCCGCGGCGCGAGACCGTCAACTGCCCGGATTGCCTGTTCCCGCCGATCCGGACGCGCGGCATGCAGCTGCGGACGAGTGGCTCATCCTCGCGGACCGGCGTCGTTGTTGCACTGCCAAATCGGCGTCGCTACAGTAGCCAGCGGCTCTTGACGCTCCGGGACGTGCGACACATGAGCGAAGAACGACTCATCAAGAAGTACGCGAACCGGCGGCTGTACGACGCCTCGCAGAGCCGCCACATCACCCTCGACGACATCCGCAACCTGGTGGTCACCGGCGTGCGCGTGAAGGTGGTCGAGGACAAGACCCACGAGGACATCACACGGCTGATCCTGCTGCAGGTCATTGCCGACCAGGAGCAGTTCGGGCGGCCGATCCTCTCGACCGCGCTGCTCGAGACGCTGATCCGCTTCTACGGCAATTCGCTGCAGACCTTCCTGAGCGCCTACCTGGAGAAGAGCGTCGCGACCTTCATCCACGAGCAGGAGGGCGCGCCCGCCGCCCGGAACGAAGCCGACAGCGGATAGTTTCTCCCTCCATGCGCATCTGCTTCGTCGCTTCCGAGGTGGCGCCGCTCGCGAAGACCGGCGGGCTCGCCGACGTTGCCGGCGTGCTGCCGCGTCATCTGCACGATCTGGGTCACGACATTCGCGTGATCATGCCGCTGTACTCGAGCATCGGCACGGCGGCGCTGCAGATGGTGCCGGTCGACGGCGCGCAGCACGTCGACCTGCGGCTCGGCGCTCATCTCTATCAGTACTCGCTGTACGAGACGCGTCTGCCCGGCTCCGCCGTACCGCTGTACTTCGTGCACTGCCCGGCCGTCTACGATCGGCCGACCATCTACACGATCGGACCCGACGAGCATCTGCGGTTCCTGGTGTTGCAGCGAGCCGCACTCGACGGCTGCCAGCGACTGAAGTTCGCGCCGGACATCGTTCACTGCAACGACTGGCACACGGCGCTGATACCGATGCTGCTGAAGACGGTGTACGCGTGGGACGAGCTGTTCAGCGCGACCCGCAGTGTGCTCTCGATTCATAACATCGGCTATCAGGGCTGGTTCGATGCGTCGACGACGTACGACGTCGGCGGCAACGTGTGGGATCTGCTCGCGCCGGAGACGCGCGCAGGCGGCGGTTTCAACTGGCTGCGCGAAGGCGTGCGCAACGCCGACGCAGTCACCACCGTCAGTCCCACGTATGCGATGGAAATCGCCACGCCGCTCGGCGGGCACGGTCTCGACGGCGTGTTGCGCGCACGGGGCGACCCGGTCGTGGGCATTCTCAACGGTGTCGATTACACGGAATGGAATCCTGCGACCGACCGCTATCTCAAACATCACTATTCGCCGCAGCACCTGACAGGCAAGGGCGAGACGAAGGCCGCGTTCCTCGACTGGCTGAACCTGAATGTCGACGCGACAGCGCCGCTGCTCGGGATGGTGACGCGCCTGACGGTGCAGAAGGGCATCGACCTGCTGTTCGACGTGCTGCCGGAGATCATCGGCGCGCGCGATCTGTCCTGCGTTGCGCTCGGCAGCGGCGAGCAGCGCTATGAGCGCTTCTTCGAGGGCCTGCAGCAGCGCTTCCCGGATCGTGTCGTGTTCCATCGCGGCTACAGCGAGGAGATCGCGCATCTGATCGAAGCGGCCAGCGACATGTTCCTGATGCCTTCGCTGTACGAGCCGTGCGGGCTCAATCAGATGTACAGCCTGAAATACGGCACGGTGCCGATCGTGCGTCGCACCGGCGGACTCGCCGACTCCGTGCAGCAATGGAATCCGGCGACGCGCGCGGGCACGGGTGTCGTGTTCAACGACTACGATGCGCAGGGCGTGCGCTGGGCGTTGCACTGCGCGCTGGATCTGTTCAAGGATCGCGACGGCTGGCTGCAGATGATGCGCAACGGCATGGCGCAGGACTTCTCATGGGACAAACAGAGCCGCGAATACGTGCAGCTGTATCAGCGCCTCACTTCATGATCCCGATGCTCACCGTCCCGCTCTCCTGGAACGGGATCTTCTTCGCCATGCTGATGTCCGTGAGCACCTTGCCCTCGAACACGTACTGCACCTGCTGACGGCCGTTGAGCCGCGACATCAGCCGGGCGACGCCGCTGACGAAGTTCGTGCGCACGATCATGTCGAACTCGGTCTCGCCCTTCGCCGGCACCACGAACGGTTTGTTGCTGACGCCTTCGGAGAAGCTGTCGCCTTCCAGGAACAGCTTGTAGTCGATGCCGCGGACCGGCAGCTCGCGGTCGTTCGGATTCTCCACGTGCATGCGCACCAGGAACTGCTGGTTGTAGATGTCCGCCGACGTCATCGCGACGCGCACCAGCGTGAGCTGCGGCACTTCGATCTTCGGCCCGAGCATGCTGCATGCCGTGAGACACAGCACGAGTGCGCAGAGCGCGGCGCTGGCAAAGAAACGCTTCATCCCGGCTCCCATCCATCCCTCTATGGACGCGAATGGTCGCCCAGCGCGGGGGTTTCCGCAAAGAATTTATCGGCGCAGGCGCGCCGCCATGTCGCGCGTCACGAGCGCGACGCCGTTCTCGCTGATGTAGAAGCGACGGGCGTCGTCTTCGCGGTTGACGCCGATCTGCGTGCCGGGCGGCACGGCCGCACCCGTATCGACGATTGCACGCTTGATGACGCTGCCGGCGCCGATGCGCACATCCGGAAAGATCACCGCGCGCTCGATGTAGCTGCGCTCATCGATGCGCACGTTGGAAAACAGCAAGCTCTGGTTCACGTGCGCGCCGGAGATGATGCAGCCGCCCGAGACCATCGAGTTCACTGCCATGCCGCGCCGGCCGTCCTCGTCGAGCACGAACTTCGCCGGCGGATACTGGCGCTGATAGGTCCAGATCGGCCAGGACTCGTCGTAGATGTTGAGCTCGGGGTCGACGTGCACCAGCTCCATGTTCGCTTCGTAGAACGCATCGACGGTGCCGACGTCGCGCCAGTAGTGCTGGACGCGCGTGTTCGAGTCGGTGAACGGGTACGCAAACACTTTCAGCGAGCCGAGCGCTGCGGGAATGATGTTGCGTCCAAAGTCGTGGTTCGTGTCCGGGCGCTTCGCGTCCTCTTCCAGCAGCCGGTACAGCAGGTTCGCGCCGAACACGTAGATGCCCATGGAGCCGAGCGCGAACTGCTCGCGGCCAGGGATGCCCTCCGGCTCCTTGGGCTTCTCCGAGAACTTGGTGATGCGGTAGTCGGTGTCGACGCTCATCACGCCGAAGGCCGTCGCCTGCTCGCGGGGCACCTCGACGACGCCGACGGTGATGTCGGCGCGCTTCTCCACGTGCGCGGCGAGCATCGGGCCGTAGTCCATCTTGTAGATGTGATCGCCCGCCAGCACCAGTACGTGCCGCGGATGATGCAGGCGGATGATCTGCAGATTCTGATACAGCGAGTCGGCGGTGCCGCGGTACCAGAAATTGCCCATCTGCTGCTGCGCCGGGATCACCTCGACGAACTCGTCGAACTCGCCGCGCAGGTAGTTCCACCCTCGCTGGATGTGCTGGACCAGCGAGTGCGCCTTGTACTGCGTCATGATGGAGATGCGGCGGATGCCCGAGTTGACGCAGTTCGACAGCACGAAGTCGATGATGCGGAACTTGCCGCCGAACGGCGTCGCCGGCTTGCAGCGATGATCGGTCAGGTGCTTGAGGCGCTCGCCGCGCCCGCCAGCCATGATGACCGCGAGCGTGTGCCGGGTGATGCGGCTGACGTACCGGCGGACCGGGACTCGTCTCTGCGCCGGCGCTGGCCCGTTCTTCGCCGCGCGCGCGGGCGGTGGTCTTTCTTGCATGTCAGGAGCTCTCGTATCCCGTGCAACCGGATCGACCCGGATCGCCATGTTAGCCGACCGCGGGACCGCAGACCGACCGGCCTGCCTGCCTGCGCGCTTGCCTGATGGGCGAGCCTTCGGCATTGTGGAACAAGCCTCTTGCCCGCATCCCGGTTCCTGCCCGACAGCAGAATGTACACACTCGTCCGAACGCCGCGTAGCCTGGTCCTCCTCTGCGTGCTGGCGACTCTCTTCGCTTGCAAAGTCCATGCACAGGCACAACTGCCCGCGAAGGCAGCCGCCGCGCCGCTGGCGGCCGCGAAATGCCTGCCGGCTGGCAACGGCTACTTGCGCGCGCGGTTGTCCGGCGCGCTGAGCACTGAGCTGAACTGGGGCAACGACGGCACCGAATGCACCGGCGCCGTGCGACCGACAGACGGCGGCATCCGCATGCGGTTCAGCCGGCCGGAGGGTCAGGGCAAGCTGGTGCTGGTCTTCGGCATCGCGCAGCTTCCCGAGGGACGGGCGGCGCGCAACCTGCCGGTGAACGTCACGCTGATCCGCGAAGGCGCGGGTGAGTTCTTCAGCACGCAGGGCGATGACAAATGCACACTCGACGCCGTGACCCAGGACGTGATCGTCGGCATTCCGCGCCGCTCGCGTTCGTACCAGGTCACGGCGCGTGGTTTCTGCACCGAGCCGGCGCGTGCGGTGCGCGGCAAAGGCGCAGTGCTATTGTCGCGCTTCGACTATTCGGGACGCGTCGACTTCGAGAGCGAGGACACGCAGACCGACGACATACTGACGGCGGGCAAGCAACAATGAAACGAGCTCAGGTGTTCACGACCTTCGCGGCTGCATTCCTGTGGTTGTCGAGCGCGGCGCCGTCCGTTGCCGGCGCCAACAACGGTGCGCAGCAGCTCGATCGGCTGTTCTCCCGCTCGACGCTGCAGATCGCGACCTCGGACGCCAAGCTGCACAAGATCGACATCTGGGTCGCGGACAACGACTCGCGACGCATGCGCGGCCTGATGTTCGTCGAAGATCTCGCGGACGACGCCGGCATGCTGTTCGTCTATCCGGAGTCGCAGGAAGTCAGCATCTGGATGAAGAACACGCCCTTGTCGCTGGACATTCTGTTCGTGAACGCCGACGGGCGCGTCCACCGCGTCTTCGAGAACGCCAAGCCGCAGTCCCTGGACACGATTCCCTCCGATGGGCCGGTGCTGGCGGTGATCGAACTCAAAGCCGGCAGCGCCGCGCGCCTGAATATCCGGCCCGGCGCGCAGGTCATCCACCCGGCGTTCCGGTTGCACTAGCCTCCTGCAGCTGAAACCAGCAGTTGAACGCGACGGTGATGCGCTCGCCGTCGCCCTCGTACGGCTTCACGTCGTGCAGCACCCACGACGGGAACAGCACCAGCTGGCCGGCCTCCAGGTCGATCTGCCGCACGCCGGATGCGAACGCGCCGCGCATGCTGGTGTTCGCAGCGTCCAGATACATGTTGGACGCGAGCAGCGGGTTGACGAACGTCAGCAAGCCGCTGCCCCGCTGACCCGGATCGACGCAATACACGCCAGACCATGATGCGTTCGGATGATTGTGCAGGCCGAAGAAGCCGCCGCGCCGCGTGACGTGGAACCACGCGTCGGAGTAGATCAGCAGCCGGCTGCGCATGGCGTCGTCGTATCCGTTCACGTCGCAGACCAGCTTGATCAGGTGCCGCCAGCAGAATTCCTTGAGCTGCTGCAGGCAGCGCTCCTGCGAGCGGAACAACCCGAAGTTGCTCTCGAAGACCTGGCTGTTGCGTTGCGTGAGCGGCCGCGGGTTGACGTGCTCGCCGCCAGCTTCACTGCGCGCCAGGAACAACGCGCGCAACTCCTGGTTCAACGCAGCGCTGTTGTCGAGCCGGGCGAAGCCGAACGGAACGGCGAAGAACGGCAGGATGTCGGCCATGGTCAGCGCACCCGCGTGACTGCAGTGGCGCGACTGCCGACGATCAGCCGATGCGAGCCGAGCGTGCCCGCCAGGATCGTGACCGGATCGCCGACGTCTATCGGAAAATACGCGCCCACTTCTTTCTGCGCCCACACTTGCCCGTTGTCGAGCGTGAACACCAGCTCGCCGCGTGCTCGCTTCTCGATGCCGGCGATCTTCGCGATGAGACGCTTCGGCGTAGTGTCCTGCTTGGGGTCGTCAGCTTCGCGATTGCGCGCCAGCTCGCTGCCGTGCACGCCAAAGGCCTGCGCCGGATCTGCCTTCTCAGCGGCAGGTTTTGCAGCGACCGCTTTGTCCGCAGCCGCGGCCGGCGCAGCCGCGCGATCGAAACACGCGAGACGCCGCGCGTCGTCCTGCTCGCGTGTGCACGCAGCGATGCGCTTCGACAAATCGTCGTCCGCCCATACCGGTTGCGTCAGGGCAAGTTGAATAGCCGCTGCCGCAAGCAACGCCGCAGTCAGTGTCCAGTGCTTAGCATTCATAGTCGGTTGCCCTTCAAAAACTCCCAGGCGCTGCGGTTCACCTCGGCAGCGACCTCTGAATAGTCGTGACGATGTCCGGGAATGACGGTGACGTTCACGCGATGGCCCGCCTGCTCCAGCGCTTTCTGCGTCTTGCGCACGGCGAACAGCGGGAAAAATTCATCGCGGTCGCCGATGAAGATCGCGATCGGAATTTTGCGACGCGCATAGGGCACGGCGCGAAATTCGTTTGCCGTGCGCCACGCGCCCGCGTGCACCGCAGTCGCTGCGAACAGCTCCGACTCCACCATGGACAGTGTCAGCGAATACACAGCGCCGCCGGAGCTGCCGAAAAGATAGATGCGATTGCGATCGATTGCGTGTTTCGCTGCCACATCAGCAATGAGCGCGCGAATGAAGTCCGGACCGTCTGCACGCAGTTGCCAGGCTTCGCGCCGGCGCGCATCCGGTCCGACGAGCACGATGCCCTCCTCTTCCGCGACTGGAATCCACCAGCTGACGATCGCCGCGCCGCTGCCGAACGAGCCGTGCAGCAGCACGACGAGCGGCGCACCTGACGCAGCGGCACTGGGCGGCGCGAACAGCGCATAGCTGCGCTTCAGGCCCGCGAACGCGAAGGATTCCTTCGACGCCTTGTCGACGGCATCCGCACTTACGCTGCACGCGAGCAACGACACCAGGATCGCGAGGAGCGCTCGCGTCATCACGACTGAAGGCACGATCGTCTGCGCACAAAAGGACAATGAAGGCCTGCTGCATTGTCGATCATGCGACGCACGCTTGCTAGACTGCCCGCCGACTGATTACACCGGGTCGCGGGAGATTCGATTGAGCGTTTCGCAGGCAGCCGGCGAGGTCGGCGAGCTGCTGTCGCAAGCTGAGCGCGCGCTCGCAAACGGTGATCGCGCGCGCGCCGACGCGTTGCTCCTGCGCGTCAAGTCCATCGATCCCGGGCATCCTGCGATCCTCAACGAAGCGGCCCTGCATGAATTGCGCAGCGGCAATGCAGTCGCGGCTCGTGAGATGCTGGAGCGCGCGATCGCGCGCGACGGTGCCAACACGCGCCTGCTGATGAATCTGGCGGGAGCGCTGCGGCGCCTCGGCCTCGCCGACGATGAAATGCGCATCATCGAACGCGTGCTGACGGTCGAGCCGCGACATCTGTTTGCGTTGTTGCAGAAAGCAACGTTGCTGGAATCGCAAGGAAAGTCGCGTGCCGCTGCCAAGGTGTATCACAACGCGCTGCAGACGATTCCTCCGGGCACGAGCGTCCCGGGCGCCTTGCGCGGACTGATCGATAAAGCTATCGAGGCTACGAAAGCAAACGATGCAGCGCTGAATGCATATCTCGCCGAGCAGCTGCAGGAATTGCGCGTGCGCCATGGCGGCGCGGAGCAGGACCGCTTCGACCACTGCGTCGACGGCTTCTTCGGCCGCCGCCAGATCTTCACGCCGCGGCCGACATTCCTGCATTTCCCGCAACTGCCGGCGCGCGAGTTCTTTGCGCGCGCGGAGTTTCCGTGGCTCGATGGAGTCGAAGCAGCGACGGCGGACATTCGCGAGGAATTCGCGCGCGTGTTCGCCGCAGACGCCGACAGCCTCGAGCCGTACGTGGCGTATCCGGAAGGCGTGCCGCTCGATCAATGGGCCGAGCTGAATCATTCGCGGCGCTGGAGCGTCTTCTACCTGTGGCGCGACGGCAAGCCAGTCGACGATCACCTGCAGCGATGCCCGCGAACTGCGCAGCTGCTCTCGACGCTGCCGTTGCTAGATATCGCCGGCTACGCGCCGACCGCCTTCTTCTCGATTCTCGACGCGAAATCGCACATTCCCGCGCACACCGGCGTCACCAACACGCGCGTCATCGTGCACGTGCCGCTCATTATTCCGCCGGGATGCCGCTTCCGCGTCGGCTCGCAGACCCGCGAATGGCGCGCCGGCGAAGCGTGGGTGTTCGATGACACGATCGAGCACGAAGCGTGGAATGACAGCGATGTGCCGCGCGCGATCCTGATCTTCGATATCTGGAACCCACACCTGAGTGCAGCTGAGCGCGACATGGTGAGTGCCATGGTCACAGGCATCGCGCGCTACTACGGCGAGTCATCGCCACTCGTCGAGAATCACTGATGCGCGGCCGTTGCAGCTCGACGCTCGTATTCGCCGCAGCTCTGCTTGCCGTTGGCATCGCGCATGCAGACGCGGATGCGTTGCCGCCGGCGCTGCGCGCGTGCGCCAACGTGAAGAAGAACTCCGAGCGGCTGGCGTGCTACGACCAAACGATCGAGCGCCTGTCGTCCGACTCAACCTCTGCGGACGGCGCAGCTGAACACTCTGCTGAAGCGAGCTTCGGCGCGTCGAGCACACACAGCGAGGAGCCGGTGCGGACGCTGGAGCGGGAAGAGCTGACTGCGGTGAGCGCGCGCGTCACCGCGTTGAGCCGCGATGCTGCCGGCGCACTCGTCATCAATCTCGACAACGGTCAACAGTGGCTGCAGACGAGCGGCACGAGCACGCCGCTGCTGAAAGTCGGTCACGAAATAACGATTACGCGCGCGGCGCTGAATTCGTTTCGCCTGTCGACGCCGAGCGGCCGCGTCCTGAAGGTCAAACGCGTGCTCTAGTTTTCTAGATTTCCCACTCCGGCTTCTTGCCGCCGCCGTACGCGTCGATCGCTTCGAACAGCGAGACCACCAGCGCGCGCTCCTCCTGCGAGAGCTCCGGGCGCCACACATCGAACAACAGGATCACGCGCGTCTCGGCGCTGCGATTCCACGCTTCGTGCTCGATCGTGTCGTCGAACAGCCAGGCCTGGCCCTTGCGCCAGTCGCGCAGATCGTTGCCGACGCGGAACGTGCACTGCTCCGGCACGATGAGTGGCAAGTGGCAAATTAGCCGCGTGTTCACCAGGCCATTGTGCGGCGGAATGTGCGCGCCGGGCCGCAACAGCGAGAACAGAATCGACGGCGAGCGGTTCGGCACGCGCGCGAGCGGCACGTCCTGCAACGCCTGCATCGTGCGCGGACAGCGCGCCGCGTTCTCGGCCACGACCTCGCCGTTCTTCCACAGATAGAAAGCGCTCCAGGCCGGATTGTTGACCATGCCCGCCTGCTCGTTCGGCGGACGATTGGCCTTGGGCTGCACGTACGGCGCGAACGAGGTGGGCTGCTGCATGACGGCTTGCAGCTCAGCAGCGATCGCATCCGTCTCGTCTTCCAACGCATCGAGCCACGGGAACTGTTCGCGACCGTAGAACTGGATCTGCGGCAGCCCGGGAAAGTAGTAGTAGCGCGGCTCCTGCAGGTAGATCCGCTTCCTGCCGAGGAGGATGTCCAGCGACTGCGCGAAGCGCTCGCTGCTGGTCGCCCGATCGAAGCCGCGGGACGCCAGCTGATTGACGATGTAGTCCTGGTACTGGCTCGAATAACGCTCGTACATCGCGCGGGCCCGCTGCAGGTCCGGCAGCAGCTCGCGCGGCACCTGCGGTGCCGGGCCGGCCGCCCGCAACGCCGCCAGGTAAAACGACGAGGCCGAGCGCACGTCGCCGGCATTCGCCAGATGGTCCGCCTTGAGAATGAGGGCGCGAACGTTGCGCGGCTCGGCCGCGAGCACCCTGTCGATCTCGTTGATGTTCATGAGCGTGATTGCGCAGCTGCGCGGCGGCGCATTATGACCCATGACCGGGCGACGGTGGGGACGCTATAGTGGCGCCACGCAGTCGACAGCGGGTTTTTCGTCAACATGCAGCTGCATTCCCATGGGTGAGAATCCGGCCGGCCTGAACAAGGCGGCCATGCAGGCGCTGGCGGCCGGTGATTTCGCGACAGCGCAGGCACTGCTGTTGCGGCTGGTCGCCGCCGACCCCGCCAGCATTCCCGGTTGGCTGAATCTCGCCGCAGTCCGGCGCCGGGTGAACGACATCGACGGCGCGTTCGCGGCGCTACGCGAGGTCCTGCGGCTCGAGCCGAGGAATTTCGCGGCGCTGTTGATGAGCGCAACGCTGCTGGAGCGGCAAGGGCGCACCAAGGCAGCGGCCAACACCTATGGCGCGGCTATTTCGAACGCACCGCCCGACATGTATCTGGACGAGCCGACGCGCCAGGCCCTCGCCCACGCGCGCGAAGTCCATGGCCAGTACACCAGCGAGCTGCACGAGTTCATTCGCGCGCACGTCAGCGACACGCAAAGCCAATGCGCACCGGCCGAGCAGCACCGCGTGGAGGCGTTCATCGCGACGACGCTGCGGATCCGCAAGCGCTACCAGCAGGAACCGCTCGAGTACTACTTCCCGGGCCTGCCGCCGATCGAGTTCTACGAGCGCGCCGAGTTTCCATGGCTGGAGGAGCTGGAAGCGGCGACCGAGCCGATGCAGCTCGAGCTGGCGGCGATCCTGCGCGAGGACCAGGCCGGGTTCGCGCCGTACATTCACTATGACGATCACATGCCGCTGGACCAGTGGCGCGAGCTGAATCACTCGCCGCGGTGGAGTGCGTTTCACTTCTACGAGAAGGGCCAGCCGATCGCGGAGCGCTGCAACCGGGCGCCGGCGACGATGCAGGTCCTCTCGCGGCTGCCGCAGGCGCAAGTGCCGCTGCGCTCCCCATCGGCGCTGTTCTCAGTGCTCCAGCCGCACACCCGCATCCCGCCGCATACCGGCATCGCCAATTTCCGGCTGGTCGTGCACCTGCCGCTGATCGTGCCGCCGGGCTGCGGCTTCCGCGTCGGCGGCGAGACCCGTCAGTGGCGCCTGGGCGAAGCCTGGGTGTTCGACGACACGATCGAGCACGAGGCCTGGAACGACGGCGACCAGACCCGCATCATCTTCATCTGTGATGTGTGGAGCCCGCGGCTGTCGCCGGAAGAGCGGGCGGCGATCGGCCAGGTCATCGCGGCGACCGATGCTTTCAACGGCACGCAGCCGAGCTCGAGCGTGTAGAGATAAGGGGGAGAACGTGCTGCTGAAGATCCGCAATTTGCTGACCCCGCAGGAGATCACCCGCCTGACCGCGCTCAGCGGCGAGATCCGCTTCGTCGAGGGCCGCGCCAGCAACCCGGCCAACGAGACCAAAAACAATCTGCAGGCGGACACGACCGATCCCAAGAACGCCGAGGTGTCGCAGCTGGTGAGCGGCGCTTTTGCGCGCTCGCGCGAGTTCATGGACTTCGCGCTGCCCAAGCGCCTGGCCCCGCCGCTCATGAGCCGCTACTCGCCGGGCATGAAGTACGGCGCGCACGCGGATGCCGCGCTCATTCCGCTGGCGAACACGCGGCTGCGCTCGGACATCTCCTGCACCGTGTTCATCAGCGATCCCGGAAGCTATCAGGGCGGCGAGCTCTCGATCGTCGTCGGCAACCAGGCCATCGCGTTCAAGGGTGCGCCCGGCGAAGCGATCCTGTACCCCTCGACCACGCTGCACGAAGTCATTCCGGTGCGCGCCGGCGAGCGCCTGGTCGCGATCACGTTCATCGAGAGTTTCATCCCCGATCCGCACCAGCGCATGCAGGTGTACGAGCTGAACGAGATCGCCGCGCTCGAAGGCAACACGATGCGTTGGGAGAACCGCGTGCGGCTCGACGTCGTGCGCCAGAACCTGATGCGCATGTGGACGACCACGTAACGCGCCCGCATTCGAGCCATGACCAGCGATCCGCAGGCTCTGCTGCGCAGCGCGGCGGCGCTGGAGAAAGCCGGGCGTCTTGCCGAGGCTGAAGCCGCGTACCAGCGCGTGCTCGCGAGCTGGCCCGATTTGCCGGACACCTGGTACAACCTCGCGCTGCTGCAACGACGCGCCGGCCGTTTCGATGCCGCGCTCGCCTCGTATCAGCAGGCGCTCGATCGCGGCGTGTCGCAGCCGGAGGAAGTTCATCTCAACCGCGGCGTCATCTATTCCGACTGCCTGCGCCAGGATGACGCGGCGGAACGCGAGCTGCAGGCGGCGCTCGCGCTCAATCCGACCTACATCCCTGCTCTGCTCAATCTTGCGAACCTCCGCGAGGACTTCGGCAAGCACGCCGAGGCCAGCACGCTCTACGAGAAAATTCTCGGACTCGATCCGCGTTGTCACACGGCATTGGCGCGCTATGCAGGCTTGCAGAAGATCGCGGGGCCGGACGATCCGCTCGTCACGCGCTTGCGTGCGGCGATCGCCGATGCGCGCACAACACCCGCGGATCGTGCCGAGCTTGGATTCGCGCTCGGGAAGGCTCTGGATTCCAGTCGTGCGTGGGACGCTGCGTTTGCCGCGTACACCACCGCGAATCGCGACAGCCGACAGAGCGCCGCGCCCGGCACCGGCGTCTACGACGCAGGCGCGCACGAGCGTTTCGTCGACGAGCTGATCGCGACGTTCCAACCGGGGCAGCCTGCGGCTGCACCGCTGCTGCAATCGACACGCCCATTGTTCATTTGCGGAATGTTCCGCTCTGGCTCGACGCTTGCGGAGCAGATTCTTGGCGCGCACTCGCGCGTCACGACGGGTGGCGAGCTCGCGTTTCTGCCGTCGTTGGTGCGCACTACGCTCGCGCCGTTTCCATCCACGATGCGCGCCCTCGCGCCGGCACAGCTGGAGCAACTCGCCGCGGGCTATCTCGACATGCTCGCACGAGTCTTTCCGCGCGGCGACCGTGTCACGGACAAGCGGCCGGACAACTTCCTCTACCTCGGCCTGATCAAGAGCCTGTTCCCGGACGCGAAGATCGTGCACACCACGCGCGATCCGCTGGACAACTGCCTCTCGATCTATTTCCTGCATCTCGATCACAGCATGGGCTACGCGCTCGATCTCGCCGACATCGCACACTACTACGTGCAGTACCGCCGGTTGATGGCGCACTGGAAAACGCTGTGCGGCGCGGACATCTTCGATCTCGACTACGACGCGCTGGTGCGTGAGCCCCGCCCGACGATCGAACGGCTGACGGCATTCAACAGTCTCGAATGGGAGGACGCCCTCTTGTCGTTCGAGCAGTCAGCGCGCGCGGTGAAGACTGCGAGCGTGTGGCAGGTGCGGGAGCGCCTGTATCAGCGCTCTTCGGGCCGCTGGCGCAACTACGCCGCGCACCTCGCGAAGCTACAGGCGTACTTAAGAGAAACCGGAGTCGTGACGGACGCCTAAGGTGTGACGAGGCGTGCGCGGTTCAGAAGCGCTGCCACGGCTGGCTGTTTTCCCGCAAGGTTTTCCAGCCAGCGAAGACCGGCGCCGATCTGCGCTGCATTGTTGTGCCGCGATTGGCGCAACAGCTCCTGGCGCATCTGCGGCGAGTATTCGAAGTCCGGCGACTTGGAGTAGCGCGTCAACACCGGGCTGCGCGCGACGTCTGCGAGCCAACCCGACTCGACGGGCAACTGGAAGTGCGCGGCAACGCGAGCCACATCACCCGCGACGTCCGCAAGGAGCTCGTCGAAATCCAGCGCCAGGATGCGCGTGCCGAGACGCGCTATTGCGTCCTGTTGATTCCACGTTTCGGCGAGCCAGCTCAACGCCGCCAGCTCACCCAGCGACAACGCATGCAGCTGCGGCAAAGGCATATCGATGCGCGCCTGCAGCTGGCGAATGCGGACTGGGCCGTGCCCGCGCAGATCAGTAGCGGAGTTCTGGCCGGCGAGCAGAGTCGTCAGATACGGCTCTGCGGCCAGGTTCAGATAGACAGCGCGGGCGCTTTGGCAGCGTTCCAGCAAGTGCGCAGCGATCCTGCAAGCGCTGCTGGTCGCTTTGACGACGACGCTGTGAGTGCCGCTGTAGCCACGACTCCAGATCTTCAGCAACGCGTGCTCCAGCGCCTCGAAGTCACGCTGGCTCAGCAACGACTCCGGCAGATTCAGCACGTCGCGCGCATCAGCGAGGGTGCGCAGCGGCAGCGGTTCGCGCAACGACAGCACGCAGCCGCTTGCATCGAGCAATCGACTGAGCAGCGTCGAGCCGACGTGACCGGTGTGGAAGATGAAATGCAGCGGCTTGCCCTCGCCGAGCGCCTGTGCCCCCGCCACGACGCTGCTGAGGCTCGACCAGCCGCCTTTGACGTCGGACGTGAGAATGCGGTCGTCGAGGAAACTTGCGGCCCTATAACCGCTCTCGCTCAGCTGCACGAGCAACGCCGCGTCGCGCGCCAGGTCGACCTTCTGCAGGTAGACGTCGGGCGAAGCAGCAACGCTGAGCATCAATGGATCCGCGCGACCTTGCTCGAGCGTCCATTCGGCGCGATCAGCGAGTACGAGCCGAGCGCGCCGCGCTCTACCTTCACTGCGTCGCCCTTCTTGAGCTTGATCTTGCCCGCGGCGATCTCGGCCCACACCTGACCGTTGTCGAGCGTGACAATCAACTCGCCGTGCGGCTTCGCGCCGAGCTCGGTCACCGTGCCCGCGATCTCGCTCAGGTCGGTGTGCTTCTCGGGTTTGAGATCGCCGCGCGCTCCGAATCTTTCTTCCGGCGTGGCTACCGGCGTGACCGCTGCCGCTATTGGAGGCGGCGCTGCGGCGGCCGGCGCCGCGGCTGCAGGCATCGCGGCTGCAGGCGCCGCGGCCGCGGCAGATGTCGTTGACGGCTTGCGCAAGCCCGCAACCACAGCGTCGAAGCAACGCAGCCGCTGCGCATCGTCGGATTCGTCCGCGCACGCGAGCAACGCCTCGGCCGTGCGCTCCGCCGCTTTCGCGGGGGCAAAGCCCGTGCCCGACAACACGACTGCCACTGCTGCCGTGATCACCCAACGATTCATGCAAGCCCCTCCGACTTCATTTCGGTCTCGACCACCACACCGGCCGCGATCAGGTGCGCGAGCACACTGCGCAGCTCTGCCGGGTCCGTGCTCACCTGATGCGCGAGCGCGTCGCCCAACGAGAACAGACGCTGCCTCAGAATCCACTCGACGGTCGGATGCGTCGCGCCCAGCGCTATCTCCCCCTGGTCCGTCACTGCGACGTAGCCGCTGTCACGCCGCACGACCTGTGCGCGCCTCGCGATCGAGTACCACGTCGGTTGCACCTGCACCGGCAACTCGTAATCCGCGTGCGTGCCGGCCAGGCCGCGCTGATGAATCAACACGTCGGTTGCAAATGCCGGCGACGTCATGACCGCCTGGACGCGCTGCGCCAGCGCCGCGAGCCGTTGACGCAGCTCCGCCTGTTCGCGTGCATCCGGCAGGTATTGTCGAAATGCGCTCTCCGCGGTGAGCGCGGTCTCCAGCAGCTTGAACAACGCGAGCCCGGTCGCCGGTGTGACTCCGAACGAGACATGGAGCGATGCCTGCGCGCCGGTCAACGCGTCGTGATACTGGCCGCGCGGCAGATACAGGATGTCGCCGGGCTTCATGTCGGCTTCGAACAGCAGGCGCCCGCGACTCGCGGTGAGCCACTTCTCGATTTCATTCCCGGGCGGCAGCGGCAGAACCGGTGCATCGGCGCGCGACTCGTAGACGCGCCAGGTCTTCTCGCCTTCCATCTGCACTGCGAACACGTCGTGCAGATCGAAGTGCGTCTGGAATGCCTGCACTCCCTTGAACGAGCAATAGACGTTCGCAGCGACGCGCGCGGCGAACTCGCGTTCGAGCGCCTGCGCGATGGCCGCGACCTCCGGGCAAACGCGGTGAATGTGATTTGCGATCAGGCTCGCACCGAGCCCGAGCAGCGCCTTGACCTTGGCCGGGTCGGCCGGCGCCTTGGCGCCGGGGCGCAGGTCGGTCGTGTCGCAGTAGTTCTCGCGCAGCGCAGCGCGGCTCTTGAAGTAAACCTTGAGCGTGTCCTCGTTCCAGTAAGGCGTGATGGCCAGCACTTCGTTGAAGCGCTGCCAGCTCAGCGCGCCGGCGGAGCCCGCCGACTCGCGGCGAATGTGAATCGGGCGCTTGCCGAAGTACTGCGCTCGAAAGGTGGCCGCGTCGCACGGCGCGATGAAGCTCGCGAAATCCGTCATGCCCGGCACGCTAGCATCGACGCTCCGCGTAGTCACGAGCGAGGCACAAGCGAGCGTTGACACCCGCGACGCGCCGGTGTCTTCTTCGGGCCATGCAGCAGGATGAGGAGGCCGGACTTCCGGTGCGTGCGGGACTGGCCCCGACCGGCTTGTATCTGGCGCTCCGCCAGATCGGCCGCGACGAGCTGCAGGACGCGTTCATGCAGGAGACGATCGCGCGGGTGCCGGCCCAGGAGCGGATCGTGCACGTCTCCCGCGAGGGCGGCCGCCTGGCTCCCGCGACGGCGCCGGCCGGAATCGTCTTTCACGTCGCGCGTTGCGGCTCGACGCTGATTTCGCAATCGCTCAAGCGACTCGACGGCCTGGTCGTGTACGCCGAGCCTCAGCCCGTCAACGAAATCCTCGCGCCCCCGCACCGCTGGCCGCGCGCCGATCTCGTCGCAGCGCTGCGTGCGCTGGGAGCCGCGTTTGCACGTCATGCGCGCGGGCGCTACGTGCTGAAGCTGAGCAGCTGGAACACGCTCTATTGCGACATCGTGGCCGAAGCCTTTCCGGACACCCCTTGGGTCCTGAGTTTTCGCCACCCGGTCGAAGTGGGCGTGTCGCTCGTTGCTAGTCCGCCGGGCTGGTTCCAGGGGACGGCGGATGCAGCCCGCGGTCTCGCCGCCCGCATCGATCCCGACCACGCATCGCAATCGCGGGAAGAGTTCGTGGCACGCGTCTACGCCGCATTCTGTGCGGCGGCAGCGGGGCTCGACGTCAGCCGGGGGCGGCTGGTGGCCTACGAATCCCTGCCGGCGGCGGTGTGGGACGTCGTCGCGCCGCACTTCTCGCTGACGGTCGATCCATCGCAACAGGAACGCATCGCCGAGGGCGCGCGGCGGCATGCCAAGGCCGCGATCGGCACGGTCGCGGAGTTCCAATCCGACGTTGCCAGCAAGCAGAGCGCCGCTTCGGCCGAGCTGCGTCGGGCAATCGACTCGCTCGCGCGCCCGCAACTCGAACGCCTCACGCGCTTGCACGCAGCTACAATGCGGCGGTGAGCACTTCAACCATCGATCAGCACATTCGGACCGCGCGCGACCTGATCCAGCGCGGCCGGCTGCAGGAAGCCGAGGTCCTGTCTCGACAGCTGAGCCAGGCGAGCCCCAGCATCGCCACGACATTGCTGGCGTGTGAAATCGAGGAGGCGCGCCCGGACCCCGCCCGGGCGCTCGACATCGCCGACACGGCGCTCGAACGCTACGGCGAGCACCCGATCCTGCAGTTCAAGCGCGCGGAAATTCTCATGGCGCTGCGGCGGCGCTCCGCAGCGTTCGTTGCTGCCGAGCGGGCGATCGAAATCTCACCGCCGGACGCGGACCTGCTCGAGGCCGTCGCGGCGATGTACCTGCAAACGAACGATGCGGGCCGCGCGAAGACGCTGCTGTACAGAGCGATCGAGCTGGCGCCCAACGCGCCGACGCTGCTCTATCGCGCGGCGCTCAGCCATTTCTATCTGAACGAGCTGGAGCAGGCGGATGCGCTGCTCGCGCGCGTGCTCGAGATCGCGCCCGGCAACGGCTACGCCTGGCACATCCGCTCGCAGCTCGCGAGCGCGAAGAGCGATGCCAACCACATCCCCGAGCTGCGGGCGGCACTGGCGCGGCCGCGAGCACGCGAGCTCGACACGATGCTGGTGGCCTATGCGCTGGCGAAGGAGCTGGAGGACGTGGGCGAGTTCGCGCAGTCGTTCGAGGTGCTGCTGCAGGCCAACCGCATCAAGCGCGGCACGCTGACGTACGACGTGGCGAACGACGTCCATGCAATGCAGAACGTAGCGAAGCACTACTCCGCCGAGGCCATGCAGGGACTGCGCGGCGGCGACGAAACGCCGGGAGCGATCTTCATCGTCGGCATGCCCCGCACCGGAACAACGCTGGTCGAGCGCATGCTCGGCAATCACTCGCAGATCGCATCGGTCGGCGAGGCCGTGGACTTTCCGGAGGAAATGTCAGCTGCGGCGCGCGCGACGCACGCGCGGTTGCAACTGACCGACACGGACCTGCTGCGCGCCTCGCTGCAGATGGATTTTGGCGAAGTGGGCCGCAAGTATCTCGCGGCGGTCCGCGACCTGGCCGGTGGGCAGCGCTACA
>Ga0111538_10002798_pt1 | contig 24501 bp, 20 predicted proteins | sample SoiMethybrSBSTD1_FD_79669 | JGI IMG/M metagenome (GOLD analysis project Ga0111538, IMG submission 79669) | Bulk soil microbial communities from a Populus tree surrounding site in Tennessee, USA - Soil MetaG P. TD hybrid SBSTD1 (version 2)... | ecosystem: Environmental > Terrestrial > Soil >...
CCCCGCGAAGTCCCAGATAAACACGTCAGCACTGCTCTGGTCGTAGATTTCAGTCGCCACACGCGTCCCGTCAGGCGACAGGCGCGGGTTGCCGTAGGCGCGCGGCGGTGCCCCCGTCGGTTCTTCACGTCCCTTTCGGTCAACCCAGAGCAGTTCGCGCGGCATCGCCAGGTCACGCAGCCCGGCACGGGTGTAGACGAGGGTTCCGGCACGCGAGATGGAGTAATTGGCGGCGCGGGTCGGCTTCATCATGACCTGGTCAACCACCGTCACCGGATCGCCAAGCAGCTCGAGCCGGACGGGATCGAACCGGACCGCGCGCAGCGCGCCAGCTGCGGCGAAGATGAGGTGACCGGCCTCCACGTACTGCGCGTCGCTGCCTCCCCGAATCAGCGTCTTGCGCTGTCCGGTCTTCAGGTCGAGCACCGCGACCGAACTGTCTGCCGGGCTCGTCGTCGATATCGTGAACAGAACGCCACGGCCGAGCGGCAGCACGGACGGGAATGCATAGCTCCCCTCCGGCCGTGCAGCGTCCGCCATCGTCACACTCGTTGGCTCCCCGCCGTCAGCCGATACGCGCCACAGGGCGGGGCGCGCGTCGGTGGCGAACGTGATGGTGTTGTCGTCGCCCCAGCTGGCGCCGAGCGGTCGCCCGCTGAACTGGCACAGCGTGACCGGCGGACCCCCGTCAACCGGCACCTTCTTCAGGTCGGTGTTCTCGAAGAATCCAATCCACCGGCTGTCGGGCGAAAAGAACGGCGCGTAGGCGTTGCCGACATCCGCCACCGGCTGGCTGTCGAGTCGATCGAGCGCGCGCACGATCAAAGGGCTGCCGGCGGTGTTCGATCCGCCGGCGCGGTAGACGAGGTGATGGCCGTCGGGCGACAAGGCGAGGTCGCGAGCGAGGCCCGACACGTTGAGCGGAAGTCCAGGCGTCGATCCGATGGTGAAGCGCGTCGTCAGCTGCGGACCTGCGGGCGCGCGCCGCATCAAAATCCCTGCGGCCAGCGCGGCGATGATCGTCAGCGCAACCAGCGCCGCAAACGCCACGGGCGTGCGAGGACGCGTCGCTGTACCCGCCGGCATCTCGACGCCGGGAAACGCGATCGCGTCCTCGATCTCCAGTCGCACGTCAGACGCCGAATCGAGTCGTCTTTTGCGTTCCTTTTCAAAACACCGTCGCAGTAATCTGCGAATCGGGACCGGCGTGTCGGCCGGCAGCAGCGTCACGTCGGGCTCGCGCTCGAGAATCGCCGCGAGAGTGTCGGAGATGGTATCGGCGGCGAACGGCGCGCGGCCGGCGAGCATTTCGTCGAGCACGCAGCCGAACGACCAGATGTCCGTCCGCCTGTCCAGCGACTGCCCACGTGCCTGCTCCGGGCTCATGTACGCCGGGGTGCCGAGGATCGTCCGCTCGCCCAGACCGGTGGTGGTCAGGCTCGGCGATCCAGAGAGCTCGGACTGTGGAGCGCCGTGCCACACTTTCGCCAGCCCGAAGTCGAGCACCTTGACGACCCCGGTAGGAGCGATCTTGATATTCGCCGGCTTGAGATCGCGATGGATGATTCCCTTCTCGTGCGCCGCCTCCACCGCTTCGGCAATCTGGCGCGCGATGGCCAGGGCCTCGTCCAGCGGCATCGGCCCGCGTGAGAGGCGATCGGCGAGGGTCGGTCCCTCGACCAGCTCCAACACCAGCGCCGGCGCGCCGTTCGACTCTTCGAGGCCGTAAATGGCGGCGATGTTCGGGTGGTTGAGGGTGGCGAGCACCTGCGCTTCGCGCGCGAACCGCGCGGAGCGATCGGGATCGAGTGCGAACCGCTCGGGAAGCACCTTCAGCGCCACTACGCGATTCAGCTTCGTGTCGCGCGCGCGATACACCTCGCCCATGGCGCCCGCACCAAGCGTGGCGACGACTTCGTAGGGACCGACGCGACGGCCAGCGGCGAGGACGGCGGGAGCCGGCGCGTGGTCCATCGACGCCGGTGAGGCCATGAGAGCCTCGGCAACCACCAGCTCGCTGGCAACCGGCAAATGATCGAGGAAGCTGACACCCGACGTGTCCGACGTCAGCAGCGACTCGACTTCCCGACGCAACGCCACGTCGTCACCGGTCTCAGCGGCCAGGAAGGCGTCGCGCTCGGCGGCCGGCCGTTCAAGAGCGGCCTGAAACAGCGCCTTCACTCGCGGCCATCGTTCGCCGGTCATGGTCGAATCTCGGAGCCGAGCTCACGATTGAGCCACGCTTTCGCGGTGCGCCAGTCGCGCTTGGCGGTTGATGGGGACACGCTGAGTACATGCGCCGCTTCCTCGATTGTGAGTCCGCCAAAGGCACGCAGCTCGACGATTCTGGCCAGGTCAGCGTCGATCGTTTCCAGGCGATTGAGCGCGTGATCCAGCGCCAGGATCGGGATCTCGTTTGACGCAGCGACGTCCTTGGCTTCGTCCATGGGGACGCAGGGCACACCGTCCCCGCGTTTGCCCGCGCGGTGACGACGGGCGTGATCGACCAGGATGCGGCGCATGACCTGCGCCGCGACGCCGAAGAAGTGCGCTCGATTCTGCCAATCGGCCTGGCGTTGATCGACGAGACGGATGAACACCTCATGGACAAGGGCCGTCGGCTGCAGCGTGTGGTCGGTTCGCTCCTTCCGCAGCTGGCGCGCGGCCACGCCTCGCAGCTCCGCGTAGACAAGCGGCAGTAACTGATTGAGCGCAGTCCGGTTGCCGCGACTCCAATCGCCGAGCAGTCGCCGTGACGTCGCGAGGCGAGACCATCGGACCTTCCTGGATGGGCAGGATTATGACCCGTTCGGCCGGCCGCTTGCGCGATCTCCAGTGGGCGACGTCCCCGGAGTGTCGATGGAGGCCGTAGAGCGGGTCCGGTCGGAGCCTGCCTCCGGCGAAGGCGGACCCGCCATGGCAGCAGCGGGCGGCAACGCCGAAGGAGTGTGTATGAAATCCGTGGTTATCGCGTGTTTCTGTGCTGGCGCGTTCGCCGTGGCCGGCTGTGCCGGCGGCAGCGGCCTTCCAACAAGTCCGAGCGCGACGCTGTCTGCTTCGGACACGGCAGCGCTGTCGGCCTCGCCGCGAACTGGAGAGCTCCATGTGACGAAGGAGTGCTCGGAATACACCGGCCTCGCCGGTTCGTTCTGCACGATCACCTCCTCCAACGTCAAAGCGATCGAGGTCGGCTCACGCGTCGTCTATGCGCGGGCGGCTGGTGCTGCCGCACTGAGCAGCGACGTTGTTCTCGACGTGCCAGGACCCGGCAACAACAAGGCGTTCGGCCACTGCGCGCTCAATCTCCTGACTGGCCTTGGACTGTGCACCTTCTCGGGCGGGACCGGGAAGTTCACTTCGTTCCAGGCCCGTGCCGATGTCTCGCCACCGACAGACGGAGTCAATTGGCACTGGGAGGGGACCTACAGTTTCAGTCCGCAGGATTAGAGCCGGGAATTATTCGAAGCTAGTCAACTGTTACTGCAATCTGGATCGGTACGCGGCGGCGCACGGTGAATTACAACCATGTCGCCGCCGCCGTTCTGCGTCTTCGCGGCCCGGTTGTCGTCGGCTTCGTCGTCGGGTTCTGGTGGGCGATGCGCCGCGCACCAAAGGCTGCTTAGTTCGTCCTCCCCGAGTTCGCTGTCATCGTTTTTGTGAAGTACGCTGAAGCGTGCCCTCTGTCACGTGTCCGCTGTGTCACCGTACTATCGCGTCCGGTCCTGAGCACTGCCCGCACTGCCACATTCGCCTTCCAGGCGCCGCCCCGCGGAAACCGACAGCTGCTCCCCGTCGGAGTAGCTCTCCTCGCCGCGTCGCGTCGAGCCGATCGCCGGCCGCCGATCAACAGTGCCCTGCCTGTGCGCATCCAGTCACGCGCGAGGATCGCTGGTGCAAGTTCTGCCACTGGCCGGTCAATCGCTGATTCGTCCGGAATCCGTGACCGTCCCTCAGGAGCAACCATGACCCTTCCCGAACAAACCGTGACAAATACCCCGCGTGCGGACGCGGATTCATTGAAGCTGCTGGAGCGCTTCGCCGACGCGTGGAATCGACACGATCTCGACGCGCTGATGTCGATGATGACCGACGACTGTCTGTTCGACGCATCGGCCGGCCCCGAAGTGAACGGACAGCGCAGCGAGGGCCAGCTGGCGGTCCGGGCTGCCTACGCTGCAGTGTTCGAGACATTTGGCGACGCCCACTGGGCCAACGCCAGGCATTTGATCGCTGGCGACCGTGGTGTGTCGGAGTGGACGTTCACCGGCACCCGAAAAGACGGCAAGCGCGTGGAAGTGACCGGCTGCGATCTCTTCACCTTGCGCGACGGCAGAATCGCCATCAAGAACTCGTACCGCAAGAATCGACCGCTGATCTGACGCGCGCCCTGGAAGCGTGGAAGAAGGGCTGCTCGCCGAAGCTCACACAGCGTCAGGATCATTCCCATCTGCGTCATCGCCGGAGTCGTAATCGTCGGGGACATGGAAACCGCCGACGAATTTGAGGTGGGAGCAGTGGATTCAGCGAGCTTCGCCAACCCGAAATCGAGCACCTTCACTCGCCCGGCGCGATCGATCTTGATGTTCGCCGGCTTCAGATCGCGGTGAACGACTGATCACCTCGCGCAGAAACGGAGCCGCGCGTCAGCCGGCGCGTGACATCGAACCCGCCTCAGGTTTGGTCGCCGTCCAGGTCGTACAACGCGATTCCCATGGCTTTGGCGGCGGTCGCTTGTCGACCGTCATAGGTCGCCAGTCGTATCGCCGGGTGGCGTTCGCGCAGGAATTCGGTGCTGGCGAGGTGCAGGGCATCCAGCGTGCGGACAGGCTTGGGAAAGGGCTCGAGCGCGCGCGTCAGGACTGGCGACACCAGCTCCAGAAGGGCCAGCCGGCCCACCAGCGCACGAGCCGCCTCTCCGTGACTGCGCGCAAGCTTCCGCGCATGCACACGGGTCCAGACCTCGTACTCGAGAAGACGGCTGGAAACGAGCGTCTCGTTCCAGAAGTCGTCGCGCGGGCGGCGGTCCTCGGCGAGGAGCTCGGCCAGTACGACCGAGGTATCGACGTAAATCATCGATCCGCGCGATCCGCGTCGAGCTCCCGCAGCAGGTCGGCGAGGGGCGCCACCGGCTTCCGCGCGGGGAGGGTCTCGGACGGGGTGACCGGGGGTCTCAACCAGCCACGGCGGACGACATCCGCCAGCAGCGCATCACTGACGTCGACCGCACGGCCGGCCTGCGGCGGCCCGAGCTCGGCGACGACGCGATCGCGGTCGGTGACGAGCACCGTCTCGCCGTCGGCGGCCGCGCGCACGTATTCACTCAGCTTGTTCTTGAGGGTCTTGATGCCCACCGCTCGCATAGCTCAATCGTAGCTACCGGTAGCCACTCCGTCAACGCCGGCTCTACGGCGGTGGGCGCACGCCATTCCAAGGGGAGGACGACGCTGCGGATTTTGTCGGCCGCCGCGGAATTTTCCGCGCCGCGACGGGCGAGACACCTGCCAGCGGCGCGAATTCCCTGACGATTCGACCAGTCTGCCCGCCAGCAGAAACAGCACGGCGTTTGCCCTCTCTCGTAAACATGGCATCCCGGACATTCGCGACGATCGACGGAAACGAAGCGGCGGCTTCGGTGGCATATCGCCTCAGCGAGGTGATCGCCATCTACCCCATCACCCCATCCTCGACGATGGGGGAGCTTGCGGACGAATGGTCCGCTGCCGGCCGGACGAACATCTGGCGCTCGATTCCAGACGTGGTGGAGATGCAGTCCGAAGCGGGCGCCATTGGCGCCGTGCACGGGGCGCTGCAGGGCGGCGCACTGCCAACGACCTTCACGGCGTCGCAGGGACTGCTCCTGATGATCCCGAATCTGTACAAGATTGCGGGCGAACTGACGCCGTTCGCGATGCATGTGGCGGCGCGAACCGTTGCCACGCACGCGCTCTCGATCTTCGGCGACCACTCGGATGTGATGGGCGTGCGTCAGACGGGAGTAGCGATGCTCGCGTCCGGCTCCGTACAGGAGGCGCACGACTTCGCGCTCATCGCCCACGCCGCCACACTGCGGTCGCGTATTCCCTTCATCCACTTCTTCGACGGCTTCCGCACGTCGCACGAGGTCGCGCGCATCGAGGTGTTGAGCGATGACGTGCTGCGCGCGATGATCGACCCCGGGCTGGTGGCCGCCCATCGCCAGCGGGCCTTGACGCCGGATCATCCGGTGCTGCCTGGTTCGGCGCAGAACCCGGACGTGTTCTTTCAGGCGCGCGAGGCCTGCAACCCGTTCTATCTCGCGGCGCCGGACGTGGTGCAGGAGACGCTGGACCGGTTTGCGCAGTTGACCGGCCGCGCCTACCAGCTGTTCGAGTACGTTGGCGCTCCAGACGCCGACCGCGCGATCGTCATCATGGGCTCCGGAGCGGAGACGGCGCACGAAACCGTCGATTACCTCACGGCGCGCGGCGAGAAGGTCGGCGTCCTCAAGGTCAGGCTGTTCCGACCGTTCTCCGCGGATCACTTCCTCCGCCTCCTGCCGAAGACCGTCCGGCGACTCGCCGTCCTGGATCGCACGAAGGAACCCGGTGCCGCCGGCGAACCGCTGTACCTCGACATCGTTGCTGCGCTGCACGAGTCAGAGCGGCATGTGACAGTGACGGGGGGGCGATACGGACTGGCATCCAAGGAATTCACGCCAGCCATGGTCAAGGCCGTCTTCGACAACCTGACCCGTGACGTTCCACAGAATCACTTCACCGTCGGCATCGTCGACGACGTCACGAAGACGTCGCTCGTCGTCGACAGCCGCTTCGACATCGAACCGGACGACGTCGTCCGCTGCGTCTTCTATGGTCTCGGCGCCGACGGCACGGTCGGGGCCAACAAGAACTCGATCAAGATCATCGGCGAAGAGACCGACTACTGGCCGCAAGGCTATTTCGTGTACGACTCGAAGAAGTCAGGCGCACTGACGATTTCGCATTTGCGGTTCGGCCCGCGTCCGATTCGATCGGCGTACCTCATCTCACAGGCACGTTTCGTCGCCTGCCATCAGCCGGTCTTTGTGGACCGGTACGACGTGCTGGCGCTGGCCGCGGACGGCGCGACGTTCCTTCTGAACACTCCGTACGGTCCCGCCGAGGTGTGGTCGCATCTGCCGGCGGCAGTGCAGGCGACGATCGTGCGCAAGAAGCTGCGTCTGTTTGTCATCGACGCGTATCGGGTTGCTACCGAAGCGGGGATGGGCTCGCGCATCAACACGATCATGCAGACCTGCTTCTTTGCCATCTCGAACGTGCTTCCGCGCGAGCAGGCGATCGCCCGGATCCGTGCTGCGGTTGCCAAGACCTACGGCCGCCGCGGTCAGGACGTCGTGGAGCGAAATTTCACCGCCATTGATTCGACACTCGCCCACCTGCATGAAGTCGCGGTGCCCGAGCATGCACCGGCGATGACCGTGACGCCGTCCGTTACGCGGACGACGCCCGACTTCGTTACGCGGGTGACGACGGTGATGCTCGCCAATCACGGGGATGACCTTCCCGTCAGCGCCATGCCCGTCGACGGCACGTGGCCGACGGGCACGGCGAAATGGGAGAAGCGCAATCTGGCGCAACAGATTCCGTGCTGGGACGTCGAGCTGTGCATCCAGTGCAACAAGTGCACGGAGGTGTGTCCACATGCCGCGATTCGAGCGAAGGTGTATCCGTCGGACGCGGCAGACCCGCCACCCCCGACCTTCAAAGCGGCTCACTGGAAAGGACCGGAGTTCAAGGGATTTCGCTATTCACTGCAGGTCGCGCCGGAAGACTGCACCGGCTGCGAACTGTGCGTCGAGATGTGCCCCGCCCACGACAAGAGCGACCCCCGGCGCCGTGCACTCACGATGGCACCGCAGCAGCCGCTGCGCGCCGGCGAGCGGCTCAATTGGAATTACTTCCTGACACTGCCGGAAGCCGATCGCACCGCGGTGAAGCATGATGTGAAGAGCACGCAACTGCTCCAGCCGCTCTTCGAATTCTCGGGGGCGTGCTCCGGCTGCGGCGAAACACCCTATATCAAGCTGCTGACGCAGTTGTTCGGCGATCGGCTCGTGATTGCCAATGCCACCGGCTGTTCGTCAATCTTCGGCGGCAATCTGCCGACAACGCCGTACACGGTGGATGCCTGCGGCCGCGGTCCGGCATGGGCGAACTCGTTGTTTGAAGACAACGCCGAGTTTGGCTTCGGACTGCGCCTCGCACTCGAGAGCCAGGAACAACAGGCGCGTGCACTCGTCGAGCGGCTTTCAGCCACTGTCGGCCAGCCGCTCGCCTCCGATCTGCTGACGGCCGATCAGTCGAACGAAACGGGCATTGCTGCGCAACGCGTGCGCGTCGCCAGACTGAAGGACCTGCTGGCCAGCGCAGCTGATGACGAAGCGAGGCGTTTGCGATCGATTGCCGACAGCCTGGTGCGGAAATCCGTCTGGATCGTCGGCGGTGATGGCTGGGCCTACGACATCGGCTTTGGCGGTCTGGATCACGTGATTGCAACCGGGCGCAAGGTCAACCTCCTGGTGCTCGACACCGAGGTCTATTCGAACACCGGCGGGCAGCAGTCGAAAGCGACACCGCTCGGCGCGGCGGCGAAGTTCGCCACGCGGGGAAAGTCGCTGGGGAAGAAGGATCTCGGGTTGATGGCGATGACCTACGGGACGGTGTACGTCGCGCGCGTCGCGCTTGCCGCCAAGGACGCCCAGACGCTGAAGGCGCTGCAGGAAGCGGAGGCGTTCCCCGGACCGGCCCTGGTCATCGCCTACGCCCATTGCATCGCGCATGGGTACGACATGTCGGATGGAATCGCGCATCAACGTGCGGCGGTGGAAACCGGCTATTGGCCGCTCTACCGGTACGATCCGCGGCGGGCGGCGCAGGGGCTGCCGCCTCTACAACTCGACTCTCCGCGGCCGACGTCTGATGTCGCTGCGTTCATGGAATCGGAAGACCGCTTCCGGGTGATCCGGCAGCAGGCGCCGGACCGGTTCGCCCGATTGGCCGACCAGGCGCGACACGATCAGGCTGCCCGCCGCATGTTGTACGAGCGTCTGAGCACGATGGTCGATGAGGAAACGGTGCGCCTGCCATCGGGTGCCCCGGCGATCCCCGAGGGGCCACCGTTTACCAGCGGGCGGTAGCGGTCATAGTTGGCGGCCGCGGGCGGCGGGCGCTCGAGGGCCGGCGACACGGCGTAGCAGCAGCCAGCCGATGACGATGCCGCCGAGCAGGCCAGCCGGACCCCAGATCAGCGCCTGTGAATTCTCCGGCCGCGGCGCCGCGGCCTCCTCGCCGCTGGAGGCCTTGTAGGAGAGATCCTCGCACGGCGCCGGCTGGTAAGGGATGTCGGAGATGAACACCACGTCCGAGCCTGTGTACTCGCCCTCGAAGTACAGCGGGTCGGTGGCAACCCAGCTTCGCGTCAGCGACCGCCCGTCGGCGCCGAGGGAGAGTCGCTCCACCACGTGCAGGCGCTCGCTGTGCGGCAGCCGGCCGTCGGCCGAGAGGATGCCGGGTTCGAACCCAACGGTGTCGACGATCAGCACGTCGTTCTCCCATCGGCCGATTGAGTGACCGGCGCGGCTCGGTGTGACGCCCGCCGGATGCTCGCTCACGTCCAGGTGAATCGTGCGCACGAGTCCCATCGAGCCATAGCGGAGGACGATCGCATCTCCGCTCTGCGCGATCTGGTTCACGTCTGCCTCGAACGTCCAGTCGAACAGGATGCTGGTGGGCTCACACCTGAGCCGCGGGTTGTCCGCCGACGCGCCGTCGAAGTGCTCCATTACGCGGGCGCCGGCCGGCGTGAGGGGCAGCAGACTCGGCCGCCTGTTCCAGAACTCGTTCACCGGGTCCTGCGCCTGCGCGGCGGCGCTGCCGCGCGTGCCGGGAAACGCCTGCGTCCCCTTCGGCACCGCTCCGGGCTCCAAGTGCGACGCGACGCCCAGGGGAAGAAAGGCGCCGCTGAAGCCGCGCGGATCGGTGAGCACGCGCTGTTCGGCCGCCCACTCGCCGGAGATGTTCGGCTGGCCATCCGGCAGCCGTCGAGATCGAGCGGATGCGGCCGCAGGCGCGGGCGCGCCAGGGCGCGTGATCTGCCCGTATCGGTCAATGCGCGTGCCGTTCTCGAAAGCGATGGAACCGAGATAGCAGGTGTTCGGCTCGAAACGATCCGGCGCGCCGGTGATGCGGATGCGCGTCCCCGGGGCGAACATCTCCGGAGACCAGCCGGAGCGCCGCAGGACGCCGGCGCCGCGCAGCTCGCACTTCCACGCGGTGACGCTGCCATCCGCGGCTGTGGCGTCGAAGTACAGCCAGGAGTGCGGGTTCACGAAGGCAAGGCGCGTCACCACGCCGGAGACCTCGACCTCACGGTTCATGTCGAAGTTGATGATCCCGTGATGCGCAAAGGCCCACCGGGGCCACATCACGACCATCAGGAACAGCAGCGAACAGATGGTACGAGCGGACATTGCCACGCGCGGAAGTGTATTACGGTGGGCTGTTCGTCGACTGCTTCGCGCGTGTGCAATACGGGACAGACCCATCCAGAGTCCGACCGTACGATGGCGGTTCTTCTCGAGTTCAAAAGCGACACCATCACGAGACGAACCCGAAAATGGTACTGCGCCCATCGAACTGTCAGCTGCGGACGAGACTGGGGTTGGCCGTGCTGCTTGCAGGTGCCCTCATCGGTTGTGGCGGGAGCGGAGCACCCACAGCGCCGACGCCGACGGCAATAGCAGCGCCTGTTCCATCCCCAACCCCTCCGAGGCGGACGGGCAGTCTCTCGGGGGCTATTACGGAGATCACATCGACCGGTTCCAAAGCCGTCGAAGGCGTCACGATCGAGCAAATGAGCTGCGATCGCGTCAATTGTGGGGGCGACACCATCGTCCAAACAGTCTTGACGGGCAGTGATGGGGCCTATCGTTTCGGTGGATTGTATGAGGGCGCGCTCAACTTTGTTTGGATCAGCAAAGAAGGGTATGTCCCGACGGGCCCTGCTGCGGATCGGTTTACCTGCGAGGGATGCGATCGGATCGTGACGATCACGGGCGACACCCGGCTTGACATCGAACTCGTCCGACGCTGACCGTCGCCAGCAGCTGGCAGGCTAATTATAGAAACGCGAGTTGTGGCTTGGCTGGGCAGGTTGGCAAGTAATGGGCCGCTTGCCAATGCGGGCGACGTCGGCAGCTCAGGGAGCGGAACTGGCGATGAGGCGGTGGCTGGTGGACACCGGTCCGCTCGTCGCCTACCTCGATCGGGCCGATCGATGCACGGGGCGGTGACCGAGCGGGTCGACGGCTTCACCGGGCAGCTCGCCACGACAGGCGCCATCGTCACCGAGGTCATCCCGGGGATCCGGCCGCGTCCCACCATCGCGTAGACTGAACGGGCGCGATGTTCATCCGATGACCAAACCGCGCCATCTCGATCCGCTCGCCGAACATGTGTTGTCGCTTCTGGCAGGTATCCCTGAGGCCGATCGGATCGTGCTCGGCGGATATCTGGCGTTGCAGCACCATCTCGACTACCGGTCGACGCACGACATCGACGCGTGGTGGCGCGATCGGGCCGATGCCGCCGCCGAGGCGAGCATCCGCCGGGTGATGCAGCAGGTGGCGGCGGACACGAGGATGATCCTGCGGGAGCGCCGCTTCGGCGATACGATGTCGTTCGAGCTGGTTCGAGAGGGTCAGCAGCGGTTTTCGTTTCAGATCGCGGTGCGCTCGATTGAGATCGAGGAGGCGGTGCCCAGCGCGTGGCCGCCATTGCGGGTCGAGACGCTCGCGGACAACGTCGGCGGAAAGATGAACGCGCTGGTCAATCGCGGCGCTCCCCGCGATTTCCTCGACATCCATGCCGTGGTCACGGGAGGCCTGCTCACATCCGAGCGATGCTGGCAACTGTGGCAGGCGAAGAATCCGGATGGGGCGGTCGACACCGCCAAACGAAACCTCCTGCTGCACCTGGCGTCGATCGAGGCGCGCCGGCCGCTCGACACCATCCCGGATCCCTCCGAGCGTGATCGCGCGCGGCAGGTGCGCGACTGGTTCCGCGAGACCTTTCTGCAGGGCTGACGCGGCATGGAGATCGACGGCAGCGTCTATCCGGATCTCGATTCGCCGCCGCGATCGCTGGATACGCCGGAGGCAAAGGCGGACTACCTACACCGGGTGTGCACCGCGTGGGACTACGGTGTACCGCCTGCAGACGACACCGTCGGCCTGTTCTCGGGCTGGCAGGAAATCTTCGATCGCTTCCCGTGTGTCACCTCGCCTGCCTATCACGCGCTGCGACAGTGGTTCCGCTGGCCGCCTGTCGCCGTTCCGCCCGGGCTGCATCACGCGGCGCCACGCTATCGCGAGTACGACCGTCTCGAAGGCCGCCGCGAAGACCCGTGCGAGGCATGGATCTGACAGCCGGCGCGTGCACCTCGGCACCTGCCATGGGTGATTCACGTCACATCAGTCCACGTCCCAGTTGGTGACGATCGCAATCGGCCCTGGCATGTCGGGTGGCGGGTTCACGACCAGGAACCGCTGCCCATCTGGCGTCACGTCCCATCCCGGCACCCACTGCCCGGCAGCGATTCGGAAGCCGAACGGCAGCGGGAACAGTGGTCGCGGCGGCCCAAACTTGAGGTCCGCGATCGATCCCACTCGTTCGGCAACCTGCAGGTAGTCGCCGTCGTGGAAGAAGAGCTCCCGCCCATTCCTGCTCCATCGTGGCAGGATTGCGTTGTCGCTTCCGACCTGCCGGGCGGGCTTCGTCTTCGGCATTCCGAGGACGCTCACTCCGTCGATTGTGATCCCGAGCGGCGCCCCTGTTGGCGGGAAGAACTGGGCGTGACCTTGGCCCTGCGTTTCGAACAGCACAGGAGCGTGCGGGGCCGCAGGACTCAACGGGTTCGGAAGCAGCAAAAGCGCGATGCCGGGTTTGGCGGTCGCAAAGACCGTGAGCAGCAGAAACTGGGCATCGCCAGACCAATCATTGATGACGATGATGCGCGGCCCACTCCAGACACGGACTTCCGGTGCGCTTCCGTCGACCTTCTGGCGGTAGATGGCGTACATTGGTTGGTCGCTCTTCCCTTTCTCGTCCTCACGAAGAAAAGCGATCTCCGATCCATCGGGCGACCAGACCGGAGAACGACCGTTATCGGTCAATCGCTCAGGATGACCAGACGTGACGTCCGCAACCCACACCTCTTGTGTCTTCGCACCCTGTCGGGTGAAGGCCACCGACGTGCCCGAAGGGGAAAATCGAATGATGTTCCTGGGATGGCCGCGCCTATCGCCGAGCGTGCCATCTCTCTTCCCCATCCGGTCGTACCAGGCCATCTCCTCCTGAGCACCAGCTGCGGCGTGACGGTATGCCAGCACACCATCCGCCGAGACGGAAAAGTCCGCCAGGCCGCCTCCGAGCGTGAAGGCCACGTTTTCCGCCAGCGTCCTCTCCGAGCCGGTCAATTCCAGTTTGTCATCATCGAACGGTCGCGCGATGAGCTTCCCTCCGCGGACGAAGATCAGATGGCTGCGCCGACCATTCCGTCCGGGCGCATATTGCGCGTAGGTGACATCGATCAGCAGCGGTTTGCGCGCGTTCGAGGCGAGCTCGCCGAGCATCACTTCGAGTCGCAACTCGGCGCCTCGCCGAACCAGCGCGATGAAGTGACGCCCATCGGGAAGAAAGAACGCGCCGTAATGGTCCTGCTCCATGGCCGCTGGATTGCGCTCCGTGGCGGGCTCAGGCTCACCCCCTTTCGACGAGACTTTCCACAAGCTGTTTGATTTGCCGAGGAAAAGTACCGTCCCGTCGCTACTCCATGTTCCTGGCAGCGCACCCTGCGACCCGAACCGGAGTCCACTCGCAAGTACCCGTGGCGTACCACCGTCGGGTTTCACGATCTTGAGACTTCCATCCGCGATGAACGCGAGCTCGTCGCCGTCCGGTGACCAGAACGGGGCTGCCGCGCGCTCCGTCCCCGTCAGCGATTTCGCGTCGAACGCGTCCAGCGACTGGACCCACAAGGACTTTCCCGTGGGGCCCTCCGTCACGAACGCGATCTTGGTTCCATCGGGCGAAAGCGCAGGCGCCCCTCCCTCCATGAGCGGCGCAAACGAATAGCCCTCCGGAGGAACGATCCAGTTTCGTCGAATCGTCTCGGGCGCCTCCGGGCGCAGCAGGAAAGCGACCCCCGCGACGGCCGCGAGCACCACAGCCGTCGCCAGCACGAAACGGCCAGGGTCGCGCCTGACGAGCACCGTCGCCATCCGCAGATCGGCTGTCGACGCAGCGGCGATAGACGGCGTCGGCCCAGACAGCGGGGTGACGCCGCTCAACACATCGTCGATGTCCGCGCGCGCGTCGGCCACATCACGCAGCCGGCGCTTGACGTCCTTGTCGAGGCAGCGACGCAGCAGTCGCCGGATGGGTGGCGGTGTCGCGGCGGGAAGGACGGCCCAGTCGGGCTCGCGGCCGAGAATCGCGGCGATCGTGTCCGAGAGGGTCTCGCCCGCGAACGCGACCTGCCCAGTGAGCATTTCGTACAGCACGCAGCCGAACGCCCAGATGTCTGTGCGCTTATCGCTAAGTTTCCCGCGCGCCTGTTCGGGGCTCATATAGGCCGCCGTCCCGAGCAACATCCCGTCGCGCGTGCCGCCCCGCGTGATCGTCGGTGACCGTGTCAGATCGGGGCCCGCGCCGTCACCGATTGCCGCTTTGGCCAAACCGAAATCGAGCACCTTGACGATGCCGTCGGGCGTGATCTTGATGTTGGCTGGCTTCAGATCGCGGTGGACGATGCCTCTCTCGTGCGCGGCATCCAACGCCTCCGCGACCTGCTGGACAATACCCAAAACCTCTCGGATGGGGAGTGGTCCGTTCGCGATCCGCTCGGCAAGCGTGTCGCCCTCGACAAGCTCGAGCACCAGGGCGCGGATGCCATCGCTCTCCTCCACGCCGTAGATGGCGCCGATGTGAGGGTGATTCAGGGCCGCCAGTACCCGCGCTTCGCGCTCGAACCGGGCGCGCCGATCGGGATCGGTACTGTAGATGGTCGGAAGGATCTTGATGGCGACGTCGCGTCCCAGCTTGGTGTCGTGGGCGCGATACACCTCGCCCATGCCGCCTGCGCCGATCGATGCGCCGATTTCATACGAGCCGAATTGGCGACCCGTCAGCATGGGCGTACCGAAGCGCGAGACCGGCCCGTCAGCACCCGGCGGCATATCCAGAAGCCTGCGGCCGGTTTCCGACTGTGCGAGCAGCGACTCAACGTGCGACGAGCCGCAGGTGTACCTACTTCACCAGGCAGTCGCCTGCACGTGTCAATCATTCCAGGTCCCAGTTGGTCACGACCGCAATCGACGTTGGCATGTCCGGTGGGGGGTTCGTCACCAGGAAGCGCTGTCCATCCGGCGTGACGTCCCATCCGGGCGTCGCCTGTCCTCCTGCGATCTGAAACGCAAATGGCAGCGGGAACAGGCGGTGCGGCGGACCGAACTTGAAGTCCACCGGTGCTCCCGCTCGTTCGACGACCTGCAGGTACCCAGCATCGATGAAAAACAGTTCCTGGCCATCCCTGCGCCACCGTGGGTGGATGGCGTTGCTGCTTCCGATCTGCCACGGACCGGGCTTCGCACCTGGGAGTCCTCGCACGATCACGCCGTCGGTCGTGATTGCAAGCGGCGGTCCCTGTGACGGGACGAACTGGGGGTGACCGTTTGGAGAGTCTCCGATGTCGAACCGCACAGGCTCGTGCGACGCTGCAGGGACCAACGGGTCGGAGAGCAGCCAATAACGGTCGGCGGGGCCGGTGGCAAAGAGCGTGAGCAGAAGATTCCGTCCATCGCCGGACCAATCATTGATGGCCATGATGGCGGCGTTCCTCCAGAGGGCGGTCTCCGCCCCTCCGTCGACCTTCTTGCGGTAGATCGCGTATATCGGTGAGTCGGTGTTATCGCTGCCCTGCGGACGAAGAAAGGCTATCTCCGATTCATCGGGAGACCACACCGGAGAACGACCGTTATTCGTCAACTGCTGCGCCTGCCCCGTCGCCACATCCGCAATCCACACCTCCTGTGTCATCGGGCCCTGCCGTGTGAAGGCCGCCGACTTACCCGATGGCGAGATGCGAATGATGTTCCTGGGATGACCTGGCCGGTCACCGAGGCCGCCAACTCTCTTCCCCGTTCGGTCGTACCACGCCATGTCTTCCTGTTGACCGGACGCGGCGTGGCGGTAAGCGAGGACACCACCGGCTGATACGGAAAAATCCCCCAGGCCGCCACCTAACGTCACGCCCACGTTATCCGCGAGAGTCACCTCCGACCCAGTGAACTGCAGTTGTTCGGCATCAAACGGGCGGGCAATCAGCTTCCGATCACGGACGAAGATCACATGACCCGCGTGCCCCGTTCGTGCCGGCGCATACTGCGCACTCGTCACGTCATTCAACAGCGGCTTGCGCACGTTCGAGCCAACCTCGCCGACAGCCACCTGGAGGCGCAACTCGGCCCCCCTGCGAATGAGCACGAGGAAGTGACGGCCATCGGGCAGAAACGCCGCCGCGTAGTGGTCCTGCTCCATAGCCGCGGCATTGCGCTCAGTGGCAATGGTGACCTCGCCGCCTTTTGCGGAGACCTTCCACAAAGCGGTGCTCTGCAGTTCACGCCGGAAGAGTAATGTCCCGTCGCGACCCCATGTCCCTGGAAGCGCACCCTGAGATGTGAACCTAACGCCGGTGGCGAGCACCCTTGGACCGCCACCGTCGAGTTCGACCGCCTTCAGGTTCCCATCGGCAAAAAACGCTAGCTCGTCGCCGGCGGGCGACCAGAACGGCGCCGCGGCACCCTCCGTACCGGTCAGCGATCTCGCGTCGAACGCGTCCAGCGACTGCACCCACAACGACCGTCCGGCACCGCCTTCTGCGACGAAGGCAATCCTGGTTCCGTCGGGCGACAGTGACGGCGCCCCGCCCGCCATGAGCGGCGCAAAGGCATGGCCGGCCGGAGGAACAATCGAATTTCGTCGAACCCGCTCGGGTGCAGCCGGTCGCAGCAGGACAAGGGAAGCAGCGATAGCGGAAAGCACGACAGCTGTCGCGAGAACGAGGCGCCAACGGGAGTGCCGGCCTGGGGCGACGACGGTCTGCGGCTCGGACGCGGGCACCGCAGCGATCGACGTCGCCGGAAAAACCGCGGCGGCGCCACTCAACACATCCTCAATCTCGGTGCGGGCGTCTCCGATGTCGCGCAGCCGCCGTTTCGCGTCCTTGTTGAGGCACCGCATGAGAAGCCGGCGAATGGGTAGGGGTGTCGCAGGCGGAAGGGCCGACCAGTCAGGCTCGCGAGTGAGAATCGTGGCAATCGTGTCCGAGATCGTCTCGCCCGCGAACGCGAGCCGCCCGGTGAGCATTTCGTACAGCACACAACCGAAGGCCCAGATGTCCGCTCGCCGATCCGCGATCTGGCCGCGCGCCTGCTCGGGACTCATATACGCGGCAGTGCCGAGAATCATTCCTGCGTGCGTCATGGCCGGAGTCGTGATGGTCGGGGGCATCGAGAACGACGACGGGTTGGCGGCAGCGGCGGTGGAGTCGGCAAGTTTGGCGAGGCCGAAGTCGAGAACCTTCACCCGGCCGTCAGGATTGACTTTGATATTCGCGGGCTTCAGATCGCGATGAATGATGCCCTGCTCATGTGCGGATTCCAGTGCCTCTGCGATCTGCCCGGCGATCGCCAGGGCTTCACTTGGTTGAATGGGACTACGAGCAATGCGATCTGCCAGTGTCTCCCCCGGTACCAGCTCCAGCACCAGAGCCTTCGTTCCGTCGCTCTCTTCGAGGCCATAGATCGCGCCAATATTCGGGTGATTCAGCGAGGCGAGCACCTGGGCTTCGCGTTGGAACCGCGCGAGTCGTTCGGGATCGGCGGCAAAGGCTTCGGGAAGAACTTTGATCGCGACGTCCCGGCCGAGTTTCAGGTCTCTTGCGCGAAAGACCTCGCCCATACCTCCCTTCCCAATCAGGGAGAGGAGTTCATACGAGCCGATTCGCGAACCGGGACCGAGCATAGCGAAGCCTAACACCGCCTTTCGGGACGGAACGAAACCCGTTCGTCGTGAGAACCTCGATGGGCGCCCGGTGGCGCACCCTGCGAGCACGGCGATACGCGTGCTTGACACCCGCCATCGTGCACGCGCGCCGCAGCAGCGGCATTATAAATTTGCGGGAGGTCTTCGACGGCACGCGTTGCTGTCAGGCGCGGCGTGGCTTACGGCCGTGGCGCGCTGGCCGGCGGCGTCAGGCCGTTCAAGCGCAGATACACCACCATCTGGCCGTACGTGTCCTGTGTGTGCCCGTTAAGGAAGAACATGATCCGTGCCCGGGTCGAGGGCCCAAGGAACGGCGCCTGAATCGTCTCCTGGATGGTGGTGTTGTTGAACTCCGCAATCACCTTCGCGCCATAGTCGAACGAGTCCGACATCGCCTTGATCATGTCGGCCTTCGTCGCGGCCTTCATGTTGATGGCCGGCTCCGGAGTCTTCCCGCCCAGCGCTTTCGTCAGCATCACGTTGATCTGGGCGATGTGCAGCACGTGCTCTCCGAACGTCCGCTGCGCCGGCGTCGCCTTGAACCCGTACTTGTCTTCCGGCATGGCGTTGGCCAGCGTCACGAGCAAGGTCTTCTGCCCGGCCCAGTCTTTCGAGAGGTCTCCGTGGATGGTCGCTTGCGCAAAGGCCGGGCGGGCGGTGGCAATCACCGCCAGCAGGCATAAGCAGCTGAACAGCTTCATGGGTAGGTTGTCCTCGACGCGCGGCATGATGCCAGCCAGGATACGCGCTCAGCAGTAGAAACGCGATCGTCATGCGCATTCACATGGCGACGTACGCCGGATCGCGTACGTCGCCGACTAGCGATCGACATCGCCTGTGGTTCGAGCTGATGCGCTGATCGGCTTACTGGTACCGAAACTGCCATCCTCTCGACGACCCTGCCGGAAACCACGACGCGATCGATGGGGCAAGGCCGGCCTGCTGCGGGAGCCACGTGATGACCGAGCTCGAACGTGCATCGCGTGTGTAGTCCGAGACGTCGGTCGCGCTGAACGTGGCATGCACAACCGCCCGATCGGCGCTGCTCACTCGGAGCGTGCCGCGGCTGTTCGGGGAGGGAAACGTAAACAAATACGTGCCCGCGATCAGCGATGCTCCGGGCACCCGTACCGGCCCGCCGAACGTCATGAAGTAATCGCCCGGGCCGCCGCTCCTCACAGGCGCGTTCACGGCGATGACCACCGTTTCCTCGAATTGCGGAATTGGCGCTTGAGCGGCGACCGTATCACTACTGGTGATGGCGACGATTGCGAATACCGCGAACGTTGCGAGCGGACCATACCGAGTTTGTGTCATTGATTCCTTTGGAATGCGTACCGAATCGCCATCGTACTGGTGATCGCGGTGCGGGTCTGTTCCGTAGAGCACGCCCTGCTCAGCTCCAACCCGTAGGGCGCGTAAGAGTTAATCGCCCGCACGCGAACGTTGATCCCGGAAGAAGGGCTGCTCGCCGAAGCTCACACAGCGTCAGTTCAGTGAGCGAAGCCCGCGTAGTCGAACGACGGGAGCGAGCGCCTGGCCTGCGCAGCGGGCGCACTGACTGCGGATGAACTGCCAGCGCAGAGCTGTCAGGCCGGTTGGCTGCGTCTGTTCAACGCGAGCGCGGCCGCACACGCGAGCGCACTCAGACCGATCAGCGCCACAATAATCCAACCAGCGTTGCCTCCCCAGATGGCGGTTTGCTGACCGGCTGCGATCCAGCACATGAACGCGAGCACGCCGGCGAGGACTTTGAAGAGCGAGACGTGCTGCGACGCTGCGAGGTGGCGGCGGCCCCAGAGGCAGACCGCGCCGCAACCGATTGCCGCCGTCCCGAACATGCGGATGAAGGCGAGCTGATGCCAGAACATCATTGCGGCCGCGTCACTCGCACCGTTCGCTGGCATCGGTCCCGGCGTTCCCAGCGCGACCGCCACGTCACCGGTGGCAACGAGCGAGAGCACGCCGCCAAGAACCAGCACCCAGCCTGTAAATCGAAGAGCGATTGACGACATCATGGCGTCAACACCTCGCCAATCATCACCTCGGGCATGCCATCGTAGTAGTTGGGGATGTCGGCCAGCACGTCGGCCATCCGCGCACTCTCGAGAGCCTTCTGCACGTCTGCCGGTGAATCGAAGTATGCCGAGAACATCGCCTGATATGGAGGATGCGAACCGTCGGGATTCGGACCGCACGTCACGACCTCAATATTCCTGACCGCGTAGGCACCGAGCGCGTCCGACGCGAGCGGCAGATGTTTCCGCGTGTAGTAGGCGAGATCGAACCGCACGCCGGCCTTGTAACCAACCCGCAACACAGTCATTCGTGTACTCCGCGCAAACCTGACTGCTGGAGAATACCCGAACTGCCCTCACTCGTTCCCGCCGAAAGAGTGGTTGTGTCGGGTTAAAGATTATGGCGTCCGCTGGCGGGTTATGACCGCCGATCGATCACCCACGCAGTCCGCCAGCTTCAGGCAGCGCATCGCTTTGAGCTTTGACCGGTCGCAATGATCGACGCGGTGCATTCGGTTCCACTCGCGAGAGCTTGAGAACTTGATGGATCTGCGTCGCGATCAACGGATACGCCCACCAAAGCTGCCACCATGCGCGAATCGATAAGGCGGTCCAGTTGCTGGTCGCAATCGCGAGGCCGATATACACGCCCATGATCAGCAGATGTGCAGCGATAAGCCACGTTCTCACCTGTCCCCACCACGGGACTAGCGCCAGCGTGACAGCGATGATGGCCCATACCAGCGCCGCCCCCATCAGGAATATCCGGTGATGAAGAACGCTCGTCGAGGCACTGGTGTCATCCCACGTCGTCCAAATGATGACGGTTCCGCAGGCGACTAGAAGGAGCGAAAAGGCGTAGCGGGCCCAAAGACTTCGTTCCACGAAGCTCAGCGACTCTTGCGGTTGTTCACTCATGGTCGGCCTCAATCCGGGCGGGCCCGCGAAGACCGCGCCAAATGTAGCATCTCTGCGGTTCTGGCGATGTCACACGGACAACGTCGCCCACATACCGCTTCACCTTGAGCGTGAGATGACGCAGGCGGCATCGGTGCTCCACGGGCGGTCGTCGTCGTGAGTGGCTGCTCGACCACCAGCCGGAGCGGGATGTCGGGAGCCGGACGAACTTGTGTCAAGCATCCAGCTACCTGAGAAGTCGGTTCCTCTCTGCGCCGCTACAGCCACACTGCAGGCGGAGATAGTCACGCAGAAGCCAACTGCCAGGAACAGCCTCGGCATGCACGTATCGGACACCACCAGACCGGCTTGGTTGCATCAGCTCGATCGCTTCGCTGCGGCCAGATGAATTCGTCAAGTTGCTCGTTAGCTACGCATCAGCGCGTCTGAACCGTGCACGTCGTCAAAAGTCACGTGTCTCGCGCGACACGAGGGTCACGGCTGGAGGCTTAGATGTCCCCGGGTCAAACGCATAGACCGCGTACGTCCAGGCGCACGCGCTCGATGCGGCACCCTGACAGGGGCGTGCATGCCGCAACGTGATGAGTTGACCGCTCCCGACTGCAGTCAGGCCGCGGAGATCTGACGTCTGCCAGACGCGTCGGACTCCTTCCTTGTCGCATAAGTACACGCTCGCTTTCCAATTCCCCAAGCCATTGCTTCCCGACATACCGCCGTACGCGAGTAAGGAAACCTTGTCGGGCCCGGAATAGAGCCAGTCAACATTCAGGCTGTACCCCGTGTAGTCGATGTCTTGACGTCCTGCGAGGCGTGTACGAACCGGTTCCCAAACATATGAATCGATGACGACACCAGTACCACCTGGTCCATGCGTCCCGAGCCACACGGCATAGGCCACTGCCCACAGGCGCTGCGTGGAGCGAGGTCCCCAAGGCAGCGCACTGGAAACGTACAGCCCCGAGTGCGGTGGGTCTGCCCAGGTTCGGCCAATCACCTTCTGAAGTTGTTCGCGCAGCATCGCGTCGGAGATGGCAGGTGCAGCATCCAACTGACGGATGACGAAATCCTGCACGATCGTTTTCAGCTGCTTGTAGCTGCCAAGGACGTCGTCGGTCAGGCGTTTGTCTAAGCGTCCTTTAGAACGCGAACACGCGCGGCCTCGCGATCAGTCGGCAACAGTCGAATCGAGGGAACGTCTTGAGAAGCAGCTATCCCAACAGCGAAGAGACACACTGCGGCGATGACGAGTTTGAGTCCACACCTGTAGACCATCAGGTCGGTTGATATCATCCGGTATTGTCGATGACCGCCAAGCCCGCGTTCCGTCGTGGTGGACTTGGAAAGTCTCGTTCACGGCCCACGCCGAATTGCGCATGAAACAGCGCGGCGACCGCTCCCTCATGCTTTTCGTAACCCGAATCTGCCTCGTCGTGTTCGTCCTTATTGTGGCTGCTCTTCACGTCCTTCGTCCTGACGTGGACCCTGTGACGCACGGCATCAGTCGTTATCAATGGGGGCCATACGGAATGGTGATGAGCATCGGCTTCGTTCTGCTGGCGATTGCGCTGCTAAGCACAGCCCACCTGCTGCAGCGGCGACAGCGGGTGAACAAGGTCTCTTTTCGTCTGTTGCACGTATCGGCTTTCGGCAGTCTGCTCGTGGCTGGGTTCCCCTTATCAGAATCGCCTCCCTTAATTCAGGCAGTCGCTCACCAGTTGGGCGGGTTCGTCCTTTTTGCGATGGCAGCTCTTGCGATCTGGATGACCGCCGCTAACATCGGCGGAATTGCGGCAAGACAACTCGGGCGGCTGACGGCAGCAATGGCCGTCCTGTTCTTCCTCGCGATTGTCTTGAAGATGCCGGTCGTCGGTCTGCTGCAACGCTGTGTCGTCGCCAGCGTGTGCGTCTGGATTGCCACCGTCACGACGACAATGGGTCGCTACGAGCAATCGCCCGACGTCCAGTCTGTAACGTAGATGGACTTAGCTCTCTTCGACTTCGACGGAACGATAACCGTCAAGGGCACATATCCCGGTTTCGTCAGGTTTGCGGCACGTCGGCGACGACAGATCGCGGGCGGCGTCATCCTGAGTCCATTGCTCATCGGTTATCGCGGCGGGCTAGTCTCCGATCAGACCATTCGGAAGGCAATGTCGAAACTCGCGTTCCGGGGCGAGGACGCGGACCGGCTACGCAGCCTCGGGGAACGATACGCCAGAGACGTTCTACCAAGCCTGATTCGACCTGTCGCATCCGAGAGGATCGCTTGGCACCAGGCTCGGGGCGACGTGATCGCTGTCGTGTCCGCTTCACTCGACCTTTACCTTGCGCCGTGGTGCCGCGCGGTGGGTGTCGACGTGATCTGCACCGAGCTTGAGATTACCTGTGATGGCCGGCTGACAGGACGTTACGTCAGTGGCGACTGCTGCGGTGAAACGAAGGCAAGACGCATCGAAGAGCGTTACGAGCTAACGGATTACGGGACCATTTACGCGTATGGCGACACGGAAGAAGATCGTCCGATGCTCGAGATGGCGAGAAGAAGGTATTTTCGCTGGGAAGAGGTTGACGAAATGCCGCCAGCCAGCCCTGTCACACGTCGCGGCGATGGTGCGTGATCATGATTCCTCGTCCTCGATTCGCTGATGACCGAGATCGACAGGGTACTTGCGATGGATCTCTCGCAGCTTCGCCGCTCAGAATTGTGCTTCGTTGCTGCGGAAGAAAAATGCTGGGGTTGGTGGGTCCCCCGGATCGAACCCGGGACACCCTGATTAAAAGGAACAGCCGAGAACGTGACAGCATCGGCCAGTGCCTTCAACAACTTGCGGCGGCGTGTGTTTTTCCAGATTCGCCCGGCCCGCCTTCGCTCGAAAACGTAGGACCAGCAGGCTCGGCTCGATTTTTTCTGGAGCCCAGAACCGGATCGGGGACGCGATCCAGGGCCTTAGTCAGGCGTGGGACGTTCCACCGAGTCGATCACCACCACCTGAATGGGCGCCTTGTCAGCCTGAAGTCTCAGACCCAGTTGCTCCTGCACGGCGGTAAAGATCGAACCACCATTGGCTAACGGATCGGCGCTCACGGTTGAGGAGTCCACCCACTTCAGTTCGAAGTCGTATTGGCCTTGTAGCTCCGTCTTATCAACAACGATCCTCCCGGCGATCTGGGACAGCATCGCCGCCACGCTTGCCAAGTCCATCCCAGTTGCGCGAAGCGACACGGGCGATCTGTCGAAACCGCACTCACGCGCTGATCCTCCGCGACCCGCCCGCGTTGCGTCAGCTCGCGCAGCGCAGTCGACGACGGTCGTTTTCAGGTTCGGTCCCAGCGGTCCGCGTGTTCCTCGCACAAGCGCGTAGACAGGCAATACGCGCGTTTCACGGTGATACTTCAAGCTGAATCGATCCCTTAGAAGCGTTTCG
>Ga0111538_10002799_pt1 | contig 24494 bp, 1 predicted proteins | sample SoiMethybrSBSTD1_FD_79669 | JGI IMG/M metagenome (GOLD analysis project Ga0111538, IMG submission 79669) | Bulk soil microbial communities from a Populus tree surrounding site in Tennessee, USA - Soil MetaG P. TD hybrid SBSTD1 (version 2)... | ecosystem: Environmental > Terrestrial > Soil > Tree...
GGTCGTCGTCGCGCAGCAGCCGACGGTCGACTTCGTCGGCGACCCGAGCACGATCAACGCGCTGCAGTCGACTGCGACCGCGGCGCCGGCGCTCGGTGTGCTCGCCGATGGCGTGGCCACCTCGACGATCACCGTGACGGTGCGCGACAGCAACGGCAACCCCGTCGTCGGCCAGGTCGTGCAGCTGGCCGCGACCGGCAGCAACAACACGCTGGTCCAGCCCGGTCTCACCGACCCCAGCGGCGTCGCGACCGGCACGATCGCCAGCACGACGGCCGAGACGAAGACCATCACGGCCACGGTCAACCCAGGAGCGGGTCAGGTCGTAGTCGCGCAGCAGCCGACGGTGCAGTTCATCGCCAACTCGGGCTCGATCAGCGCGACCCTGACGACGGCGACCGCAGCTCCGGCGACCGGCGTCATCGCCGACGGCACCGCGCTCTCGACGATCACGGTGACCGTGCGCGACAGCAACGGCAACCCCGTCGCTGGCCAGGTGGTGCAGCTCGCCGCGACCGGCAGCAACAACACGCTGGTCCAACCGGGCCTCACGGATCCGCTCGGTGTCGCGACGGGCACCATCGCGAGCCTCACGGCCGAGACCAAGACGATCACCGCGACCGTGAACCCGGGTGCGAGCCAGGTCGTGGTCGTGCAGCAGCCGACGGTCGACTTCGTAGGTGACCCGAGCACGATCAACGCACTGCAGACGACCGCAACTGCGTCGCCGGCGACCGGTGTGATCGCCGACGGCACGACGGTCTCGACGGTCACCGTCACGGTGCGCGACGTGAACGGAAACCCCGTCGCCGGCCAGGCAGTCAGCCTCGCCTCGACCGGCAGCAACAACACGCTGGTCCAGCCCGGCCTCACGGATCCGCTCGGTGTCGCGACCGGCACCATCGCCTCCACCACCGCCGAGACGAAGACGATCACCGCCACGGTCAACCCAGGCGCGAGCCAGGTCGTCGTCGCGCAGCAGCCGACGGTCACGTTCGTCGGCGACCCGAACAACATCAGCGGTGTTCTGACGACGGCCACCGCGGCGCCGGCGACCGGCGTGCTCGCCGACGGCACCGCGACCTCGACGATCACCGTCACGGTGCGAGACCAGAACGGCAACCCCGTCGCTGGCCAGACCGTGCAGCTGGCCTCGACCGGCAGCAACAACACGCTGGTCCAACCGGGCCTCACGGATCCGCTCGGTGTCGCGACCGGCACCATCGCCTCCACCACGGCCGAGACGAAGACCATCACCGCGACCGTGAACCCGGGCGCGGGCCAGGTCGTCATAGCACAGCAGCCGACGGTCGGCTTCGTCGGCGACCCGAGCACGATCAACGCGCTGCAGTCGACTGCGACCGCTTCGCCGGCGACCGGCGTGATCGCCGACGGCACGGCGGTCTCGACGATCACCGTGACGGTGCGCGACGTGAACGGCAACCCCGTCGCGGGCCAGGCAGTGAGCCTCGCCGCCACGGGCATCAACAACACGCTGGTCCAACCCGGCCTGACGGATCCGTTCGGTGTCGCGACCGGCACGATCGCCAGCATCACGGCCGAGACGAAGACGATCACCGCCACGATCAACCCCGGAGCGGGCCAGGTCGTCATAGCACAGCAGCCGACGGTCGACTTCGTCGGTGACCCGAGCACGATCAACGCGCTCCAGACGACCGCCACAGCGTCGCCGACGAACGGCGTGATCGCCGACGGCGCCGCGATCTCGACGATCACGGTCACCGTGCGCGACGTGAACGGCAACCCCGTCGCGGGCCAGGCCGTGGCCCTCGCCTCGACCGGCAGCAACAACACGCTGGTCCAGCCGGGCCTCACGGACCCGCTCGGTGTCGCGACCGGAACCATCGCCTCCACCACCGCCGAGACGAAGACCATCACCGCGACCGTCAACCCGGGCGCGAGCCAGGTCGTCATAGCACAGCAGCCGACGGTCACGTTCGTCGGCGACCCGAACAACATCAGTGCCACGCTGACGACGGCCACCGCGTCGCCAGCGGTCGGCGTGATCGCCGACGGCTCGGCGACCTCGACGATCACCGTCACGGTGCGAGACAGCAACGGCAACCCGGTCGCGGGCCAGGCCGTCAGCCTCGCCTCCACCGGCAGCAACAACACGCTCGTGCAACCGGGCGTGACCAACGCCAGCGGCGTCACGACCGGCACGATCGCGAGCATCACCGCCGAGACCAAGACGATCACCGCGACCGTGAACCCGGGCGTCGGCCAGGTCGTGGTCGCGCAGCAGCCGACGGTGGACTTCGTCGGTGACCCGAGCACGATCAACGCGCTGCAGACGACGGCAACCGCGTCGCCGGCAACCGGCGTGATCGCCGACGGCACGACGGTGTCGACGATCACCGTGACGGTGCGCGACGTGAACGGAAACCCCGTCGCCGGCCAGGCGGTCAGCCTCGCGGCGACGGGCACCAACAACACGCTGGTCCAGCCCGGCGTCACGAACGCGAGCGGCGTCACGACCGGCACGATCGCGAGCATCACGGCCGAGACGAAGACGATCACCGCGACCGTCAACCCGGGCGCGAGTCAGGTCGTCATAGCGCAGCAGCCGACGGTCCAGTTCGTCGGCGATCCGAACAACCTCAGCGGCACCTTGTCGACCGCGACCGCATCACCGACGAGCGGCGTGTTGGCCGACGGCACGGCGGTCTCGACGATCACCGTCACGGTGCTCGATGGGAACGGCAACCCCGTCGCTGGACAGACCGTGCAGCTGGCTGCGACCGGCAACAACAACACGCTGGTCCAACCCGGTCTCACGAACGCGAGCGGCGTCGCGACCGGCACCATCGCCACCATCACGGCCGAGACGAAGACGATCACGGCCACGGTCAACCCCGGAGCGGGTCAGGTCGTCGTCGCGCAGCAGCCGACGGTCGCGTTCGTCGGCGACCCGGGCACGATCAACGCGCTCCAGACGACGGCCACCGCGTCGCCGGCGACCGGCGTCGTCGCGAACGGCACGGCGGTCTCGACGATCACCGTCACGGTTCGCGACGTGAACGGCAACCCCGTCGCCGGCCAGGCAGTGAGCCTCGCCGCCACGGGCAGCAACAACACGCTGGTCCAACCCGGCCCCACCGATGCCTTCGGCGTCGCGACCGGCACGATCGCGAGCATCACGGCCGAGACGAAGACCATCACCGCGACGGTCAACCCGGGCGCCAGCCAGGTCGTTGTCGCGCAGCAGCCGACCGTCGACTTCGTCGGTGACCCGAGCACGATCAACAACGTGCTGACGACGGCCAGCGCGGCGCCGGCGACCGGCGTGATCGCCGACGGCACCGCGACCTCGACCATCACCGTCACGGTGCGCGACCAGAACGGCAACGGCGTCGTCGGCCAGACCGTGCAGTTGGTCTCGACCGGCAGCAACAACACGCTGGTCCAGCCCGGCCTCACGAACTCGAGTGGCGTCGCGACCGGCACGATCGCGAGCATCACGGCGGAGACGAAGACCATCACCGCGACGGTCAACCCGGGCGCCGGCCAGGTCGTCGTCACGCAACAGCCGACGGTGGCGTTCATCGGCGATGCGAACAACATCAGCGCGACCCTCACGACGGCGACCACGTCGCCGGCGACCGGCGTCGTCGCGAACGGCTCGGCCACCTCGACGATCACCGTCACGGTGCGCGACAGCAACGGCAACCCGATCCCGGGCCAGGCCGTGAGCCTCGCCTCGACCGGCAGCAACAACACGCTCGTGCAACCGGGAGTCACGGACGCGAGCGGCGTCGCGACCGGCACGATCGCCAGCATCACGGCCGAGACCAAGACCATCACGGCCACTGTCAACCCCGGGGCCGGTCAGATCGTCGTCACGCAGCAGCCGACCGTGGTGTTCGTCGGCGACCCGAGCAACATCAGTGCTGTGCTGACGACGGCGACCGCCTCGCCAACGACCGGCGTGATCGCGAACGGCTCGGCGACCTCGACGATCACCGTCACGGTGCGCGACATCAACGGCAACCCCGTCACGGGCCAGGCGGTCAGCCTCGCGTCCACGGGCAGCAACAACACGCTGGTCCAACCGGGCGCCACGAATTCGAGCGGCGTCGCGACGGGCACGATCGCCTCGATCACGGCCCAGACGAAGACGATCACCGCCACGGTCAACCCCGGGGCCGGTCAGATCGTCGTCACGCAACAGCCGACGGTGACGTTCGTCGGTGACCCGAGCACCATCAGTGCTGTGCTGACGACTGCGACGGCGTCACCGACCGGCAACGTGCTCAACAACGGCACCTCGACCTCGACGATCACGGTCACCGTGCGCGACGTGAACGGCAACCCGGTCGCCGGCCAGGCGGTGAGCCTCGCCTCGACGGGCAGCAACAACACGCTGGTCCAGCCCGGCGCCACGAACGCGAGCGGTGTCACGACCGGCACCATCGCGAGCACGACCGCGCAGCTCAAGACGATCACGGCGACCGTCAACCCCGGAGCGGGTCAGGTCGTCATAGCACAGCAGCCGACCGTCGACTTCGTGGCGGTGCTGATCAGCGCGACGCTGTCGACGGCCACGGCCAACCCCGCGTTCGGCGTCGCCGCCGACGGCGTGGCTACGTCGACGATCACGATCACGGTGCGGTCGACCAGCAACGCGCTGGTGTCGGGCATGACCGCGACGTTCACGGCGACCGGCATCGGCAACACGCTCGTGCAGCCCGCGACGCCCACGAACGGCAGCGGCGTGACCACGGGCACGATCCGGTCCACGGTGGCCGAGACCAAGACCATCACGGTGACCGTGAATCCGGGCCCGAGCCAGATCGTGCTCACGATGCAGCCGACGGTCACGTTCGTGGCCACGAGCAGCCAGATCTTCTACGTGCGCCTGACCGGCAGCGATACCAACACGGGATCGACGCCGGCAACTGCCTGGCGCACGATCCAGAAAGCCGCCGACAACCTGGTCCCCGGCACCACCGTCTACGTCGGCAGCGGCACCTACAACGAGCGGGTGACCGAGACGACCAACGGCACCCCGACCAGCCCGATCACCTACATGGCCGACACCACGGGCGCCTGGACCGGTGACGCGGCGGGACCGGTCATCGTGACGAGCGGCGCCGAGGGCTTCAAACTCCAGGGCGACTACCTCACGGTCGACGGATTCACCGTCATCAACACAACCACCGGGATCAACCTCACGGGCGGCCACCTCGGGGCCGTGATCCGCAACTGCTCGATCTACGGGAACAAGACCGGCATCGCTACGGGCGCCGGCTCGTCCGCGATCATCGAGCACAACGCCGTCAGCAACAGCGTGGCCAACCCCGGCATCGGCATCGACATCGACAACCCGGTCAGCGCGCTGGTCCGCAACAACCTGATCTACAACAACCAGGGCTTCGGCATGCGGGCCGCGGACGGCACCTGCACGGTGACGGGCAACACGTTCTACATGAACGGCGACTCGCAGATCCGGTCCCCGAGCAACGGCACGCTGACGATCAACAACAACATCATCGCCAACGGCGTCACGAGGGGCATCGAGGTCAGCGGCGCCGGCACCTTCACGAGCACCTACAACCTCGTCTGGAACAACCCGACCGGCAACTGGGTCGGCCTGGCCCAGGGCACCGGTGACGTCAGCGTGGATCCGCTGTTCATCGATCCCAACGGCGCGGACAACGTGCTCGGTGGCGCCAACGGCGCCGACGACCAGTTCCAGCTGAACTCGGCGTCGAGTCCGGCGCGCGATGTGGGCTCGGCCGCGGCCGGATCGTTCGCGTTCACGGACGGCACCACGCAGGCCGACCGCACCACGCGCACCGACAACGTGCTCGACGGGACGTCGCCCGACGGCGCCACGGTCAACCTGGGCTTCCACTACACGGTGACGGTGTCCGCGCTGCCGAACCTCGCGATCAACGACGGCCGGCTCTACTACGGCGTCGGCAGCAACCCGCAACCGGGCATGCGCACGTGGAACGACCTCGGCTCGAGCTGGTCCGCGGAGAGCCTCGCGCCGCCCACGGGCAGCACGATCCGATGGACCGTGCACCAGGTTGCGCCGCTGCTCACGCAGCAGCAGCTGGTCGGCGTGCTGTCCGACAACGGCTCGACCACCTCGCTCGACCTGCTGCGGTGGAACGGCAGCACGTGGTCGCTCGACTGGAACAGCGTCACCATCGCGCCGAGCAACGCCGGCAAGCGCGGTTTCGACATCGCCTACGAGCAGAACTCGGGCGACGCGATGGTCGTGTACTCGAACAACACGAGTGCGCCGCGTTACCGCACGCGCACGGCCGGTGTCTGGTCGGCCGAGGCCGCACTGCCCTCGGCCCCGCTGTCGGGCGTCGTGCAGTGGGTGCAACTCGTCTCGCGGCCAGGCACCAACGAGATCGGACTCGCCTACAGCGACGCCAACGGCGATCTCGCGGTGCTGGTCTGGACCGACAGCTTCTGGGTCGCGGGGACTTCCGCGACCCTCGAGGCCAACCTCAAGACCAACGCCACGACCCTGGCGGTCAGCAACCGCGTCTTCGACCTGGCCTACGAAGCAACGAGCGGCAGGCTCATGGCGGCGTGGGCGCGTCTCGGCACGAACGGCTTCTTCTACTCGACCAAGCCGGCGGGCTCGTCGACCTGGACCACGGGCCAGGTGACGACCGCACCGGCCAGCGTGCCGCACTTCGTCGACCTCGCGAGCGAGGCCGGCAGCAACCGGATCGCCATCGTCACTTGCGGCCTTGGCGACGGCGTTGAGCGCATGGGCCTCGCGACCTGGAACGGTTCCGCCTGGGTGAACGCCGGTGAGTACGATTCGCAGATCACGAACGCGAACGACACCGCCATCGGCGACTTCCCGGCCGCGGTCGCGTGGGTCGGAACGAGCGGCGCCGCAGTCTGCGTCTACGCCGACAACCAGACCGACACGCTCGACTGGTTGCAGTGGACGGCCGGCAGCGGCTGGGTCGTGCAAGGCGACGTCGCGATGACCGGCAAGGGCATCACCGAATCGGTCGAGCTGAAGACGTTCGCGACCGGCAACCGCGTCATGCTGCTGCTCTCCGACAGCAACTCGGACCTGTTCGCGCTGTGGACGGACGGCACGTCGTGGAACACGACCAACGGCGGGTCGGCGCTGACTCTCTCGCTGTCGTCGATCGCCAGCGTGCCGTTCAGCTTCGCGATCAAGCCCCAGTGAGATAGTCACAGTGAGGTGGTCACAGTGAGGTGGTCGCAGTGAGGCCACCTCGCTGCCAGGCCCCCGGAACAGCCGGGGCCGAAGCGTCGAGGTGGTGCGCATGACCGCCTCCACGCCGCGCCCGTCCCGCTGATCAACCTGTAGCGTCCGGGCCATGGCACGGATGCAGCATCGTCCCGATCCGGGACAACCACGTCGCCGGAAGCGCCCATGCCAACGCCGGGTGGCACACCCGTTCGCGACGGCCCGATACCAGGCTCAAGCCACACAGGCGGCATCCGAGGATTCGGCGACTGCGCTACCCGCCCTTCACCAGGCCCCGGCATGGCCGGTGCCAGCGAACCTTCCTCATGAACCCCACCAGTCATTGACTCGAGCCCAGCGCGCCTGACCCGGTTCCGTAGCTCCACGGCACCGACACCAGCTTCGCCTTGGCTCCCAGGTCACGACGGCTGCCTGTCCAGACAGACATGGCAACCCCGGGGAATGAAGGAATGAATCTGGCAAAGAACCTCCGACTCGTCGCGTGCCTCCTCCTCGCCGCCCTCAGCGGCTGCATCGAAGACAAGAGCCGCCAAAAGCTCTCCGACGGCCCGGACCCATCCGCGACGCTCGGCACAGTCAGTGCGAACCCGTCGTCCGGAGTCGTCGCCAACGGCGTCGCGGTCTCGGCGATCACGGTCACTGTCGTCGATGACACCGGCGCTCCGCTCGCCAACCACGTCGTCCAGCTTACTTCGACCGGCGCGAACAACACGATCGTGCAGCCGGCCGTCACGAACGCGAGCGGCGTGGCGACGGGCACCATCTCCTCGACGGTTGCCGAGACCAAGACGATCACGGCAACGATCGATCCGGGTGCCAACGCCATCGTGCTGGCGCAACAGCCGACGATCGAGTTCGTCGCTGATGCGGGCAGCATCAGCGCCGTGGTGTCGACCGCAAGCGCGGCGCCGGCGACCGGAGTCCTCGCCGACGGCACGGCGGTCTCGACGATCACGGTCACCGTGCGCGACCAGAACGGCAACGGGATCGCCGCGCAGGTCGTGCAGCTGGCCGCGACCGGCAGCAACAACACGCTGGTCCAACCGACGGTCACGAACGCGCTCGGCGTCGCGACCGGGACGATCGCGAGCACTACGGCCGAGACGAAGACCATCACGGCCACGATCAACCCGGGGGCCAGCCAAACGACCGTCGCGCAGCAGCCGACGGTCGTTTTCGTTGGTGACCCGAACACCGTCAGCGCCACCATCTCGGTCGTCACCGCGTCGCCGGCGACCGGCGTCCTCGCGAACGGCTCGGCGATCTCGACGGTCTCCGTGACCCTGCGCGACGTGAACGGCAACCCGGTCGCCGGCCAGGCCGTGCAGGTCTCGAGCACGGGATCGAACAACACGTTCGTGCAGCCCGGCGTCACCGACGCCGGCGGTGTCACCTCGGGCACGATCGCGAGCACGACCGCCGAGACCAAGACCATCACGGCGACGGTCAACCCCGGCGCCGGCCAGGTCGTCCTCGCGCAGCAGCCGACGGTGCAGTTCGTCGCCGATCCGAGCAACATCAGCGCTCTCTTGTCGACGGCCACCGCGGCGCCGACCCTCGGCGTGCTCGCCGATGGCGTGACCATCTCGACGATCACCGTCACGGTGCGCGACGGGAACGGCAACCCGCTCGCCGGCCAGGCGGTCAGCCTCGCCGCGTCGGGCAGCAACAACACGCTGGTCCAGCCCGGCCTGACGGATGCGAGCGGCGTCGCGACCGGCACGATCGCGAGCACGATGGCCGAGATCAAGACGATCACGGCCACCATCAACCCGGGAGCGGGTCAGGTCGTCATAGCACAGCAGCCGACCGTGCAGTTCGTCGGCTCGGCACTCAGCATCTCCGGCACGCTGTCGACTGCCAGCGCGTCGCCGGCGACCGGCGTCCTCGCCAACGGCGTCGCGGTCTCGACGATCACGGTGACGGTGCGCGACAGCAACGGCAACCCCGTCGAGGGTCAGGCCGTGCAGCTCGCGAGCTCGGGCAGCAACAACATCCTGGTCCAGCCCGTCGTCACGGACGCCAGCGGTGTCGCGACCGGCACGATCGCGAGCACGATGGCCGAGACGAAGACCATCACGGCCACGATCAACCCCGGCGTCGGGCAGATCGTCATCGCGCAGCAGCCGACGGTCGACTTCGTCGCCGACCCGAACAACATCAGCGCGGTCCTGACCACGGCGACCGCGTCGCCGGCGTCGGGTGTGCTCGCGAACGGCTCGGCGATCTCGACGATCACCGTCACGGTGCGCGACCAGAACGGCAACGCCGTCGCAGGCCAGGCCGTCCAGCTCAGCTCGAGCGGCAGCAACAACATCCTGGTCCAGCCGGCCCTCACCGACGCGTTCGGTGTCGCGAGCGGCACCATCGCCAGCCTGACCGCCGAGCAGAAGACGATCACCGCGATCGTCAACCCGGGTGCCGGCCAGGTCGTCGTAGCGCAGCAGCCGACGGTCGACTTCGTCGCCGACCCGAACAACATCAGCGCGGTCCTGACCACGGCGACCGCGTCGCCGGCGACCGGCGTCATCGCCAACGGTGTCGCGATCTCGACGATCACCGTGACGGTGCGCGACATCAACGGCAACCCCGTCGCCGGCCAGGTCGTGGACCTCGCGGCGACCGGCAGCAACAACGTCCTGGTCCAACCCGGCCTCACCGACGCCTTCGGTGTCGCGAACGGCACCATCGCGAGCATCACGGCCGAGCTCAAGACCATCACCGCGACGGTCAACCCGGGCGCGAGCCAGATCGTGGTCGCGCAGCAGCCGACGGTCGACTTCGTCGGCGACCCGAGCACGATCAACGCGCTCTTGTCGAGCGCGACCGCGGCTCCGACGCTCGGCGTGCTGGCCGATGGCGTGACCACCTCGACGATCACCGTCACGGTGCGCGACAGCAACGGCAACGCCGTGCCCGGCCAGGCCGTGGACCTCGCCGCGACCGGCAGCAACAACATCCTGGTCCAACCGGGCCTCACGGACGCCTTCGGTGTCGCGAGCGGGACCATCGCGAGCACGACTGCCGAGATCAAGACGATCACCGCGACGATCAACCCCGGTGCGGCTCAGGTCGTCGTTCCGCAGCAGCCGACGGTGGAGTTCGTTTCCAACCCGGCCACCATCAGCGCGCTCTTGTCGACTGCGACCGCGGCGCCCGCGCTCGGCGTGATCGCCGACGGCGCTCAGATCTCGACGATCACGGTCACCGTTCGCGACATCAACGGCAACCCCGTCGCGGGCCAGGCCGTGCAGCTCGACGCGAGCGGCAGCAACAACATCCTGGTCCAGCCCGGCGTCACGGATGCGCTCGGCGTCGCGAGCGGCACCATCGCCAGCATCACGGCCGAGACGAAGACCATCACCGCCACGATCAACCCGGGCGCGAGTCAGGTCGTCATAACACAGCAGCCGACCGTCGAGTTCGTCGGTGACCCGAGCACGATCAACGCGCTGCAGACGAGCGCGACCGCGGCGCCGGCAACCGGCGTGATCGCCGACGGTGCTCAGGTCTCGACGATCACCGTCACCGTGCGCGACAGCAACGGCAACCCCGTCGCTGGCCAGGCCGTGGCCCTCGCCGCTTCCGGCAGCAACAACATCCTGGTCCAACCCGGACTCACGGACGCCTTCGGTGTTGCGAGCGGCACCATCTCGAGCATCACGGCCGAGCTCAAGACCATCACCGCGACCGTCAACCCCGGAGCGAGCCAGGTCGTCGTAGCACAGCAGCCGACCGTGCAGTTCGTCGGCGACCCGAACAACATCAGCGGTGTCCTGACGACGGCATCCGCGTCGCCGGCGACCGGCGTGCTCGCGAACGGCTCGGCGATCTCGACGATCACCGTGACGGTGCTGGACATCAACGGCAACCCCGTCGTGGGCCAGGCCGTCGACCTCGCCGCGACCGGCAGCAACAACATCCTGGTCCAACCGGGCCTCACGGACGCATTCGGTGTCGCGAGCGGCACCATCGCGAGCACGTCGGCCGAGACCAAGACGATCACCGCGACGGTCAACCCCGGCGCGAGCCAGATCGTGGTCGCGCAGCAGCCGACGGTCGAGTTCGTCGCGGACGCGAACAACATCAGCGCGGTCCTGACGACGGCCAGCGCGTCGCCGGCGACCGGCGTGATCGCCGACGGCGCTCAGATCTCGACGATCACCGTCACGGTCCGCGACCAGAACGGCAACCCCGTGCCCGGCCAGGCGGTCGAGCTCGCCTCGAGCGGCAGCAACAACATCCTGGTCCAGCCCGGCCTCACGGATGCGCTCGGTGTCGCGAGCGGCACGATCGCCAGCATCACGGCCGAGCTCAAGACGATCACGGCGACCGTCAACCCCGGAGCGGGGCAGATCGTCGTCGCGCAGCAGCCGACCGTCGACTTCGTCGGCGACCCGAGCACGATCAGCGCGCTGCTCACGACCGCAAGCGCGGCGCCGGCGACTGGCGTCATCGCCGACGGCTCGGCGGTCTCGACGATCACCGTGACGGTGCGCGACAGCAACGGCAACCCCGTCGCGGGCCAGGCGGTCGACCTCGCCGCGACCGGCAGCAACAACATCCTGGTCCAGCCCGGCCTCACGGACGCCTTCGGTGTCGCGAGCGGCAGCATCGCGAGCACGTCGGCCGAGACCAAGACGATCACCGCGACGGTCAACCCCGGCGCGAGCCAGATCGTGGTCGCGCAGCAGCCGACGGTCGAGTTCGTCGCTGACCCGAACAACATCAGCGCGGTCCTGTCGACGGCCAGCGCGTCGCCGGCGACCGGCGTGCTCGCCGACGGCTCGGCGATCTCGACGATCACCGTCACGTTGCGCGACCAGAACGGCAACCCCGTGCCCGGCCAGGCCGTGGAGCTGAGCTCGACCGGCGGCAACAACATCCTGGTCCAGCCCGGCCTCACGGACGCGTTCGGTGTCGCGAGCGGCACCATCGCCAGCACGACCGCCGAGACCAAGATCATCACCGCGACGGTCAACCCGGGCGCCAGCCAGGTCGTGGTCGCGCAGCAGCCGACGGTCGACTTCGTCGCCGACCCGAACAACATCAGCGCGGTCCTGACGACGGCCAGCGCGTCGCCGGCGACCGGCGTGCTCGCCGACGGCCTCGCGGTCTCGACGATCACCGTGACCGTGCGCGACCAGAACGGCAACGCCGTCGCTGGCCAGGTCGTGGACCTCGCCGCGAGCGGCAGCAACAACGTCCTGGTCCAGCCGGGCCTCACGGACGCCTTCGGCGTCGCGAGCGGCACCATCGCGAGCATCAGCGCCGAGCTCAAGACGATCACCGCAACCGTCAACCCCGGTGCGAGCCAGATCGTCGTCGCACAGCAGCCGACCGTGCAGTTCGTCGGCGATCCGAACAACATCAGCGGTGTCCTGACCTCGGCATCGGCCGCGCCGGCGACCGGCGTGCTCGCCAACGGTTCGGCGATCTCGACGATCACCGTGACCGTGCGCGACCAGAACGGCAACCCCGTCGCGGGCCAGGCCGTCCAGCTCGCCTCGAGCGGCAGCAACAACATCCTGGTCCAGCCCGGCCTCACGGACGCCTTCGGTGTCGCGAGCGGCTCGATCGCGAGCATCACCGCGGAGCTCAAGACGATCACCGCAACCGTCAACCCCGGCGCGAGCCAGGTCGTGGTCGCGCAGCAGCCGACGGTCGACTTCGTCGCGGACCCGAACAACATCAGCGCGGTCCTCACGACGGCCAGCGCCTCGCCGGCGACCGGCGTGATCGCCGACGGCTCGGCCATCTCGACGATCACCGTGACGGTCCGCGACAGCAACGGCAACCCCGTCGCGGGTCAGGTCGTGGACCTCGCGGCAAGCGGCAGCAACAACGTCCTGGTCCAGCCCGGCCTCACCGACGCATTCGGCGTCGCGAGCGGCTCGATCGCGAGCATCACGGCCGAGATCAAGGTCATCACGGCCACCGTCAACCCCGGCGCGAGCCAGATCGTCGTCGCACAGCAGCCGACGGTGCAGTTCGTCGGCGATCCGAACAACATCAGCGCTTTGCTGACGACCGCGACCGCCGCTCCGACGCTCGGTGTGCCCACCGATGGCTTGAGCACCTCGGCCATCACCGTCACGGTGCGCGACGGCAACGGCAACCCAGTCGCCGGCCAGGTCGTGGACCTCGCCGCGACCGGCAGCAACAACATCCTGGTCCAGCCCGGCCTCACGAACGCCAGCGGTGTCGCGAGCGGCTCGATCGCCAGCACGATGGCCGAGATCAAGACCATCACCGCGACGGTCAACCCCGGCGCGAGCCAGGTCGTGGTCGCGCAGCAGCCGACGGTGGAGTTCGTCGCCAACCCGGCCACCATCAGCGATGTCCTGACGACCGCCGTCGCAGCGCCCGCGTCGGGTGTGATCGCCAACGGCTCGGAGATCTCGACGATCACCGTCACGGTGCGCGACGTGAACGGCAACCCGGTCCCCGGCCAGGCCGTGCAGCTCGCCTCGAGCGGCATCAACAACATCCTGGTCCAGCCCGGCGTCACGGACGCCTCCGGTGTCGCGAGCGGCACCATCGCCTCCACGACCGCCGAGCAGAAGACCATCACCGCCACGGTCAACCCCGGCTTCAGCCAGGTCGTGGTCGCGCAGCAGCCGACGGTCGACTTCGTCGCTGACCCGAGCACCGTCAGCGCGGTCTTGACGACCGCGACGGCGTCGCCGGCGACCGGTGTGATCGCCGACGGCTCGGCGATCTCGACGATCACCGTCACGGTGCGCGACGGCAACGGCAACCCGCTGCCCGGCCTGGCCGTGCAGCTGAGCTCGACCGGCAGCAACAACATCCTGGTCCAGCCCGGTCTCAGCGACGCGTTCGGCGTCGCGACCGGCACCATCGCGAGCACGACCGCAGAGACGAAGACGATCACCGCGACGATCAACCCGGGCGCTCTCCAGGTCGTCGTCGTGCAGCAGCCGACGGTCGAGTTCGTCGCCGACCCGAGCACGATCAGCGCCCTGCTGTCGACTGCAGCCGCGTCGCCGGCGACCGGTGTGATCGCCAACGGCTCGGCGATCTCCACGATCACCGTCACGGTGCGCGATGCGAACGGCAACCCCGTCGCGGGTCAGGCAGTGGCTCTCGCCTCGAGCGGCAGCAACAACCTCCTGGTCCAGCCGGGTGTCACGGACGCCTTCGGCGTCGCGAGCGGCTCCATCGCGAGCACGTCCGCGGAGCAGAAGACGATCACCGCGACGGTCAACCCGGGCGCCAGCCAGATCGTGGTCGCGCAGCAGCCGACCGTCGAGTTCGTCGGTGACCCGAGCACCATCAGCGGTGTCCTGACGTCGGCCTCGGCGTCGCCGGCGACCGGCGTGCTCGCCGACGGCGCGGCAATCTCCACCATCACCGTGACGGTCCGCGACCAGAACGGCAACCCCGTTGCGGGCCAGGTCGTGGAACTCGCCGCTTCCGGCAGCAACAACACGCTGGTCCAACCGGGCCTCACGGACGCCTCCGGCGTCGCGAGCGGCACCATCGCCTCGACCACCGCCGAGACGAAGACCATCACCGCGACGGTCAACCCGGGCGCAAGCCAGGTCGTGGTCGCGCAGCAGCCGACGGTCGAATTCGTCGCTGACCCGAACAACATCAGCGCGGTCCTGACGACGGCCAGCGCGTCGCCGGCGACCGGCGTGCTCGCCGACGGCCTGGCGATCTCGACGATCACCGTGACGGTACGCGACAGCAACGGCAACCCCGTTGCGGGCCAGGCCGTCAGCCTCGCCGCCTCGGGCAGCAACAACACGCTGGTCCAGCCCGGCCTCACGGATGCGTCCGGTGTCGCGAGCGGCACCATCGCGTCGCTCACGGCCGAGACGAAGACCATCATCGCGACGGTCAACCCGGGCGCGAGCCAGGTCGTGGTCGCGCAGCAGCCCACGGTCGAATTCGTCGGTGACCCGAGCACGATCAGCGCGCTGCTGACGACCGCCACGGCGGCGCCAGCGGCCGGCGTGATCGCCAACGGCTCGGCGGTCTCGACGATCACCGTCACCGTGCGCGACCAGAACGGCAACCCCGTCGCGGGCCAGGCCGTGGATCTCGCCGCGACCGGCAGCAACAACATCCTGGTCCAACCGGGCCTCAGCGACAACTTCGGTGTCGCCAGTGGCACCATCGCGAGCACGACTGCGGAGATCAAGACCATCACGGCCACGGTCAACCCAGGCGCCAGTCAGGTGGTCGTCGTGCAGCAGCCGACGGTGCAGTTCGTCGCCGACCCGAGCAGCATCAGCGCGTCCCTGTCGAGCAGCTCGGCGTCACCGGCCAGCGGCGTGATCGCGAACGGCACGTCGGTCTCGACGATCACCATCGTGGTGCTCGATGTGAACGGCAACCCCGTCGCGGGCCAGGTCGTGCAGCTGTCCTCGAGCGGCAGCAACAACATCCTGGTCCAGCCCGGCGTCACCGACCCGAACGGCGTCGCGACCGGCACGATCGCCAGCACGACCGCCGAGACCAAGGTCATCACGGTCACGGTCAACCCCGGTGCGGGCGAGGTCGTCCTCGCGCAGCAACCGTCGGTCACGTTCGTCGCCGATCCGAACAACATCAGCGGTGTCCTGACGACGGCTAGCGCGTCGCCGGCGACCGGCGTCATCGCCAACGGCTCGGCGATCTCGACGATCACCGTGACCGTGCGCGACATCAACGGCAACCCCGTCGCCGGCCAGGTCGTGGACCTCGCTTCCACCGGCAGCAACAACACGCTGGTCCAGCCCGGCCTCACCGATGCGTTCGGTGTCGCGAGCGGCACGATCGCCAGCCTGACCGCCGAGCTCAAGACGATCACCGCGACGGTCAACCCCGGCGCCAGCCAGGTCGTGGTCGCGCAGCAGCCGACCGTCGACTTCGTCGGTGACCCGAGCACCATCAGCAACGTCCTCACGACGGCCAGCGCGGCGCCGGCCACCGGCGTCGTCGCCAACGGCGTGGCGATCTCGACGATCACCGTGACGGTCCGCGACCAGAACGGCAACGGCGTCGCCGGCCAGGTCGTGGAGCTGGCCGCGAGCGGCAGCAACAACACGCTGGTCCAACCCGGCCTCACCGACGCCTTCGGTGTCGCGACCGGCACGATCGCGAGCATCCGGGCCGAGACCAAGACCATCACCGCGACGGTCAACCCGGGCGCCGGCCAGACCGTGGTCGCGCAGCAGCCGACCGTCGACTTCGTCGCCGATGCGAGCAACATCAGCGCTGTCCTGTCGACCTCCTCGGCATCCCCGGCGAACGGTGTGATCGCCAACGGCTCGTCGGTCTCGACGATCACCATCGTGGTGCTCGACAGCAACGGCAACCCCGTCGCGGGCCAGGTCGTGCAGCTGTCCTCGAGCGGCAGCAACAACATCCTGGTCCAGCCGCTCGTCACGGACCCGAACGGCGTCGCGACCGGCACCATCGCCAGCACGACCGCCGAGACGAAGGTCATCACGGCGACGGTCAACCCGGGTGCAGGCGAGGTCGTCCTCGCGCAGCAGCCAGCGGTGACGTTCGTCGGTGACCCGAACAACATCAGCGGCCTCCTGACGACGGCAAGCGCGGCGCCGGCGGTCGGCGTGATCGCGGACGGCGTGTTGGTCTCGACGATCACCGTGACGGTGCGCGACATCAACGGCAACCCCGTCGCGGGCCAGGCCGTGGACCTCGCCGCGACCGGCCTCAACAACACGCTGGTCCAGCCCGGCCTCACGGATGCCAGCGGTGTCGCGAGCGGCACGATCGCCAGCATCACGGCCGAGATCAAGACCATCAGCGCGACCGTGAACCCGGGCGCCAGCCAGATCCCCGTCGCGCAGCAGCCGACGGTCGAATTCGTCGGCGACCCGAACAACATCAGCGCCGTGCTGTCGAGCACCTCGGCCTCGCCCGCGAACGGCATCATCGCCAACGGCGTGGAAGTCTCGACGATCACGATCACGGTGCGAGACATCAACGGCAACCCCGTGGTCGGCCAGCTCGTCGAGCTGAGCGCCAGCGGCAGCAACAACATCCTGGTGCAGCCCGGCATCACCGATCCGTTCGGTGTCGCGACCGGCACCATCGCCAGCACGACCGCCGAGACGAAGGTCATCACGGCCACGGCAGGCCTGGTCGTGATCGCGCAGCAACAGTCGGTGACGTTCGTACCCGATCCGAACAACATCAGCGCGACCCTGACGACGGCAGTCGCGTCGCCGGCGATGGGCGTCATCGCCGACGGCTCGGCGATCTCGACGATCACCGTCACGGTGCGCGACATCTACGGCAACCCCGTCGCGGGCCAGGTCGTCGACCTCGCCGCCACGGGCAGCAACAACACGCTGGTCCAGCCCGGCCTCACGGATGCACTCGGTGTCGCGAGCGGCACCATCGCCTCCCTCACGGCCGAGCTGAAGACCATCACCGCAACCGTGAACCCCGGCGCCAGCCAGGTCGTGGTCGCGCAGCAGCCGACGGTCGACTTCGTCGGTGACCCGAGCACGATCAACAACGTCCTGACGACGGCCAGCGCGGCGCCGGCGACCGGCGTCATCGCCAACGGGTCGGCGATCTCGACGATCACGGTCACCGTGCGCGACGTGAACGGCAACCCCGTCGCGGGCCAGGCCGTGCAGTTGGACGCGAGCGGCACCAACAACGCGCTGGTCCAGCCCGGCCTCACCGACGCGTTCGGCGTCGCGACCGGCACGATCGCCAGCATCAAGGCCGAGACGAAGACCATCACGGCCACGGTCAACCCCGGCGCGAGCCAGGTCGTCGTCGCACAGCAGCCCACGGTCGAGTTCATCGGCGATGCGAACAACATCAGCGCCGTGCTGTCGACCAGCTCGGCGTCCCCGGCGAACGGTGTGATCGCCAACGGCTCGTCGGTCTCGACGATCACCATCGTGGTGCGAGACAGCAACGGCAACCCCGTCGCGGGCCAGGTCGTGCAACTCGGCTCGAGCGGCAGCAACAACATCCTGGTCCAGCCGCTCGTCACGGACCCGAACGGCGTCGCGACCGGCACCATCGCCACCACGACCGCCGAGACGAAGACCATCACGGTCACCGTCAACCCGGGCGCAGGCGAGGTCGTGCTCGCGCAGCAGCCGGCAGTGACGTTCGTCGGCGACCCGAGCAACATCAGCGCTGCGCTCACGACGGCCAGCGCGTCGCCGGAGAGCGGTGTGATCGCCAACGGCGTTGCGGTCTCGACGATCACGGTCACCGTGCGCGACATCAACGGCAACCCCGTCGCGGGCCAGGCCGTGGACCTCGCCGCGACCGGCCTCAACAACACGCTGGTCCAGCCCGGCGTCACGGATGCCAGCGGTGTCGCGAGCGGCACGATCGCGAGCATCACGGCCGAGGTCAAGACGATCACCGCGACCGTCAACCCCGGCGCCAGCCAGATCGTGGTTGCACAGCAGCCGACGGTCGGCTTCATCGGTGACGCCAGCACGATCAGCGCCGTCCTGACGTCGGCCAGCGCGTCGCCGGCGGCCGGCGTGATCGCGAACGGCGTCGCTCTGTCGACGATCACCGTCACGGTCCGCGACCAGAACGGCAACGGCGTCGCCGGCCAGGCAGTGAGCCTCGCCGCCACGGGCAGCAACAACACGCTGGTCCAACCCGGCCTCACGAACGCCCTCGGCGTCGCGAGTGGCACGATCGCGAGCATCGCGGCCGAGACGAAGGTCATCACCGCCACGGTCAACCCCGGCGCCAGCCAGGTCGTCATAGCACAGCAGCCGTCGGTCGAGTTCATCCCCGATGCGAGCAACATCAGTGCTCTGCTGTCGACGGCAGTCGCGTCGCCGGCCACCGGTGTGATCGCGAACGGCTCGGCGATCTCGACGATCACCGTCACGGTGCGCGACCAGAACGGCAACCCCGTGCCCGGCCAGGCGGTGAGCCTCGCCGCCACGGGCAGCAACAACACGCTGGTCCAGCCCAGCCTGACGAATGCGTCCGGTGTCGCGAGCGGCACCATCAACTCGATCACGGCCGAGACGAAGGTCATCACGGCCACGGTCAACCCGGGCGCCAGCCAGATCGTCGTCGCGCAGCAGCCGACGGTGGAGTTCGTCGGTGACCCGAGCACGATCACCGCGTCGCTGGCGACGGCGAGTGCCTCGCCGGCCAGCGGCGTCATCGCGAACGGCTCGGCGGTCTCGACGATCACCGTCACCGTGCGCGACGTGAACGGCAACGGCGTCGCGGGCCAGGCCGTCAGCCTCGCCGCCACGGGCAGCAGCAACACGCTGGTCCAACCGGGCCTCACGAACGCGAGCGGTGTCGCCACCGGCACGATCGCGAGCATCGTCGCCGAGACCAAGACGATCACCGCGACGGTCAACCCCGGCGCCGGCCAGATCGTGGTCCCGCAGCAGCCGACGGTCGGCTTCGTCGGTGACGCGAGCAACATCAGCGCGCTCCTGTCGACGGCCAGCGCGTCGCCGACGAGCGGCTTGATCGCGAACGGCACCGACATCTCGACGGTCACCGTCACGGTGCGCGACGTGAACGGCAACCCCATCGCCGGCCAGCTCGTGCAGCTGAGCTCGAGCGGCAGCAACAACACGTTCGTGCAACCGGGCGCCACGGATGCCAGCGGTGTCGCGAGCGGCACGATCGCCAGCATCCGGGCGGAGACGAAGACCCTGACCGCCACGATCAACCCCGGTGCGGGCCAGGTCGTCGTCGCGCAGCACCCGACGGTCACGTTCGACGCCGATGCGAACAACATCAGCGCGACGCTCACCACGGCCAGCGCGTCCCCGGCTAGCGGCGTGATCGCCAACAACTCGGCGATCTCGACGATCACCGTCACGGTGCGCGACATCAACGGCAACCCCGTCCCGGCTCAGGCAGTCAGCCTCGCCGCCACGGGCAGCAACAACACGCTGGTCCAGCCCAGCGGCCTCACGAATGCGAGCGGCGTCGCGACCGGCACGATCGCCTCGCTGATGGCCGAGACCAAGACCATCACGGCCACCGTGAACCCGGGCGCGAGCCAGATCGTGGTCGCACAGCAGCCGACGGTCGTCTTCGTCGGCGACCCGAGCACCATCACCACCACGACGGCGACGGCTTCGCCGGCCACCGGCGTGATCGCCGACGGCTCGGCGGTTTCGACGATCACGGTCACGGTTCGCGACATCAACAACAACCCCGTGGTCAACCAGGTCGTGCGGTTGGCGGCCACGGGCAGCAACAACACGTTGGTCCAACCGGCCAACACCAACTCGAGCGGCGTCGCCACCGGCACGATCCGCTCCATCAGGGCCGAGACGAAGACCATCACCGCGACGATCAACCCGGGTGCCGGTCAGATCGTGGTCCCGCAACAGCCGACGGTGGAGTTCGTCGCCGATCCGAACAACATCTCGGCCGGGCTGTCGACCGTGACGGCTTCGCCGAACAACAACGTGCTCGCCAACGGCACGACGACCTCGACGGTCACCGTCACGGTCCGCGACGTGAACGGCAACCTCGTCTCCAGCCGGCCCGTGCAGCTGAGCAGCACCGGCACGAACAACATCTTCGTGCAGCCCGGCGTCACCAACTCGAGCGGTGTCACGACCGGCACCATCGCGAGCACCACGGCGCAGCTCAAGACCCTCACGGCGACCGTCAACCCCGGAGCGGGCCAGGTCGTCCTGAGCCAGCACCCGACCGTCGACTTCGTGTCGGTGCTCATCAGCGCCACGCTGTCGACAGCCACGGCCAACCCCGCGTTCGGCGTCGCCGCCGACGGCGTTGCGATCTCGACGATCACGATCACGGTGCGCTCGACCAGCAACACGCTCGTGTCGGGCATGAACGTGACGTTCACGGCGACCGGCGCCGGCAACACGCTCGTGCAGCCCGCGTCGCCCACGAACGCGAGCGGCGTCACCACGGGCACGATCCGGTCCACCGTGGCCGAGACCAAGACCATCACGGTCACCATGAACCCAGGCCCGAGCCAGATCGTGCTCACGATGCAGCCGACGGTCACGTTCGTGGACACGAACAGCCAGATCTACTACGTGCGCACGACCGGCAACGACGCCAACAACGGCAGGTCGCCCGCCGCGGCCTGGAAGTCGCTGCAGAAGGCCGCGAACACGCTGGTACCCGGCGATCGCGTCTACGTCGGCAAGGGCGCCTACAGCGGCGGCGCGATCGAGAACACCAGCGGCACCGCGGCCAACCCGATCACCTACATCGCCGACAGCAAGGGCGCCTGGACCGGCGACGGGGCCGGTGCGGTCATCGTGTCGGGCGGCGTCCAAGGCTTCACGATCGGCGGCTCCTACATCACGTTCGACGGCTTCACGCTCACCAACAACACCGAAGCGATCCTGGTCGCAGGCGGCTGCGTCGGGGCCGTGGTCCGCAACTGCACGTTCTACGGCGACGGCATCGGTATCCAGACGGGCGCCGGCGCGTCCGCGATCATCGAGAGCAACGTGCTCAGCAACCTCACTGACCAGGGCGGCGGCGCCATCTACCTCGACAGCCCGAACAACTCGCTGGTCCGCAACAATCTGATCTACAACAACGCGGGCGACGGCATCTACGCCGCGGCCGGCACCTGCACGATCACGGGCAACACGCTCTACCAGAACGCCGCAGTGCAGGTCAGGGCGCCCGCCAACGGCACCTTCACGGCCACCAACAACGTCATCGTCAACGGCGGAGCGACCGGCATCGAGGTCAGCTCCGGTGGCATCTTCACGAGCAGCTACAACCTGATCTGGGCCAACGCGACCGGCAACTGGGTCGGCCTGGCGATGGGCCCCGGCGACATCAGCACGAACCCGTTCCTCGACGATCCGGACGGCTGGGACAACCTGCTCGGTGGCAGCAACGGCGCCGACGACCGGTTCCACCTCAACCTCGCGATGGTGAGCCCGGGGTTCGATGCGGGTTCGGCCCCGGCGTCGACGTTCTCGCTCACCGATGGCAGCACGCTGGCCGACCGCAGCTCGCGCACCGACTCCGTGCTCGACGGCTCGGCGCCAGACGCGGCGACGGTCAACATGGGCTACCACTACCAGACCACGCTGCCCTCGCAGCCCGACCTGCTGATCAACGACGGCCGGGTCTACTACGGCGTCGGCAACAACCCGCAGCCGGGCGTGCGCACCTGGAACGACCTCGCCTCGAGCTGGTCCGCCGAGGGCCTCGCGGCCCCCGCGGGCAGCACGATCCGATGGACCGTGCACCAGGTCTCGCCGCTGATCACGCAGCAGCAGCTGCTCGGTGTGCTGTCCGACAGCGGCTCGGCCACCAGGCTCAACCTGCTGCGGTGGAACGGCCTCGCCTGGTCGCTCGAATGGAGCGCCGGGGCGATCGCACCGAGCCAGGCCGGCAAGCGCGGCTTCGACGTCGCCTACGAGCAGGCCTCGGGTGACGCGCTCGTCGTCTACTCGAACAACACGAACACGCCGCGTTACCGCACGCGCACGGCCGGGCTCTGGTCGGCCGAGCTTGCGCTGCCGGTTGCACCGCTGTCGGGCATCGTGCAGTGGGTGCAGCTCGCGGCGCGGCCGGGCAGCAACGAGATCGCACTCGCCTACAGCGATGCGAACGCCGACCTCGCCGTGCTGGTCTGGGACGGCAGCGTGTGGTCCGCGGCGACATCGTCGGTGCGTGAGACCAACCTCAAGACCAACGCGGTGACCGGAGCGGTCAGCAACCGCGCCTTCGACCTCGCCTACGAAACCAGCGGCGAGCTCATGCTCGCGTGGGGCCGCCTCGGCTCGAACGGCTTCTGGTACTCGACCAAGGCGGCGGGCTCGTCGACCTGGACCGCGTCCAACCAGGTATCGCAGGCACTGTCCAGCGTGCCGCACTTCGTCGATCTCGCGTCCGAGCCGGGCAGTGACAGGCTCGCGATCGTCGTCTGCGGCCTCGGCGACGGCGTCGAGCGCATGGGCTTCGCGATCTGGAACGGCAACAACTGGATCAACCGCGCCGAAGCCGACGCGCAGATCACCAACGCCAACGACACCGCCATCGGCGACTTCCCGGCCGCGGTCGCGTGGGTCGGAACGAGCGGCACCGCCATCTGCGTCTACGCCGACGACCAGGCCGGCACGCTCGACTGGGCGCAGTGGACCGGCGGCGGCTGGAACGTGCAGAGCGACGTCGCGCTGCCGGGCAAGGGCATCACCGAGTCGGTCGAGCTGAAGACGTTCGCGAGCGGCAACCGCGTCATGCTGCTGCTCTCCGACAGCAACTCGGACCTGTTCGCGCTCTGGACCGACGGCACGTCGTGGAACACCACGAACGGCGGGTTGGCTCTCTCGACCTCGCTGTCGTCGATCAGCAGCGTGCCGTTCAGCTTCGCGATCAAGCCGCAATAGCCTGGTCACCGCCGCACGCGGCGCTTCGCGAACGGCCCGAAACAGCCGCCAGGCGCCGCTGCTCCGACGACGACCGCGCTGAGCGGTCGCAACCGGCGGCGCGGTGCCAACGGCGCTTCCCGATCGCCAGCCAGGTCATCGACGCGAGCCGCGCGCGACCCCCAGGTGGCATTGCTCCACGGCACCGGCCCAAGCCGCGTATCGGCTCTAGGTTCCGACGGCTGCCTGTCGAAACAGGTTCGTCTCTCTCCGGGGGAATGAAGGGATGAATCTGGCCACGTACCTGCGACTCGTCGCGTGCTTCCTACTCGCCGCGCTCAGCGGCTGTCTCGACGACAAGAGCCGGCAGAAGGTCTCCGACCAGCCGTCCGCGACGCTCGGGAGCGTGACTGCGAACCCGGCGACGGGAGTGCTCGCGAACGGTGTCGCGGTCTCGACGATCACGGTGACCGTCGTCGACGACAACGGCGCGCCGCTGGCCGGCCGCATCGTGCAGCTCGCGGCGTCCGGCACGAACAACACGATCGTGCAGCCGGCAGTCACGAACGCGAGCGGTGTCGCGACGGGCACGATCTCTTCGACGCGCGCCGAGACCAAGACGATCACGGCCACGATCGACCCGGGCGCCAACGCCGTCGTGCTCGCGCAACAGCCGACCGTCGTCTTCATCGCTGACGCAGGGAACATCAGCGCGGTGCTGTCGACCGCGTCCGCGGCACCGGCTGTCGGAGTCATCGCCGACGGCACGACGGTCTCGACGATCACGGTCACGGTGTGCGACGTCAACGGCAACGGCATCGCCGCACAGGTCGTGCAGCTGGCTTCGACCGGCAGCAACAACACGCTGGTGCAACCGACGGTCACGAACGCGCTCGGCGTCGCGACCGGCACGATCGCGA
>Ga0111538_10002800_pt1 | contig 24493 bp, 20 predicted proteins | sample SoiMethybrSBSTD1_FD_79669 | JGI IMG/M metagenome (GOLD analysis project Ga0111538, IMG submission 79669) | Bulk soil microbial communities from a Populus tree surrounding site in Tennessee, USA - Soil MetaG P. TD hybrid SBSTD1 (version 2)... | ecosystem: Environmental > Terrestrial > Soil >...
CGCGCTTGATCGTCTCGTACGCGATGAACACCTCGGCGACCTTGGCCGCCTCGATCGGCGGCTCCCGGTTGACCTTGGCCGCCTCCACGGGATACTCGCTCGGCTCGATGAGGCAGGACTTGGCCCACTCGATCTCGGCGGCCAGGTCACGGGACAGCGTGCGGTCCATCCGGATGCGGCTGCGCGCCGCCGCGAGCCCGACCAGCCGCGCCTTGCTCTCGACCAGCTCCGGCAGCTGCCGCCCGACGAACAGCCGGGCCGCGAAGTAGCGCAGCTGCCGCAGGGCCGCCGCGTGGAACGTGCGCGCCTGCACCCCCGGGACGCCGTACGCCGCGAGCCGGGCCCGCAGCTCGGCGGCGGCCCGGTTGGTGAACGTGACGGCCAGGACGTGCTGCGGCCGCACCTCACCCACCAGCGCGCGGTACGCCACCCGGGAGGTGATCGCCCGGGTCTTGCCCGTGCCGGCGCCGGCCAGGATGCACACCGGACCGGCGGGGGCGGTGACGGCCGCGCGCTGCTCCTCGTCGAGGCCGGCGAGGACCGCGCGGGCGGCGGAGGGACCGGACGAATTCGTCACAGCTAGGAATCATGTCAGCAGGGTCCGACGTTTCTGCTGAGGTGGTGACCGACGAGACCCTCATCATGTACTCGACACCGTGGTGCGGCTACTGCCGCCGGCTCAAGGCGCAGCTCGACCGCGCCGGGATCCCGTTCACGGAAATCGATATCACCGACGACCCCGAGGCGACGAGCTTCGTGGAGCAGGTCAACGGCGGTAACCAGACAGTGCCGACGGTGCGCCTGCCGGACGGCAGCGCGCTGACCAACCCGACGCTGCCCCAGCTGCTCGCGGCGCTGACCGGCGCTACGGCGAGTTAGCCCAGGTCTGCACGAGGTAGTGCGCGATCGAGACTGACGACGGCAGCCCGAAGTCGGCCGGTTCGCCCGCCAGCACCGCCCGGATCTCGGCCCGGGTGAACCAGCGCGCATGCGTGATCTCGGCGGGGTCCGTGCGCAGTTCCGCGGCCGGATCAGCGAGCGCGTGGAAACCCAGCATGATCGAGCCCGGGAAGGGCCACGGCTGGCTGCTCACGTAGCGGATGTCACGGACCTCGATGCCGACCTCCTCGCGCACCTCGCGCGCCACCGACGCCTCGGCCGACTCGCCCGGCTCCACGAAGCCGGCCAGGCACGAGTAGCGGTGCTCCCAGCCCGGCATCGTCCACGCGGCGTTGTGCCCGAGCAGGCACCGCCCGGCCGGCCCGGCCACTCCGTCGTGGATCACCATGATCACGGCCGGGTCGGTGCGCGGCCAGAACGTCTCCGAGCCGTCGTCGCTGACCCGCGTCCAGCCGGCCTCGCCGATGCGGGTCGGCGCGCCGGACAGCGGTGAGTACGCGTGCCGCACGTGCCAGTTGGCCAGGGCGACCGCGGCGACCATGATGCCGGCGTCGCGGGCCGCCAACCGGTGGCCCACCTGGCGCAGGTCGCTCTTGCGGGTGTCGGGGACCTCGGGCGTCTCGGCCGCGACCGCGAAGTACGGGACGCCGTCGTCGTCCACGCCGAGGAAGTAGCGCTCGCCGTCCGGCGCCTGCGCCGCGTCGAGCAGCACCAGCGCGTCGTCGCGGATCAGCGTTCGGCCCTCGTCGACGACGATGATCTTCGCCTTGGGCCAGGCCTCCTCGAGCCAGGCCGGATCCAACCGGCGATGGGCCGCCCGGTCCAGTTCGCTCCGGGAGAGCAGCGGCCCATCATCATCGGGGGGCACGTCAGTCCACGCTCGCCCGAACCACCGGCCCGAGCGTCGCGAGCCCGCTCTCGATCTTCGCGGCGTCGCCCAGGACCACAGCCGCCGCGCCGGCCGGCGCCATGTACCGGGCGGCGGCCGCGGCGACGTCGGCCAGGGTCGCCGACGCGAGCCGGTCGGCGTGCTCGGCCAGGTAGTTCAGCCGCAGCCCGAAACCGGCGTACGTCGACGCGAGCCCGGCCAGCCCGGCCTGCGTCGACATGCCCAGTTGCAGGGTGCCGAGCGCGTACTGCCGCGCCTGCTCCAACTCCTCCGGCTTGGGCGGCAGGTTGGCCAGCCGGCCGAGTTCGTACAGCGTCTCCAGCATCGCGGGCGCGGTGACCTCGGTGGCCACCTCGGCCGAGACGGTGAGCGCCGAACCGGCGACCGAGTGCTCGATCATGGAGTGCGGCCCGTACGTGTAGCCCTTGTCCTCGCGGATGTTCTCCACCCACCGCGACGAGAAGTAGCCGCCGAAGATCAGGTTCGCCAGTTGCAGCGGGGCGTGGTCGGGGTGCGTGCGGGCCACCGCCGGCAGGCACATCCGCAGCGACGACTGCACGGCGTCGGCCCGATCGACGAGCGTCAGGGGGCCCGGCGCGAGCGGCGGCACGGCCGGCAGGTCGACCCGGTCGCCGTCGCCGGTCCAGCTTTTCAGGGCGCGCTCGGCGGCCGCGATCGCCGCGTCGGGATCGATGTCGCCGACGAGCACCAGCGTGCCGCCGGCGGGCTGGACGCGCCCGGCGTGCAGGTCGGCCAGCGCCTCCCTGTCGACGGCGAGCACCTCGTCGGGAGTCGGCGTCTGCACCGCGTACGGGTGCTCGCCGTAGACCCGCTTCAGCAGCGCGACCCGGGCCAGGTGGGCCGGCTGGCTGCGGGCCACCCGGATGCGGTCGGCCAGCCGGCTGCGTTCGGTCTGCACCTCGTCGCCCGGATAGGTGGCGCCGGTGAGCACGTCGGCCAGGATGTCCAGCAGCTTGTCCAGGCCGGTGACCAGGGCGTTGCCGGACACCAGCAGCCGGTCCGGGTCGGTGCCGGCCGACAGCGCGCCGCCCACCGACTGCAGCGCGGCGGCGATGTCCACAGTGGACTTGTCGGCCGTTCCGGAGAACAGCGTCTGGGTGAGCACCGAACTGGACGCGAGCTCGGCCCGCGCGAACGGCACCCGCAGCCGCAGCTCGACCAACGGCACCGAGGCGCGCCTGATCGCCAGCACGGTGAGCCCGTTGGCGAGCGTGCGCTCGACCGTCGACGGGACGTGCAGTTCGCGGTTCGGCCCGAGGTCGGGAAGCACGTGCGTCATCAGGAGGCACCCCCAGCCACGACCTCGACGGTGGCCCGCCGACCGATGGTGAGCGACGCCGCGGCCGCCCGGATCTGCTCCTCGGTGACTTCGCCGACCAACCGGGGCAGCTCGTTGAGCAGCCCGGGCTCGCCGCGCTGCACCTCCAGCACGGCCATCTGCATCGCCCGGCCGAGCACGGCATCGGTGTCGCGCAGCAGGTGGGTCACCATGCGGGCCTGGGTTCGGGCGAGCTCACCCGGGGCCAGACCGTCGGTGGCGAGCCGGTCGGCCTCCTCGTCGACGGTGCGCAGCACCTTCTCCACGTCGCCGCCCGGAGGCAGGTGCGCCTGCAGCAGCAGGGCGGTGGGATCGCGGACGGCGAACGGCTCGCCCATGAAACCGATGTAACCGCCGACGCTGGTGACGGCCCGGTCCCGCAGCACGAGCCGTTCGACGAGGCGGGACGCGTCGCCGTCGGTAAGCACCTCGGCGAGCACCACGTACGGCAGGTACCCCGCCAGGTCGGTCAGCGGGTCGGGCACCCGCCACGCCGACGCGACCGCGGGCAGCGGCGCGAGGCGGTCGGTGTAGGAGTGGCGCCGCTCGGCGGCGAGGTCGGGCTCGGCGAAGTCGGGCAGCACGGGTGCCGGGCGGGCGGGCACGTCGCAGAAGTGGCGCTCCGCCAACGCCTTCGCGGTTTCGAGATCGAAGTCGCCGGCGACCGCGACGACGGCGTTGCCGGCGGCGTAGTACTTGTCGAAGAACTCGGCCGCGTCGGCGACGGTGGCCGCTTCGAGGTCGTCGAAGGAGCCGTACCCGTCGTGCGCGTTCGGGTAGGTGTCGAACATGACCGGCGGCAGCTTCAACCACGGGAACCCGCCGTACGGCCGGTTCAGGACATTGACGCGAATCTCTTCTTTGACGACATCGACCTGGTTGCGCAGGTTCTCCTCGGTGAGCCGCGGGCCGCGCATGCGGTCGGCCTCCAGGAACAGCGCGCGCTCCAGCGCGTTGCCCGGAAGCGTCTCGTAGTAGTCGGTGTAGTCGAAGTGCGTCGACCCGTTGAAGGTGCCCCCGCTGCCCTGCACGTGCCGGAAATGGGCCAGCTTCTCGAGGTTGGCCGAGCCCTGGAACATCAGGTGCTCGAAGAGGTGGGCGAACCCGGTGCGACCCTCCGGTTCGGACCGGATGCCGACGTCGTAAACCACCGCCACCCCGACGACTGGAGCGCTCGGATCGGGGGTCAGGACCACGCGCAGGCCGTTGGCAAGCGTGATCCGTTCGACGGGGTAATGCGTGGTCGGTAGCACGTTCCGACACTAGCCGATCCGGCCCGGCACAAACGCCGGGCACACCCCTTACACACCCGCCCTATACGGGGCGGACCGAGTCCAGGACTTCGTCGACGACGGAGTCGAACTGCCGGTGGGTGTCCGGGATCGAGATGTACACGATCGCGGCCTCCGGGCGCCCCACGTCGATGAGCGCCAGGCCGACCAGTTCGCTCTTGGCGTGCAGATCGGTCTTGCTGAAGTGCAGGCGGAACTTCGTCAGCCAAGCCGGCCGGCCACCCAGCGTGGTCTCCCTCTCCTCGATCTGCTCGAGTTGGTTCGGGTTCGGGTAGTACTGCCGGCGCACGTCGGCCGCGACCACGCGGCCGGTGCAGCGCAGGTCGACGGCGAGCGCGTCGTTGTTGGTGGCCGGAATGCTCGCCGACAGGATCGACGCGTGGTAGTTGCCCCCGCCGTACCGCTCGGTGACGAAGTGCTGGCCGATCTTGTACTCGACCCGTAACGAGCCGCCGGTCCACACCTCCGGCCACGGCTCCCAAGGCGGGCCGTACGCCTTGTAGGACACGCCCGACTCCTCGTCGACGGTGCGCGGGCCGGGCGGGGTGGGCGGCGCGGGCTGCGGATCCGGGTAGGACGACGGTGGCGGGCAGTCCTTGACCAGTTCGGGCCGGGTGTCCGGCGGGCCGTCCTTGCCCTGGAACACCTTCGGCACCGGCACCCCGCCGCCGTTGCCGAGCACCATGATCAGCGTCGCGATCACACCGAACACCACCACGACCGCGGCCGCCGCACCGAACCAGCGCAGCAGCATCTTGTTGCGCCGGACCGGGTCGTCGACGGCGCCGAACTCAATGACGTCGGGCGGCGGCGGGTCGGTGGTCCGGGTCACCGCGCCGCCGCGGGAACGCGGCGCGAGAGCAACCGAAGAGCTTCGAGCCGACGGTGTGAGGGCCGCCCGGGTGGCCCCGACGGCGGCCGGGCGCGGCTTCGGCGCGGACCTCGGCGCGGACTCGGACTCCGACGCGGAGTCCCGCGCGGGCTCCGGCGCGCCGACGGTCGCCGGCACCTCGACGGGGGTGTCCGGACGCGCCCAGGGAGATCGGTCCTCAGCCATGACGCCTCCAGTGTGCCAGCGCCCGCCAAGGCGCCGCACGCGCGTTCATGTCTGGTTCGATCTTGTTTGGTGCGGGTGCGCCCCCGATCGGCCAGGTCACGCACCCGCTCCTCGCCCGCCGCCGCAGCCCTCCTGGCAGTACAGCAGCGGGGTAGTGCATCGATACTCCTACCCACCTGAGACCGGTACATCCGCCAGGTGGCGGATCGCCGAGCGTCGAACCGCCGCTTTTCATTTCTACGCATGTTGGCCGTTATCTCGATCGCACGAAGTCGCGAAGATTTCTCTCCATGAGCCACTTGCACTCTGGCGACGACGACATGCACTACTGCGACAACTCCCACCGCTGGATCGCTCCGCCGGAGATCGAACAGAACGTGTGGGCGGCCCAGGTGCGGGCGCACATGCAGGAGCACTTGGCGACGATGGGCGGCCCGGCGCCGGTCACCGAGGTGCGCGGTTGCGTACCCAGGTACCCGGCGCACCTGAGCCGCGGCGCTGCGCCGAGCCGGCGACCCCGGCCGAGCACGCCCATCTCCACCGGAACCCGAGTCGTGGCGGTCGGCCGGCCGGCGCGGGACAAGGCGACCCGGGTTACCTGACCACCCCGTACAGGGTGTGGTCGGGGATCGCCCGCCCACACGGCGCAGTTCAACCCGTACCCAGTACACGGCACCCCACCGGTAAAGACGAGATCGCCGCCCGCGGCCACGGGCGGCGATCTCTTGTTCCCCCCTTGTTGGTGATCGGTGGGGCCGGCTTGTCGGCTACATGCCGCGGATGCTGGCCTCGCGCGCGATCTCGGTGCGCGAGTGGAGTTCGAGCTTGGTCAGGATGTGCGAGACGTGCGTCTGGACGGTGCGCCTGGAGAGGAACAGCTTCTCGGCGATCTGTGGGTTGGACATGCCCTGTGCGACCAGTCCGACGACCTTGACCTCGGTCGGGGTCAGGCTGCTCCAGCCCTGCTGCGAGCGCCGGTGCTGGAAGCGCGGACCGCGCCGGATCCCGTACGCCCGGAACCTCGCCTGGAGACGGGCCAGGTCCCATTCGGCGTTGAGGTCGGAGTAGACGGTGTACGACTCGGTGAAGTGGGCGCGCGCGGCCGAGATGTCGCCCGCGTCGGCGCACACCATGCCCGCCGCCTCCAGCGCCTGCGCCCGCGGCAGCGGCCGGCCGGCGCTCTCGTACAGCGCCGCCGCGTCGAGGAGCGTGTCGGCGTCGTGCTTCGCCAGGCCCCGGCAATGCAGCACGACGGCGCGGCGGTGATGGACCTCCGTGTCACCGGCGATCTCCTCGGCGCGACCGACCAGCGAGTGCGCCCGGTCCAGGTCGCCGGTCAGGAGGGCCAGCCGCACCGCGTCCACCAGCAGATCCGACGACTGCTCGATCTCCTCCGCACACTTCGCGAGCGCGTCGACGAGAATCGTCAGTGCTTCGGCGGGTGCGTCCGCCTGCTCGCGGTCGAGGCTGCGGGCCAGCGTGAGCGAGCCGACCAGCCGGTCGCCGAGGCGGGGAACGTACACCTGCGCGTCGACCAGGTCCTGGGCCGCGCCGGAATCGCCCCGGTGCAGCCGGATCGTGGCAGCGAAGCCGTGGTCGCAGCACTCGACGTAGGGATCGCCGGTGCCGGCAGAGCCCAGGTCGAGGTACTTGAGCGCCTCGTCCCAGCGCCCCACGTCGAACAACAACTCGCCGAGCACGCTCTTGGCCTGCGCCATCCGGACCATGTTCCCGGTGGCGTCGGCCCGGTCGTATGCCTGCTCCGCGGCGCCGATCGCCTCGTCGTAGCGGTCCAGGTCGGCGAGCGCGGCGGCCTTGTTCACGAGCAGCATCAGCCGCAGGTCGGCCAGCGACGGGTCGACCTCGGCGACGGCCAGCGCCCGCTCGAACAGCGGAAGTGCGGCTTCTTCCTCCCCGCGCATGCAGCTCGCGAGCGTGAGCACCCCGAGCGCCCAACCGGTGGCCCACCGGTCGCCGGCGGCCGTGGCGACCGCGAGGGCCTCCTCGGCGACCTGCTCGGCGCGGGTCACCCGGCCGAGCGAACGGTGGATCCGGGCCGCGATCACCAGCAATCGCGCCTGGTGCACCTGGCCGAGGCCGGGCAACTGCAGGGCGGCCTCGAGCGCCTGCAGCGCCTCCTCCCGCTTCCCGTCGATAGCAAGGCAACCGACGAACGTCGCGTGCAGGTCGACGAGCAGGTCGGGACGCTTGACGTGGACGAGCGCGCCGGTGGCGGCGCGGGCCGCCGCGGCGGTGTCGCCCGTGCGGTACAGAGCATCGGCGAGCCGGCACGTCAAGACGTCGTGCGGCGCGACCCCGGGCGGGGTGACGGCGAGCGCCCAGTGCAGCAGCCGCACCGTCGCGTTTGGCGCCTGCCCGGCAAGCCGGTTCGCGGCACCGGCGAGCCAGCCGACCAACCAGTCGTCGGCCGTCGTCGCGCCGCCGTCGACCGCGGCGAGCAGCTGCCGGGCGACCTTCTCGGCGGGTGCGCCGTCGCGGGCCAGCGCCTTGGCTGCGTCGAGGTGCCAGGCCGCGCGGACCGGCGCGGCCATCTCCTCGTACAGCGCCGCGCGGATCAGCGGGTGGCGGAACGCCAGCTCGGCGCCGTGCTCGTGCAGGACGCCCATCGCGATCGCCTCGTTGAGCGCCGGCATCAGGTCGCCGATCCGCTGACCGGTCACCGAGGCGAGGCCGGAGACCGAGAACGCGACGCCGAGCAGGGCGGCGGCGCGCAGCACCTCGCGGACCGGGGTCGACAGGAACTCCAGCCGGTCGGCGATGGCCGCCGGCAGCGACTCGGGCGTGCGGCCGCCGACGATCTCGACCTGTCCGCCGTCGACGGTGATCGTGCCCGTGCGCGCGACGGCGTCGACGAGCTCGCGGATGTAGAGGGGGTTGCCGGCCGCCTCCGCCGCGAGTGCCCGCAGGCGCTCGCCGGGCGTACCGCCGACCGCTTTCGCCACGACGTCGATGACCTCGTCCTCGGACAGGCCCGACAGGACGAGGTGGTCGGCCGGGTCGACGCCGCGCCGCAGCGCCGCCAGGTCGTCGCGCCGGGGGGCCGGCCGAGCCATCCCGGCGACGAGCAGCGGCAGCCGGCGCGCTGAGCGGAAGAGTTGGCCGAGCGTCATCACAGTGGCCGGGTCGGCCCACTGCAGGTCGTCCACGATCAGCAGCACCGGTGCGACGGTGCAGACCTCGGACACGAGGTCGAGGAGGCACGCGGCGGCCGCGCCGACGCTGTCGACCTGGTTACCGGGCACCGCAGCGGCGCGCAGCAGGTCGGCGATCTGGGCGTGCGCGTGGGCGTAGCGTTCGAGGGTGCCGCGGGGGGCGAACGCGTCGACGAGAGGAAGCAGGGGGAACGCCTCGCTGAGCTCCTCGCACGTGCACCAGAAGACCTGACAGCCGAGGGTCATCGCCTCAAGGCCGGCCGTGCGCATCAACTCGGACTTGCCGATGCCCGGTTCGCCCTCTATGAGCAGGGCCCGACCACGGCCGGCGGCCAGGTCGGCGACATGCGCACGAACCTGTTGCGCCTGTGATCGTCGGCCCAATTGTGAGGCCGAGTGCACTGTCTCGGTCATGAGCACAGCCCATCGCTAATGCGTCGAGAAAGTTCGCTCCGCCATTTGCCAATCTATCCAGACGCGACAAAGCGCCCGCGGCCGTTTAAAACGGCCGCAGACGCCCCGCGTCGTGACGCCGATTGCACGAAGTTGGCACATTGGCACATAGATATCCGCCATTCATGATGGATACTCTATGCAACCACCCACTGGCCAGGGGTAATCGCAGGCAACACCCGGCTCGGAGGGACTTCATGCGTACAAAACGCAGTGCTAGCAGACTCTGCGCGATGTTTTTGATGTTCGCCGCGATCATTTCCCCCACAGTCGCCACAGCTGACAACTATCACGACTACGGGGTTCCGGGCGCGGCCAGCATCAACCTCGCATCATCAACTGGCTCCCACGCTTCGCTTTTCAATTATCACGACTACTAGTCTCCTCTCCCCAGGACCCGATGGGAACTGCTCGGGCGGAACTCGAAATGCAACTTGCAGATGAGCGGCGACTCCGGTCGCCGCTCATCTATGTTCTGACCTGCCATGACACGTAGACATCCGCCACGTGGCTGATATGAAACTTTCTGAATGGCGGGAGGCTCTCCGTCCACTATGTGGACACGGAGGGTCGCCAAACAAGATCGACACCCTGGTCAACGGGCGGTACAGTGCCGACACCGTGTCGGCGGGCCAGGAGGGGTGTCGTGGTCAACTACTTCAAGGAGGCTCCTCCTCCTGGGGAAAATCAGGCGAAAAAGGAGCGGAGCTGGGACGACTGCCTCCCTGACTGCGGCGACTGCGGCTCCCCCAGCTGTGACTGCGACCTTCCCGGCTGCGACCTCGGCCTCATGATGATCAGTTGGCTGGCGCTCGGCCGGCTGTTCCGCCTCGGCCACCCGTCGACCGGTCCCGGGCGCCGCACCCCTCGCACCCCCAGTACCCGTCCGACGATCCCCGGCCGCGCCGGTATGGCGGCGATCCGCGGCTACCAGAGGTGGATCTCGCCGAGGCTGCGCACCCGGTGCCGCCACGTGCCGCACTGCAGCGCCTACGGCATGGAAGCGGTGCGCCGCCACGGCCTGCGGGTAGGCACACAGCTCACGGCCGACCGGATCCGGCGCTGCACAGCCCCGACACCCCACGGCACCGTCGACCCCGTCCCCTGACCCGATCTTGGTCCCGAATGGTGCCATAGCGCCCACTCCGGTCCAAGATCGCGGGACTACGCCGGTGGCAGCCTCGTGATCAGCTCGACCAGCTGCACCTCGTCCAGCAGGTCGGCCGGCCGCACCGTCACGCCGTCGCGGACGTAGAAGAACGCCGCCGAGACGTCGTCGACCCCGACCCCGGCCAGCCGTGCCCACGCCACCCGGTATGCCGCCAGCTGCACCGCCACGGCGGCGGCCTCGGCCGGGGCGGTCGGCGCGGCACCCGTCTTCCAGTCCACGACCTCGTAGCGCGAGTCGACCGAGAACACCGCATCCATCCGTCCGCGAACCACAACCCCGGCCACGACGGCGCTGAACGGGACCTCGACCGCGACCGGCGACCGCGCCGCCCACTCCGACGCCAGGAACGCCTCCTGCAGCGACGAGAGCTCGGCGTCCGGTGCGGCGCCGTCGTCGGCGGCGCCCGGCAGCTCGTCGATGTCCAGCAGCCGCGCGGCGCCGTACCGCTCCTCGAGCCACCGGTGGAACGCGGTGCCGCGCCGCGCGAGCGGCTGCGGCTTCGCCGGCAGCGGGCGCCGCAGCGAGCGCGCGAGCCGAGCCGGGTCGCGCCGCAGCAGCACCAGTTGCGACACCGAGAGGTGAGCCGGCAACGCGACGTCGTACGACGGCGCCGCCCGTTCCCGCTCGGCGAGCAGCAGCGCCGCCTCGTAGGCCCACCGCTGGTAGTCGGGATCGTCCTCGACGCCCTCGGCGCGCGGCCCGCGCACCCGCGAGGCGGCCTCGGTGAGCGCCGGGCGACGGGAGCCCAGCGGATCGCCCGGCCAGCTCGCGCGCGCCACGTGGGCGAGCGTCGGGTTCTCCGCGTTCTGGCCCGGATCCGGCGCCCACTCGTCCACCAGACCGGCACCGGCGAGGCAGCGGTCGCGGATCTCCTCGAGGAACACCGACGGGCCGCGCTTGCCCTTCGCGCCCTCGCTCCACCAGTACCCGGAGCACAGCAGCAACCGGCGGGGACGGGTGACCCCCACGTACGCGAGTCGCCGCTCCTCCCTGACGTCGTGCTCCCGCCACGCCGCCGTGAACCCGTCCAGCGCCCGGACCACCGCCTTCTGGTCGGTGGCGGCGCCGATGTCCAGCGCCGGCAGGCCGGCCCGGTCGCCGCGCAGCGGGAACGGCAGCACACCGAGGCCCTGCAGCCAGTGGTCGGAGGCCATCGTGCGGCCCGGCCACACCCCGTCGGTGAGCCCGACGACGGCGACGAGATCCCACTCGAGGCCCTTCGCCGCGTGCGCCGTGAGGATCTGGACCGCGCCCTCGACCACCTCGACGTCGCCCGGCGAAAGGCCCCGCTCCTCGTTCTCGGCGGCGGCGAGGTAGGCGAGGAACGCCGACAGCGTCGGCCCTTCGGATTCCGACGCGAAGCGGGCCGCGATGTCGCCGAAGGCGTCGAGGTGGGCGCGGGCCAGCCCGGCGTCGCCGGCGCGGGCGGCGACCTCCACATCCAGGCCGGTGGTGCGCTCGATGTCGGCGAGCAGGTCGGGTAGCGCCTGGTCGAGCCGCTGGCGCAGGGCACGCAACTCGTCGCGCAGGGCGGTGAAGCGCGTCCAGCCCTCGATCGAGTAGCGCTCGGGCGCGCCGAGGTTGTCCAGCGCCTCCACGAGGACCGCCTCGTCCAGCGCGTCAGCGAGTTCCGGTTCCGCGCCTGCGCCGACAGCCAGGCGGCGCTCGCGGGCCAGCGACCGGGCCCGCCGGTACAGGGCGACGAGGTCGCGCGGGCCGATCCGCCAGCGTGGCCCGGTGAGCAGCCGCAGCAGCGCGGCGCCCTCGCCCGGGTCGGCCAGCACGCGCAGGGTGCTGACGACGTCGCGGACCTCCGGCGTGTCGAGCAGTCCGCCGAGCCCGACCACCTCGACCGGCAGGCCCGCCGAGCGCAGCGCGGTCTCCAGCGGCGGGATCTGGGCCCGGGTGCGCACCAGGACCGCTGTGGTCGGCCGCTTCTCGACAGGGATCTCCCAGGGCAGGGCGTCGGGTGCCCCGGCCGCGTGCTGCCAGGCCGCGACCAGCCGTCGCGCCAGCCAGGCGGCCTCGTCCACATAGGACTCGAACAGGCCACAGTGGACGGTCGCCTCGGAGGCCATCGCCGCCAGCACGTCGGCGGGCGCGAGCTCGGCCACCCGGGCGCCGTGCTCCCGCAGCGGGCGCGACAACGCGTTTGCCACGTCGAGGATCTCGGGACGGTTGCGCCAGCTGGTGGTCAATGACAACTCGACGGCCGGATCGCCGCCCACCCGCGGGAACTCCACCGGGAACCGGGTGAGCGTTCCGGCCGACGCGCCACGCCAGCCGTAGATCGACTGGCACGGGTCGCCGACGGCCGTCACCGGGTGGCCGCCGCCGAACAGCGCTCGGAGCAGCGTCACCTGGGCGTGGCTGGTGTCCTGGTACTCGTCGAGCAGCACCACCGGGTAGCGGTCCCGCTCCACGAGGCCGACCTCGGGATGCTCCACCGCGACGGTGGCGGCCCGGGCCAACTGGTCGCCGAAGTCCATCGCCTCCAGCGTCGCCTTGCGCTCCGCGTAGCGGCGCACCAGGGGAAGCAGCTGCAGCCGGGCCCGCTGACGGTCGAGCATCTTCTTCACCGGGGCGGGGATGCGCGTGCCCGGGATCGCCTGCACGTCGCTGTGGAAGCGGCCGGTCCAGGCCGCCACGTCGTCGGGCGTGCGCAGGTGCTCGGCGAGGTCGCCGGCCAGGTGCAGCACCGCGTCGACGACGGTGGACGGTGCGGACGAGACGTCGGTCATGTCGCCGTCGTAGCTGCGCACGACGGAGTCGGCCAGCTGCCAGCAGGCCGCCTCGGTGAGCAGCCGGGTCGCCGGCTCGTACCCGGCGCGCACGCCGTGCTCGCGCACCACGCGGGCGGCGTACGAGTGGTACGTGGCGACGGTGGGCTCGCCGGCGAGCAGGTCGTCCCGTCCCAGCCGGCGCACCAGTGCCGACAGCCGCTGGCGGATGCGGTGGGCCAGTTCGCCGGCGGCCTTGCGGGTGAACGTGAGGCCGAGGATCTGCTCGGGCCGCACGTGCGAGTTCGCGACGAGCCACACGACGCGGGCGGCCATCGTCTCGGTCTTGCCCGATCCGGCACCGGCGACGACCAGCATCGGCTCCACCGGCGCGGCGATGATCTCCGCCTGCTGTGTGGTGGGCGCCGGCAGGTGCAGCAGCTTGGCCAGTTCGACCGGCGTGTACCGGGGTCCGGAGTCGGCCACGACCGACCTAACGTCGGAGACCGCGAACAGTTCCTGCTGCGTCACGGTCGCACCTCGCTCCGCGAGGTGCGACCTTGGAGCCGATCCGCAAGCGGATCGGCTCCACTGAGCCATCTGGTGACCTCGCTCCGCTCGGTCACGGATCAGTCACCTGCCGGCCGCTCCCCTGGACCGGGCACGACGTCCTGACCGGGCACATCCGGCACCGGTTGTTGGCGACCGCCTCGAACGTCGACGCGGCCATCGCCCGCGCCGCGCCCTTCACCAGGTCGACCGCCCACTGTGGATCGTCCGAGGTGGACGGTGGGTCCTGAACCTGTTCGCGGGCGCCCAGGCCGTCGATGCCCAACTGCACAAGCGCGGCGCCGCCGGTCTGCGACGACTCCTCGAACGCGCCGGCCTCCACGGCCGCCTGGTACGCGGCCAACTGCGGGTGCTCGACGACGTCGGCGTTGATCGGCGCGGACTTCCCGGTCTTGAGGTCGATGACGACGAGCCGGCCCTGCTCGTCGATCTCCAGCCGGTCGACCCGGCCCTTGATGTCCACCGGTGCCTCGGGATCCTGCAGGCGCACGATGAAGTCCTGCTCGATCGCGATCAGCCGGCGCGGGTTCTTCGCGATCCAGCCGATCAGCCGGTCCAGCATCGCCTCGGCCCGGTCCCGCTCGCGGCCGGCCAGCCAGCGGGCGGACAGCTCGATGGCGTCGAAGCGCTCGGCCACATAGGACACCAGCGACGCCCGGTCGACAGTCGCGTCGGTGGCGAGCATCGCCGCGGCGTGCACCAGGTTGCCGATGCCCTGCTCCGGGGTCGGCGTGGTGCCGCCGCCGTGCCGCTCCAGCAGCCAGCGCAGGCTGCACCGGCGCACACTGTCCACAGTCGACGGTGTGACCGTCACCGCCTCGCCGGGGTCGACCAGCGGCCGCTCGTCGGACAGCTCGCGCAGGCCCCACCACTGGTCGGGGTCGGCGCCGGGCACGCCCGCCGCGGCCAGCTCGGCCAGCACCGCGGCGGCCGCGTCCCGTCGGCTCTCGGGGGTGTCCGGAGCGGCCAGCGTCACGCGCAGCTCGGCCACCAGTGCCGGCAGCGTGAGCCCGCGCGGCAGGTTCGCCGCCGCGACCTCCTCGGCGGTTCGGGCCAGCTCGTCGAGGAACCGGCTCGGCTGCTCCTCCGCGCCGCCGGACGAGACGGCGGTGACGATCAGCCGCTCCCGCGCCCGGGTGCACGCGACGTGGAAGAGTCGGCGCTCCTCGTCGAGGATCGCGGCGACGCGGCCGATCAGGCCGAGGTCGCGGCCGGCCGTGACGTCGACGAGCGCCTCGGAACCCAGCACGCTGCCCCGCAGCCGCAGGTCCGGCCACAGACCCTCCTGCACGCCGGCGACCGCGACGACGTCCCATTCCAGGCCCTTCGCGGCGTGCGCGGTGAGAATACGGACGGCCTCGCCCCGATCGGCGACCGGCGCCATCGCGTCGGACGGCAGCTCCTGACCGAAGACGTGGTCGAGGAACACCTCGGTGCGGGCGCCCGGCAGCCGGTCGACGAAGCGGGCCGCCGCGTCGAACAGCGCGACGGCGGCGTCGAGGTCACGGTCGGCGGTCTCCCCGCGCGGCCCGCCGCGGGCCGACTGCGCCGCCCACCGACCGCCCAGGCCGCTGGCCGACCAGACCGCCCACAGCACGTCCTCCACAGTGGACTCCGGCCGGGCCGCCTCGGTGCGGGCCACGTTCAGCAGCCCGGCGACCGATCGCGCCGGGCGGGCCCACCGCCGCTCGACGGCGGCCAGTTCGGCCGGATCCTGGATCGCCTCCACCAGCAGCACGCCCGACGGCCGGCGGTCGCCCGCCGCCAGGGCGAGTGCCCGCAATCCCTGCCGCAGCCGGCGCTCGGCCAGCGGGTCGGCCCCGCCCAGCGGCGAGTGCAGGAGCGCGACGGCGGCGTCCTCGTCCAGGCGGTCGGGCTCCAGTGCGCAGCGCAGCAGCAGCAGGATCGGTGCGACGGCTGGCTGCGCCTGCAACGGCAGGACGTCGGACCGGGTGACGGTCGGGACTCCGGCCTGCTGCAGCGCCCGTTGCAACGGCGCGAGATGCAGCAGTGTCGACCGGACCAGGACGGCCATCCGCGACCAGGGAACGCCGTGCAGCAGGTGCGCCTCGCGCAACCGGTGCGCCACGTACGCCGACTCGCTGGTGCCCGAGCGGAACGTGCGGATCTCCACGACGCCGGGATCGGCGCCCGGGCGCGGGTCGATCCGACGGTGCCGGGCCGGGCCGCCCAGGCGGGCGGCCACCCGGCGGGTCGCGGCCAGCAGCGCGGAGCCGGACCGGTACGACGCCGGCAGCGTCACCGTCTCGGCGGTGGCACCGGCCGCGGTCCGGAACCGCAGCGGGAACCGGTTGACGATCCCGGGATCGGCGCCGCGGAAGCCGAACGTGGACGAGTCCGGATCGGCGAACGCCACCAGGTGTGCGCCGTTACCGGCCACAGTGGACAGCAGGTCGATCTGGGCCGGGTCGGTGTCGTGCAGTTCGTCGACGTAGACGTGGGAGAGGGCGCGGCGTTGGCCGGCGAGCAGGTCGGCGTCGTCGTTGAGGAGCGTGGTGGCGGCCCGCACCAGTTCGGCGTAGTCGTAGGCGACGCCGGCCCGGGTGGTGGCGTCGCGCAGCGCGAGCACCTCGGTGTACTGGTTGTAGAAACCGGCCGCGGCCAGCCAATCCGGACGCCGGTGCTCCGCGCCGAGGCGGGCCAGCCCCGCCGGCCCCACACCGCGCTCGGCCGCCCGCAGCAACAGGTCGCGCAGTTCCTCGGCGAACGCGCGGGTGGGCAGCGCCGGGCGCAGTGACTCCGGCCAGTCGACCGCGGCGTCCTCGTCTTCGCCGTCGACGCTGAGCAGTTCGCGGATGACGAGGTCCTGCTCGGGACCGGTGAGCAGCCGGGGCGTCGGTTCACCGCCGAGCGTCGCCGCCACCCGCAGGATCCCGAACGCGTAGCCGTGGAACGTGCGCACGATCGGTTCGCCGCGCGCGCTGAAGGCCATGGAGCCGCCCAGCCTGGCGCCGATCCGGTCACGCAGCCGGCGGGCGCCGCGCCGGCCGAACGTCAGCACCAGGATCGAACCGGGGTCGGCGCCGTCGGCCACCCGGGCGGCGACCGACTCGACGAGCGTCGACGTCTTCCCGGTGCCGGGCGCGCCGATCACCAGCAATGGACCACCGGTGTGCGCGATGACGTGGCCCTGCACCGGATCGGGTGTGATCGGTGCGGTTACCGGGGCTGCCGGTCGGACCAGGCGGTATGCCGGGGAAGAAGCCCCGGTCCGGGCCGGCGCGCTCACGTCATCGTCTCGCTGCGCTCAACGATGCGTTCGCTTCGCACTGAGCCTCCAGTTCGCTCGCTGCGCTCGCTCACGTCGTCATCTACGTCGGAGGCTTCGGCGGCGGTGGCGGTGCGTTCAGCGCGACCTCGAGCCGGGTCAGCAGACCGTCGCGCAGGTGCAGGGTGAACCGGCCGCCGGTGGCGGGTGCGGCGACCCAGACGAAGCCACCGGTCACCGTGTCGCCGTCGGTCTTGACGCCGACGACCCGCATCGGCGAACTCGGCGGGTGTCCACTGTAGACCGCGGCGATCGCGTCCCGGCCGTGCGCCGGCGGGATCGGCAGGCCCTCGAACGTCAGCCTCGCGTCGGCGGTGAACGTCGACAGCCAGGCGGTGAAGTCGCCGGTGCGCACGCCCTGGTTAAACAGGGCGGCATGGCGACCCGCGTAGTCAGCCACCGATCGCTCCCTCGATCACGGCGAACGCCTGCGCCACCGTCGGCACGACGTGCAGGCTGCGCATCGCGTTGCCGTGCATGAAGTTCTGGGCCGAGAGGCCGGCCAGCCATTCGGTGAGGCCGGAGTAGAAGCCGTCGACGTCGAGCAGCACCACGGGCTTCGCGTGCACGCCCAGCGTGCCGGTGGTCCACACCTCGAACAGCTCGTCGAGCGTGCCGAGGCCGCCGGGCAGCGTGAGGAACGCATCGGCCTTGTCGATCATCAGGGCCTTGCGGGCGAGCATGCCGTCGGTGACGACGAGCTCGTCGGACGCCCGGTCGGCCACCTCGATGTCCACAAGAGACTGCGGAATGATGCCGAGCGTGTGAGCGCCCGCCTCCCGGGCGCCGTCGGCCAGCGCGCCCATCATCCCGACGCAGGCGCCGCCCGACACCAGCGTGTGACCACGCCGGCCGATCTCCCGGCCGACCTCGCCGGCGAGGGCGAGCCAGCGCTCGTCGAGCCGGCTCGACGAGGCGCAGAACACGCAGATCGCGGCCACGCGTCAGCTCGCCTCGGCCGCCCGGTCGGCGGCTGCCGACGCCGCCGCGGCCTGCGCGGCCGCCTTCGCCTCGCGGGCCTGCGACAGGCCGGCATCGGCCTCGAGAATGTGCCGCACCGCCTCGTCAGGCTCGTCGGTGACGAAGATGAGGTCCAGGTCGGCCGGGCCGACCTTGCCGTCGATGAGCATGGTGCCGCGGATCCACTCGAGCAGGCCGGACCAGTAGGCGCTGCCCATCAGGACGACGGGGAACCGGGTCACCTTCTTGGTCTGCACCAGCGTGAGCGCCTCGAACAGCTCGTCCATCGTGCCGAACCCGCCGGGCAGCACGACGAACCCGCTCGCGTACTTCACGAACATCGTCTTGCGCGCGAAGAAGTACCGGAAGTCGATACCGATCTGCACCCAGTCGTTGAGCCGCTGCTCGAACGGAAGCTCGATGCCGAGACCGACCGAGAGCCCGCCCGCTTGGGCGGCGCCCTTGTTGGCCGCTTCCATGACGCCGGGCCCGCCGCCGGTGATGACCCCGTACCCGGCCCGGGCGAGGGCCGCGCCGACCCGCTCGGCGAGCTCCCACTCCGGGCTGTCCGGTTTGCTGCGGGCCGAGCCGAACACGCTGACCGCTGGCGGCAGGTCGGACAGTTCCTCGAAACCCTCCACGAACTCGGAGAGGATGCGCAGTGCGCGCCAGGCGTCCTTCGTCTTCCACTCGTCGCGGGTGCGGCTGTCCAGGAGCCGCTCGTCGGCGGTGCTCGGTGGAATCGCATCACCGCGCAGCGTGACTGGCCCCTTATGGCGTTCGGGCCGGCGGCTGGCGTTGGTCATAACGCCACACGTTAGTCGCTCGGATACGACACAAACGCCGCGACGCAACGTTTGGGCCACGCGATAACGTCGCCATAATCATGAGCGTTCCTCGGGGGCTGTGGCTGACCTTCGCCGCTTTCTGCGTCGTGGTCGGCCTTGTCACGATTGGATACGTGGCTCAAGCGGAGCGCAGCCGGCCGCACGTCGACGCACCGCAACCGGAAGCTGTCGCAGAGCTACCGGTCGGCATGGGCACGGCGTATGTGCTCCCGGACACGGACCCGTCGGCGTCCACGGTGCCGGTTCCGCAGGCGGGGTCCGGTCAATTCGTCACGGCGGGTGGCGGAAGCGGAGCGGTGGGTTCCGGTCGGGTCTACCGGTACGTGGTGGTTGTCGAGGACGGCGCGGGAGTCGCGCCCGACGACTTCGCGGCCGCGGTCGAGCGTACGCTCGCCGACCCGCGCGGCTGGACGGCCAACCGCCGGTGGGGCTTCCAGCGGGTGTCCGGCGGCCCGTCCGACCTGACCGTGCACCTCGCGACGCCCGCCACCACCGACCGCCTCTGCGACGCCGCCGGGGTGGAGACGCTCGGCGAGGTGTCGTGCCGCGGCGGCCGGAACGTCGTCATCAACCTGAAGCGCTGGCTGTTGGGTGTTCCCTGGTACGCCGACGCGCTCGAGGACTACCGGCACATGGTCGTCAACCACGAGGTGGGTCATTTCCTCGGCCACGGGCACGTCCGCTGTGGACGGGCGGGCACTCCGGCGCCGGTCATGCTGCGCCAGTCGTTCGGCCTGGACGGCTGCGTTCGCAACGCATGGCCATTCCCGGACCAGCGAACGTTCGTGACCGGCCCGGCCACTGCGTGACGGGTGGTGGCCGAACGGTCACACCTGCGTCGGGCGTGTCGGTAGTTGGACTGCAACCCTCTGCACCCCTGGGGACGTCTTAGTGAGTATGGGGGCAATGGTCAGTTCACTTGAGCAGGCGCGTCGCCGGCGCCAGCTCAACCAGCGAATCCGCGACCTGATCGCGATCCGTCGCGCAGTCGGCCGGCCGGCGACGACCGACGCGGTGGAGTCCGTGGCACCCACGGACGCTGCCTGACGGCGCCTTGACGGCGCCGTCGCCGGCTGGTGGTCACTGTCGCTAGCCGCCGAGCCACGCGCGCAGCACGCGCGCCCCGTCCTCGATCTTCGAGACCTCGACGTGCTCCTCGCGGGTGTGGGCGAGATTCGGATCGCCGGGCCCGAAGTTCAGCGCCGGCACGCCCAGCGCCGCGAACCGCGCCACGTCCGTCCAGCCGAGCTTGGCCTGCGGAGGAGCGCCCACCGCGGCGATGAACTCCTTCGCGGCCGGCGCCGTGAGGCCGGGCAGCGCGCCGGGCGCGACATCTACGAACTCAACCCCGAAGCCGGCGAACAGTTCCCGCACGTGGGCGCGCGCCTCGTCGCCCGAACGGTCCGGCGCGAACCGGAAGTTGACGTCGACCGCGCAGGCGTCGGGGATCACGTTCCCGGCCACGCCGCCGCCGATCCGGACCGCGTTGAGTCCCTCGCGGTAGGTGCAGCCGTCGATCGTCACGGTGCGGGCCTCGTAGTCGCGCAGCCGGGTCAGGATCTCGGCGGCCCCGTGGATCGCGTTCACGCCCAGCCAGCTGCGCGCCGAATGGGCCCGCCGGCCCGACGTGGTGACCTCCGCCCGCAGCGTCCCCTGACAGCCCGCCTCGACCAGCCCGTAGGTGGGCTCCAGCAGAATCGCGAACCCGGCGTCGGTGAGCAGGTCGGGCCGCTCGGCGCCGAGCCGGCGCAGGCCATTGCGCGCGCTCTCGACCTCCTCGCAGTCGTAGAAGATATGGGTGACGTCGTAGCGCGGCTCGGCCACCGTCGCCGCCAGGTGCAGCCCCAGGGCGACGCCGCTCTTCATGTCCGAGGTGCCGCAGCCGTGGATGACGCCGCCCTCGGAGCGGGACGGGAAGTTGTCGGCGATCGGCACCGTGTCCAGGTGCCCGGCCAGCACGACGCGGTCGGTGCGGCCGAGGTCGGTGCGCGCGACGACGGTGTTGCCCACCCGGGTCAGGGTGAGCCACGGCACCCCGGCGAGGGCGTCGGCGACCGCTGTCGCGATGCGGTCCTCGTTGCCGGAGACCGACTCGATGTCCACAAGTTCCCGGGTCAGCTCGACCGGATCGTCAAGGGCACGCATGTCACGACCATATAGGCGCTCTTGTAGCGTGAGACGGCGTGGACCACATCACCGACGCGGCGTGGGGTTTCGCCGAGGCCACCGTTACCGACGACGGTCAGGTGCTCGACGCCTGGTACCGGACCGGAAGCCTCGGCCTCGGCGCGCCACCGCCGGCCCGACCCCTGTCCGGGAGTGCGCCGGGGGCCGCCGGTGCGGCTCCCGCCGCGCAGCTCGTGCTGATCGGATCGCTGGCCGACCCGCCCACCGACAGCCTCGACGTGTACCTGCGCCTGCACCTGCTCTCGCACCGGAAGATCCGGCCGCACCAGGCGAATCTGGACGGCATCTTCGGCCTGCTGCCGAACGTCGCCTGGACCTCGGCCGGCCCGTGTGTGCCCGAGCGGGTCGACAGGCTGCGGGCCGCGCAGCGGGCGGCGGGCCAGCACCTGACCGTCTACGGGCTGGACAAGTTCCCCCGCATGATCGACTACGTGGTCCCGTCGGGGGTGCGCATCGCCGACGCCGACCGGGTGCGCCTCGGCGCCCACCTCGCGCCGGGCACGACAGTCATGCACGAGGGGTTCGTGAACTACAACGCGGGCACGCTGGGTGCGTCGATGGTCGAGGGCCGGATCTCGGCCGGTGTCGTGGTCGGCGACGGCAGCGACGTCGGCGGCGGGGCGTCGATCATGGGGACGCTGTCCGGCGGCGGCAAGGAGGTCATCCGCATCGGCGAGCGCTGCCTGATCGGGGCCAACGGCGGCTGCGGCATCTCGCTCGGCGACGACTGCGTGATCGAGGCCGGCACGTACATCACGGCCGGGTCGAAGGTGCTGCTGCCGGACGGCACGGTGGTCAAGGCGCGCGATCTGTCCGGCCAGTCCGGGCTGCTGTTCCTGCGCAACTCCATCACCGGCGCCCTGGAGGTGCGCCCGCGGGCCGGCCGAACGGTGGAGCTGAACGCCGCTCTGCACGCCAACTGACCGCGCGTCCCTCGCGATCTTGGACGTCTGCTGCTGCCGGAGCCGCAGCAGACGTCCAAGATCGCGGAACGTCAGAGCTGGGGCGGCTCCGTGATCTGGAAGCGCGCCTCGACCGAGGCGTAGACGCGCTGCTGCCTCGGCTCCAGTTCCAGCGAGACGGCGGAGTCCATCGCGGTCATCGCGCGCATCCCCGGCTGGGCGCCGAGGCCGCCGGCCGCGCCGCGGTCGCCGAGGCCGCTGTCGGCCAGTTGCACGAGCCGGACCACCCGCGAGCCGAGCGCCTCCGCGTACTCGCGGGCCCGCGTCAGCGCGTCGCCGATCGCGTCGTGCCGGGCGGCCCGGTACGCCCGGCTGTCCGGCCGCAGCGCCCAGTACGGCCCGCTCACGCTGGTCTGATCCTGGTCGGCCAGCCGCAGCACCAGGTCGCCGAGCACGGCGAAGTCGGTGACGGTGAGCTGAACGGTCACGCCGCCCCGGTACCCGACGACCCGCTCTCCGGGCCCCTTCGTCTCCGGGTAAACGTAAACGCCACCGGTCTCGCGCTTCTCGATAGCGGCCGAGTACCCCTCGAGCACGACGCCGAGAGCCGCCGACCGCTCCGCCAGCCGGGTCAGCACCGCCTGGCGTTCCCTGTCGCGGGCGGCGAGCGTCACCGTCACCGTCGCGATTTCGGGCGGTACCTCGCGGTTGACCTCGCCGCGGACGACGACGGTTGGCAGCGGCACGGCCTCGGCTCTATCCATGAACGTGAACGCTACGCGACCGCCGCCGTGAGCCGGGCCGCGGCGGCGGCGCAGCGTTCGTCGCTGGCGGTCAGGGCGATCCTGACGTGGGAAGCGCCGGCCGGCCCGTAGAAGTCCCCGGGCGCGACCAGGATGCCGAGGTCGGCGAGCCGGTCGACGGTGGACCAGGCGCTCGCGCCGTCGGTGGCCCACAGGTACAGGCCCGCCTCGGAGTGGTCGATCCGGAACCCGGCCTCGACGACCGCCTTGGCGAGCACGGCTCGGCGGGCGCCGTAGCGCTCCCGCTGCTCGGCGACGTGTGACTCGTCGGAAAGAGCGGCGACCATCGCGGCCTGCACCGGCGCCGGGACGATGAGCCCGGCGTGCTTGCGGACCTCGAGCAGCGTGGCGACGAGCGCCGGATCACCGGCGACGAAGCCGGCCCGGTATCCGGCGAGGTTCGAGCGCTTCGACAGCGAGTGGACGGCGAGCACACCCTCGGTGGTGGGGCCGCACGCCGACAGCGCGCTGGCCGGCTCCGCGTCCCAGCCGAGCGGCAGGTAGCACTCGTCGCTGGCGACGACGGCGTCGATGGACCGGGCCCATTCGACGGTGGCGGCGAGGTGCTCCGGCGGGAACACCCGGCCGGTCGGGTTGCCGGGCGAGTTCACCCAGACCAGCCGCACGGCGGAGGCGTCGGCGACGGAGTCGACGGAGTCGACGGAGTCGGCGGCCGGGTCGTCGCTGCGGATCACCGTGGCGCCGACGAGGCGCGCGCCGACCTCGTACGTGGGGTAGCACACGGACGGGATCACCACGGCGTCGCCCGGGCCGAGGCCGAGCAGCGTGGGCAGCCAGCCGACGAGCTCCTTCGAGCCGATCGTCGGCAGCACGCCGAACGCGCCGGCCGGGCGGCAGGTCCGCTCGACCCAACCGGCGATGGCTTCACGCAGCGCCGGGCTGCCGGCGGTCAGCGGGTAGCCGGGCGAGTCGGCGGCGTCGCTCAGCGCCGCCCGGATCGCGGCCGGCACCTGGTCGACGGGCGTCCCGATGGACAGGTCGACCAGGCCGTCCGGATGGCGGGCGGCCCGTTCCTTGGCCGGTGCCAGCAGATCCCAGGGGAAGTCCGGCAGGGCCCGGCGGCCGGCTTGGGCGGGCCGCCCGGCGGTGCTTCGCGGGACGGCCTTGCCGTTCAGTGTTCGGTCTCCCGCGGCGGTTGCGCCGCGACGAAGCTGGCGTCCTTGTTGATCTTCCCGACCTTGGACGCGCCGCCCGGCGAGCCCAGGTCCTCGAAGAACTCGTAGTTGGCCGGCGTGTAGTCCTTCCACTGCTCCGGCACGTCGTCTTCGTAGAAGATCGCCTCGACCGGGCACACCGGCTCGCACGCCCCGCAGTCGACGCACTCGTCGGGGTGGATGTACAGCATCCGGTTCCCCTCGTAGATGCAGTCGACGGGGCACTCTTCGATGCAGGCCTTGTCGAGGAGATCGACACATGGCTCGGCGATTATGTATGTCACGACTGTTGGTCCTCCCGGAGGCGCTACCAACTGGAGCTTAGTATCCCGGTTCGGAGGTGGTCGATCGTGCTCGACGACAGCGACGTCGGCCACCGGGTCGTGGTCCGCCGCGTGGTGGAGGTTCGCGCCGGGCGTCCGGTTCGCTCCGACGCGTTGGGCGAGCTCATCGCCGTCGGCGAGACGCAGTTCACAGTGCGCACGGCGGCGGGTGACGTCGCCATCGACCGCGCGAGCGTGACCGCGGCCAGGCGGGTCGGTCCGCGCCGGTCCCGCAGCGCCACCGAGCGGCTGGAGCTGATCGCGGCGGCCGGCTGGCCCGCGGCGGAAACGGCCCGGCTCGGCGACTGGCTGCTCCGCGCGTCGGACGGCTGGACCGGCCGGGGCAACTCGGCGCTGGCCGTCGGCGATCCCGGCCGGCCGACGGTCGACGCGGTCGACGCGGTGGTCGAGTGGTACGGCCGGCGCGGGCTGCGGCCGGCGA
>Ga0111538_10002802_pt1 | contig 24477 bp, 21 predicted proteins | sample SoiMethybrSBSTD1_FD_79669 | JGI IMG/M metagenome (GOLD analysis project Ga0111538, IMG submission 79669) | Bulk soil microbial communities from a Populus tree surrounding site in Tennessee, USA - Soil MetaG P. TD hybrid SBSTD1 (version 2)... | ecosystem: Environmental > Terrestrial > Soil >...
ACGCCGACGGCGGCGTAGAGGCGTTCGGCCATCGACTGCATGGAGGCGGAGATGGAGATCCAGCGCCCGTCGCGGGTCTTGTAAACATTGCGCGGGCTCGTGACATTGGAGCGGCTGCCCTGGCGCTTGGGGACGATGCCAGCGGCCTTGTAGATCGCCGCATCGGCCCCGATCACGGAGTGGATCGGCTCCAGCAGCGACAGGTCGATCACCTGGCCTTTGCCGCCCTTCGTCTCCACCTCGCGCAGAGCCACCATCGTCGCAAAGGCCCCGTAGAGCCCAGCCACCATGTCGGCGAGCGCAGTCGGCGGCAGCACCGGCGCGCGATCAGGGTAGCCTGTCTTGGCGGCATAGCCCGACATGCCCTCCACCAGAGTGCCGAAGCCCGGCTTTTGCGCGTAGGGCCCCGTCTGCCCCCAGCCGGAAACGCGCACGATCACGAGCCGCTCATTGCGCGCGTGCAGGACTTCGGGCCCGAGCCCCATGCGCTCGAGCGTTCCCGGACGATAGTTCTCGACGAGCACGTGCGCCCGCTCGGCGAGGCTGAGCAGCAGCTCTTTGGCCCGCGGCTTCCTCAGATCGAGCGTCAGGCTCTTCTTGTTGCGGGAGTAGGTTTTCCAGAACAGCGAATGTCCCTCCACCCGCCAGGCGCGCAGCGGATCGCCCTTGTCGGGGTCCTCGACCTTGATCACCTCGGCACCGAAGTCGGCGAGTTGCAGCGACAGCATGTTGCCGGCAACCAGCCGCGAGAGATCGAGCACGCTGATGCCATCGAGTGGGCAGGATGCCCCAGGTCGAAATGGTGTCATTGATGGCCTGCTGTGATTGCGCCGGGCGCAAGGCTAGCAGGAAACCGGTGGCGATGAAGCCGCCCCAAATAGCGCGCGGGCATGACGAGGCGGCATGGCGGACGGTCAGTCTGCGCTTCTTGCCCGCACTCGGGCCTGTCGCTACCGTTGTCGGCAATGCGTCCGGCATCCAGGTCAGGCCGACGCACGCTCAAGACGACCTGCCCAGGGAGAAACGAACCATGCGATCCAACCTGACCGCCGGGATTCTCATTGGCGCATGCGCGCTGACGATGAGCGGGCCGGCTTCTGCAGCCGACAGTCCCAAGCGTGGCGGCACGCTCAACTTCGGCGTGGTGGCCGAGCCGCCCACAACCGACTGTCACGCGACCACCACCTTCGCGATGGTGCATCCAGTGGCGCCGCAGTATTCCACGCTGCTGGCATTCACCGGGTCCCACGACAACCTCAAGATCGAGGGCGACCTGGCCGAGTCCTGGGAAGTCTCCAAGGACGGCTTGACCTACACGTTCAAGCTGCGCAAGGGCGTCAAATTCCACGACGGCTCCGCTTTCACATCGGAGGACATCAAGGCCACCTACGAGCGCATCATCAATCCCCAGCCGGGGGTCATTTCCGCCCGCAAGGCACAGCATCAGGACATCAAGTCGATCGACACGCCTGACCCCCACACGGTCGTGTTCAACCTCGGTCAGGTGAACATGTCGATGAACCTGCACTTCGCCTCGCCCTTCAACTGCGTCTACAGCGCCAAGAAGCTGAAAGAGAATCCGCGCTATCCCGAGACCGAGGTGATGGGGACGGGTGCCTTCAAGTTCGTCGAGTACGTGAAGGGCTCGCATTGGCGCGCCGTGCGCTTCGACGACTACTTCCGCAAGGATCGCCCCTATCTCGACGGCTTCAAGATCTTTTTCGTGCGCAGCAACACCGTGGTCAACGGCCTGCGCGGCGGCCAGTACGACGCGGAGTTCCGCGGTCGCACGCCCCAGGAGCGCGACCAGCTGGTGTCGGTGATGAAAGACCAGGTGACCGTCCAGGAAGGCCCGTGGACCACCAACATCCTCATCACCTTCAACGTCGAAAAGAAGCCCCTCGACGACATCCGCGTGCGCCAGGCGCTCACGCTCGCCATCGACCGCTGGGGTGGCTCGGAATCGCTCGGCAAGATTTCGCTGATCAAGGGCGTCAGCGGTGCCTTCCGGCCGGGTGCTCCCTGGTCGCTGCCGCTCGCCGAGCTCGAGAAGCTGCCGGGCTTCTGGCGCGACATCGAGAAGTCACGGGCCGAGGCGCGGCGCCTTCTCAAGGAGGCCGGCCATCCCAACCTCAAGATCAAGTTCGTCAACCGCACCATCGACCAGCCGTTCATTCCGGCCGGGATCTATGCCGTGGACCAGTGGCGGCGCATCGGCGTGGAGGCGGAGCACGTGCCGGTTGAAACCAAGCTTTGGTATTCGGCGATGGAGGGCGGCGAGTTCGACGCCGTGGTGCAGAATATCTCCGATTTCGCCGACGATCCGACCGCGCAGTTCAATACACTGCTGAGCAAGCACACCTCGGGGATAGCCTACTCGCGCCACACCGACACCAAGATCGACGAGATGTTCGCCAAGCAGTCGCAGATCGTCGATCCGGCCGAGCGGCTGAAGCTCGTCAACGAGATGGAGCGCTATGCGCTCTCCGCAGCCTACAACGTCCCGCTGCTGTGGTATCAGCGCATCGTCGTCAATCACAGGAAGGTCAAGGGCTGGCACGTCACGCCGAGCCACTTCACCGGCCAGAATTTGGTCGAGGTGTGGCTCGACGAATGAGGCGGATGCCCTGACGACACCCATACCGCCGCGGCGATCGGAGCCGCGGCGGCGCACTGAGCAACCCGAGAGGATCGAGAGAAATGCGACGACTTGTGCCGTGCCTGCTTCTTGCCTTGGGCCTGGTCGCCCTGGCTCCGACCCCCTCCGCCCGCGCCCAGGAGGTGAAGGAGATCGCCCTGGCTCAGCAATTCGGCGCCATCTTCATCCCGCTGATGGCCATGGAGAACATGGGCCTCATCGAGAAGCAGGCAGCCGCGCGAGGGCTCGGCGAGCTCAAGGTGACCTGGGCCAAGATGGCCGGCCCGTCCGTGATGGTCGACGCGATCATCTCGGGCAATCTGCACTTCTCGGCCCAGGGCGTGCCCTCGCTCGCGCTGATGTGGGATCGCACGAAGAGCAGCGTCGGCGTGCGCGCAGTCTCGGCCATCACCAACACCGACATCTACCTCAACACGCGCAATCCCAACATCCAGTCGATCCGCGACTTCACCGACAAGGACCGCATCGCCGTGCCGTCCGTGAAGGTTTCGACCCAGGCGCTGTTCCTGCAGATCGCGGCGGAGAAGGAGTGGGGGCCGGGGCAGCACACCAAACTCGATCATCTGACCGTGGGCCTCGCCCATCCCGATGCGCTGGCGGCCGTCCTCAATCCGGTCGGCGAGCTCACCGCGCACTTCGCCACGTCGCCCTTCCACGAGACCGAGATGAAGGCCGGTCTCAAGACCGTCACCTCCGGCTACAAGATCATGGGCGGCGAGGTGAGCAATCTCGTGTTCGTGACGACCGAGAAATTCCGTGCCGCCAACCCCAAGACTTACGCCGCGGTCGTCGCCGCCCTTGACGAGGCGATCGCCTGGACCAACGCCGACAAGCGCCGGGCTGCACGCCTCTACATGGACATGACCAAGGAGAAGAAGCTGAGCGAGGACGATGTGGTCGCCATCATCTCGGCGCCCGGCTTCGACTTCACCAAGGTGCCCAAAAAGACGTTCAAGTTCGCTGAGTTCCTGCACCGCATCGGCACCGTCAAAACCAAGCCCGAGAGTTGGAAAGACCTCTATTTCTCTGAAGCTCACAGCCTCAACGGCGACTGATCGAGAACCACCGCGTAGGGTGCAAAAGGCGAAGGCCGCATTGCACCGAACCGACGATGCTATCGGTGCAATGCGCTCCGCTTTTGCACCCTACGCGGATTTGCTTGGCCGTCCACGGATGTTTGAGCTCTACTGACTTCCAGCTGTCAAACGCCCGAGGCCCAATCCAATGCTGCCATCGCAACGCGCTCTCTTCGATATGCCGCGCGAGGTTTGTTTCCTCAACGCGGCGGCGTGGAGCCCGCTGCCGCTGGCGGCGCAAGAGGCCGGCCGCACCGGCGTCGCCCGCAAGGGCCGTCCCTGGCTGATCGACCAGGCCTTCGCCGGCGAGCAGCACGAGCGGGCCCGCCGTGCTGCTGCCCACCTCATCAACGCCGCTCCGGGTGACGTCGCCCTGATTTCCTCTGTCGCCTATGGCGTGGCCACGGCGGCGAAGGCACTGCCCATCCCGGCAGGCTCCCGCGTGCTCGTGCTGCAGGATGATCATTCCTCGCCCGTGCTCGAATGGATGACGCGATCGGAAGCGGGCAACTTCACGGTCGAGACGGTCCGGCGCCCGGCGGACGGCGACTGGACAGCGGCGGTATCGGCCGCGATCGAACGGCGCGGCGCGGCGCCAGTGGCGCTCGCCTCGATATCCTCTGTCCACTGGTCGGACGGCGGCCTGATTGAACTCGCCCCCGTGGCGGCCAGCCTGCGCAAGCAGGGTGCGGCACTGCTGGTCGACGCCACGCACGGCGCGGGCGTGATGGCGATGGACACGCGCACGCTCGATCCCGACTTCCTGATCTTCCCGACCTACAAATGGCTGATCGGTCCCTACGGCCGCGCCTTCCTCTACGTCGCGAAGCGCCACCAGAACGGCACTCCCTTGGAGCAGACGAGCTTCGGCCGCCGTGGCGTGAAGGCCGAGCAGGACACCTATTTCGCCGACACCCGCTACGTGCCCGACGCCCGCCGTTTCGACATGGGCGAGCGCGATCATTTCATCTCGCTGGAGATGGCCTCCATCGGCATGGAAATGATGGCGGGTTGGAGCAGCACGGCAATCGTCGAGCGCCTTGCCATGCTCACAGGGCGCCTGGCGCAGGGACTGGGCGATCTCGACGTCGTCATCCCAGGGATCCGTGTCCGCGCCCCCCACATCCTCTGCCTCGGCTTCCCTGGCGGCATGCCCGCCGGCCTGATCGAGCGGCTTGCGGCGGAACAGGTGTTCGTCGCCCCGCGCCTCGGACGCATGCGCATTTCCCCGCACGTCTACAACGACGAGACGGACGTCGACCGATTCCTCGCCGTCATGCGCCGCGCCCTCCCGCGCCAAGCCTAGGCTCCAGCCCCGTGCTGAGCCCGTCGAAGCACGGCTCAGGCGTGCGGCTCGTCCTTCGACAAGCTCAGGACGAGGGCGAGTGCATAGCCGAGGCGACTACTTGCGCGCGGGCATAGGCACGAACACCTCCGTCACGCCGTAGCCGGCCTCGGCCGGGATGTGCAGCTTGCGCCCCGTCGGCATGCGCTCGACACGCGGCGTCACGGTGACGATCGGGTCTGCGCGAGCGGCAGCCACGGCCTCGACCACCGTTGCCGAACGGGACAGCTTCGTGAGGTTCATCTGCGTCGGCAGCAGAACCGTGCGCGATCCAGCTTTCGCATCCGCCAATGCCTGCTGCGGGGTGATCCAGATGCCCTCGACCGACTCTGTGCCGTCGTGGGCGCCGAGCTGCGTGACGGGCGCGCACACCAGCAGAAAGTGCGTGTCGAAGCGCTTGGGTTGCGTGACGGGCGTGATCCAGTGCGCGAACGGCACCATCAGATCAGTGGCGAGCACAAGGTCCTCGCCGCGGACAAGATCGAGGAAGGTCGCCTCGTCGTTGCGGAGGCGGTTGCGATAGGCGGCGTCGAGCCGGTCGGCCTCGGCCGCGTCAAGCAGGTCGCGGCTACCGCGTCGGCGGGCCAGCACGAAGCCCGCCTCCTCGAAAGTCTCGCGGGCTGCGGCCACCACGAACGAGCGGTCGATCGCCTTGTCCGCGTGCGGCGCCAGTTCGCCCCAGGCCGCCTCGCCATCCTCCGGATCGACCTTGCCGCCTGGGAACACTAGCGCCCCCGAAGCGAAGTCGATCTCGTGATGGCGCACCACCATGAACACCTCGAGCCCGTCGCGCCCATCGCGCAAAATCACGACGGTGGCGGCCGGACGCGGCACAGCGGGCGTGGAAGCGGGCTCGGCCATCATCCCCTCCCCGGGCTCGGCGGAGGCAGCGGAAACTCATCCAGATAGGGCTGGTACTCGGGCTCGACGTCGATCTCTAGGCTGCCAAGCAGGCGCACCACCGCGTTGTAGAACGAGATGGTGATGACGAGATCGACGAGCCGCTCGCTGTCGAAATCCGCGGCAAGCGCTGCGAAGGTCGCTTTCGAGATAGCGAGGTCGCTGGTCATCTCGCGCGCGGCCTTGAGCACCAGCTTGGCAAGCGGCTCGAGGTTGCTCGGCCGGCCCTCGGTCTCCTCGATGAGGCCGCGGACGTCGTCGTCGCTGACACCGAAATCGCGACCGATCTTGACATGGTGCGACCACTCGTAGGGCGCGCGTGCGAGGTAGCCGACCTGCAGGATTGCAAGCTCGCGCAGGCGCGGATCGAGGCGGCTCGTGTGGCGGATGAACTGCCCGAGGCCGCCGAACGCGCGCAACCCCTTGGGACTGTTGGCGAGCGCGCGATGCAGCGTGATGTTGCGCTTCAAAAGCTCCTGGTCTTCCGGCGCCAGATCGGATTTGTCGAGGTAGGGCACGCGCGCCATGGGTTGGTTTTCCTCAGTTCGACCGGACGAATTGCTCAATGCGATTGGTTGTCGCGCGCAGGAGCTTGCAGCGTCACGCCCCCGTCCACCACCAGCGTCTGGCCGGTGATATAGCGCGCATGGTCCGACAGCAGGAATCGAACAGCGTGGCCGATATCCCAGCCGGTGCCTTCGAGGCCCAGCGCTGAGGCCTTGCGCCGCTGCTCGCGCGCTTCCGCGCTCATGCCGCGCGCATAGACCATGGGCGTGTAGACGGGCCCCGGCGCGACACAGTTGACGCGGATGCCCTGGGCGGCGTGATCGACCGCCATGGCGCGGGTGAGCGCGATCACGGCGCCCTTGGAGGCCGAGTAGACGGTCAGCCCGCGCGGCCGCAGCGCCGAGATCGAGGAGATGTTGACGATGGCGCCACGGCCGGCCGTCCTGATCATGGCGGGGATCGCATACTTGGCCGCCAGAAACATCGGCTCGACGTTGACCTGCATGACGGTGCGCCAGTTCTCCGGCGTCTCTTCGACGACGGAGCCGCGGCTGCCGATGCCGACGTTGTTGTCGAGAAAATCCAGCCGGCCGAACCGATCAAGAGCAGCCGTGACCATGTCGTGGGCCTGGGTCGGATCCGTGAGGTCGGCCTTGTGCGCGGCCGCCGTGCCGCCTTCGCCCGCGATCATCGCGACGGTGCGCTCAGCGAGCCCCAAGTCGCGGTCGACGACAAGAACGCGGGTTCCGGCGCGCGCCAGCAGGATGGCCGCCGCGCGCCCGTTGCCGATGCCGTCGCCCGCGGCACCGCCGCCGGCAACGATGGCGACCTTGTCGGCCAGTCCCGCGTCATCCTCGGGCTGCTTGCTCCCTCCGCCCATGGCGCTCCCTTCCAGATGGCTCTCGTTGCACCCATGCTACGCCCGCGGCTCGCCGTCGCGATAGCCACTTCGATGCAGCGGGCGGCGGCCGAGCACGGCGCACATGGGTCACCGGGGCCTTGGCCCCGGCGTAGGACGCCAAAGGCGAAGCCGCATTGCGCCGAGTCACGCGCAACGATGCAATGCGCTCCGCTTTTGCACCCTGCGGGATGCGGGCGCTTAGCTGCCCTCGCGGTCGTGCAGCAGCGGGAAGAAGTAGTCCTTCCAGCTCCTCGGCGCCGGCTTGATGAAGCCCGCCTTGGCCATGTACTCGGCATATACCATCGTGCGCACCGGCGCTGCTTGGTAGATGGCGCCCGGCTGCGTAAAGAGTTGCACCACCTCGTCGACCGTCGCGCGCTCCTTCACGAGGGAGAGGTAGGTCTCCGCAGCCGCCTTCGGGTCCTTCTTGATCATGCTCACGGCCTCCTCATAGGCAGCGAGGAGGACGCGCACGGTCTTGGGGTTTTCCTGGTAGAACTTGGTGGTGCCGTAGGCGAGCGCCACGTGGCAGTCGCCGCCCAGCGCATCACGGGACTCGAGCACCGTGCGGATGCCGGGGTTCTTGAGAGCGATCTCCTGGAACGGCGAGGAAGCGAAGTGGCTCGCAACCTCGTGGCTCGGATTGAGCAAGGCGGTCAACGCATCCGGATGGCCCATCTGCACCTGGTTGGGGACCAGCTTCTCGTTGGCCTTCTCATCGCCGTAGGCCTTCTGTAGCGCAATGCCCAGCGTGATCGCCTGGATCGACTGGCGCACCGTCGGCACGGCGATCCGATCGTTGGGGCCGTAGTCCTTGATGGTCTTGATGTTGGGATTGCGCGTGACGAGCTTGAAGGGCAGACCGCTGACGCCGATCAGCGCCTTCACGTCGCCGTTCGTCTTGGCCCAGAGCAGCAACAGGTTGGTGACGCCGCTGGTGACGACATGCACGCTCCCAGAAAGCAGCGCATCGTTGTTGGCGCCGCCGCTCATGATCGTCACCCAGGAGGCCTTGAGATCGGGAAGGCCGGCCTCCTTGGCATGCTTCTCGACCAGCTTGTGGTGCTCCATCAGCAGCATCGGCGAGAACAGCAGCCCCGGCTGCCTGGTGATTTTCAACTCGCTCACCTCGGCCCGTACCGGGGTCGCCGCGAGCGACACCGCAAGCGCAATGCCCAATCCATATCGGCAAATCATAGGCGACTCTCCCGGGATCAGATGTTTTGTCGTGGCGCCGCAGCGCATCCGGGAGAGTGAAAGTGTACGGACTGTCGTGCAAGTACTGGAAATGCAGATCAGCTAGTGTGATGACCGAATAGTCCGCTGCATCGCGCCCGGCCGGGCGGCGGCGTGGATTTTTTGGATCTCAATCGGCCTGGAAGGCGACTGGTCAGTTCTCCCGGGTTCACCAGATGATCCCGCTGTCATGGCTTGTCCCGAGGAACCAGCCATCCCCGGGCGCCCGCAAGCGGCTGGATGGATGGTCGGCACAAGCCCGACCATGACAACCTGGGCGCGAAAGGGCCACAACACTAGCGTGCCGCCGGACCTTCAGCGACTCGTGCCGCCCTTCGCATCGAATACGGGCTGCGTCTCCCGCCTGTCGATGCCGCCGAGCCTGCCGAGCCAGGCCTGCGCGGAGCGGAACCAGTATTGATCCTTGGGCACCAGCTGATCGCGCTGCCGGATCGTGCCGACGCGGAGCCCATGCACCTGCGGCCCCTCGCCGACAGGACCCGAGTAGATCGGCGACCCGCATTCCGGGCAGAAGGACTGAGTGCGCTTGTTCCCGCTCTCCCCGGTCTTGACGTACACCTTGAGATTGCCCGTCAGCAGCCGGAACGTTCCTTCGCGGGTGAACGCGACCGTGCGGAAGGCCGAGCCCGACAGCGACTGGCAGTCGGTGCAATGGCAGATGAGCACCCTCTCCGGATCGACCTCGGCTTCATACGTGACCTGCCCGCAGTGGCAGCGTCCATCGACTTTAATGGCGTTTCGTACTCCCATCACCGGCGGGCCCACGCAGCTTATTGTGATCGCGACTTTGCGGTTGCCATGGTGGAGCACGCGCAAGATAGTCGATGATGCCACAACGGCCAGGAGAGCGCGATGTTCAACGTCGGGGATATCGAGGTGCTGCGGGTCGAGGAAAGCCTCGGTCCGGGCTTCGCGCCGAACATGCTGCTGCCGGACTGGACTGCCGAGGCGGTCGCGCCGCACCTCTCCTGGCTGGCGCCGACCTACTACGACCCGGCGCAGGACCGCCTCGTCTCCAGCATCCACAGCTGGGTGCTCAAGACGCGTCATCATACGATCCTGATCGACACCTGTGTCGGCAACCACAAGCACCGGCCCGACGCTCCGCGTTTCCATATGCTCGATCGGCCCTACATGACGAACTTCGCCAAGGCCGGCCTGAGGGTGGAGGACGTCGACTACGTCCTGTGCACGCACCTCCATGTCGATCATGTCGGCTGGAACACACGGCTCGACAACGGCCGCTGGGTGCCGACGTTTCCGAACGCCAAGTATGTCTTCTCCAAGACCGACCGTGATTACTTCGATCCGACGCGCGGCGCCGGCGGTAAGCTCGAGCGCAACGCGCTCGTGTTCAACGACAGCGTGCTGCCGATCCTGGAGGCCAAGCAGGACATGGTGGTGGACGGCACCCACCGCCTCGTCGACGACCTGGTGATCGAGCCGGCGCCGGGGCACTCGCCGGGCCACGTGCTCATCACGCTGCAGTCGCGCGGCACCGAGGCGCTCTTCATCGGCGACATCATGCACAACCCGATCCAGATCCACTACCCGGCCTGGAGCAGTGCCTTCTGCTCCGACCCCGAGCAGGCCCGGCGCACCCGACGGCGTGTGCTGGAACATGCGGCAGCCAAGGGCAGCCTGCTCTATCCCTGCCACTTCGCCGGACCGCACATCGGCCGCGTCAGCGAAAAAGCCGGTGCCTTCACCTACCTGCCGGGTCGCGGTTAGGGCGCGACCCGAACAAACTCTACGGTCATCCCAGGCCTCGTGGCTCGGGGATCACGGTTGCTGGCTACCTCGACGCGCGCTTCATGGCCGCGGCGTAGCGGGCTTTGGCGTCGTCGTTGGGCGGATAGAGGCCGGGCAGCGCCGCGCCGCCTTCCACCTCCCCCATGATCCAGCTCTCCAGCCGCTCCTGCTCCGGCGCCTCGGCCAGTACGTGCGCGAGGAAGGCGGCGGGAATCAGCACGGCGCCATCAGCATCGGCGACGACGATGTCGTCGGGGAACACGGCCACGCCGCCGCAGCCGATCGGCTCCTGCCAGTTGACGAACGTGAGACCGGCGACCGAGGGCGGAGCCGCCGCACCCTGGCACCACACGGGCAGGCCTGTGCCGAGCACGCCCGCAAGGTCGCGCACGACGCCATCTGTGACGAGCGCTGCCGCCCCACGCTTGTGCATGCGTGCGCACAGGATGTCACCGAAGATGCCGGCATCCGTCACACCCATGGCGTCGACGACGGCGATACAGCCCTTGGGCATCGCCTCGATGGCCGCGCGCGTCGACTTGGGGGAAGCCAGGGAGGCAGGCGTCGCCAGGTCCTCGCGCGGCGGCACGAACCTCAGCGTGAAAGCTTTGCCGACCAGCCGCGGCTGGTCGGGGCGCAGCGGACGCGTGCCCCGCATCCACACGTTCCGCAGGCCCTTCTTGAGGAGGACGCTGGTCAAAGTGGCGGTCGAAATCCTCGACAACACGCCCACGGCATCGGCATCGAGGCTCATGGCAGCTCCAGCAGGTTGGTTGCGGCGGGCCGCGGGTAGGTTGGGTCAAGCGAAGCGCGGACCCAACAGGCTTGTGACGACGTTGGGTCATCCCCGGCCTTCGCCGGAGTCGACCCAACCTACAACTACAGCCTCATGCGGTCAGCACGTCGACGATAGCGTCGGTGAACACCTGGGCGCCGAGCACGAGGTCCTCGTCGCTGGTGTTCTCTGTCCAGTGATGGCTGATGCCTCCGATCGACGGCACGAACATCATTGCCGACGGAAGCTTGCGGGCGAGCCACTGTGCGTCATGGCCGGCACCCGAGGGCATGCGCAGATGCTTGCCCGGCGCGCGCTTCTCCGCGGCACGGTCGAGGGCGGCCTGCAATCCTGCATCCATGGCAGCCGGCGTGCTGGCGCTGAGGCGCTCGACCTCGACCAGGCAGCGCCCCGACGCATTGGCGGCCTTGACCAGCGCGTGTATTTCCGCATCGAGCCGGTCGAGCACAGTCGGGTCGGCATCGCGCAACTGAAACAGAGCCTCGGCGCGGCCGGGGATGATGCTCTTCTCGCCGGGCTCCAGATCTATGCGACCGGTCGTCCAGACCGTCCGAGGATCGCAGATCTCGGGGAAACGCCTGTCGATCGCATCGAGCAGCCGGACGACTGCGAGGCCGGCATCGCGGCGGCGTGCCATCGACGTCGTGCCTGCGTGGTTCTGCTCGCCTGTCGCCGTGAACCTATACTGCCAGATCGCCACGATCGCCGTGACCACGCCGATCCTGAGCCCGCCCGTCTCCAGCGTGTCGCCCTGCTCGATGTGGGCCTCGAAGAAGCCGGCGTAGCGCTCAGGCTCGATTATGTGCCGGGGGCGGCCCGCCCAACCGGTAACAGCCAGTTCCTCGCGCATCGACCGGCCCGTGGCCCGGCTCATGGCCCCTGCGATATCCCCGTCATCCAGCGCACCGATGAACGATCGGCTACCGAGGAAGCTGCCGAAGTGCCCCTCCTCGTCGCAGAACACCGCGACGTCGACGCCGAGGTGGCGTGTCGCCGGGTCCTCGGCGACGGCGCGTGCCGCCTCCAGCGCGTAGACGCAGCCCAGCGCGCCGTCGAGCCATCCGGCATGGTTCTGACTCTCCAGGTGCGAACCCGAGAGCACCTTGCGTCCCGAGGCCGGGCTCCTGCCCAGGATGTTGGCAATGCCGTCAATCGAGGCGTCATGGCCCGCCTCGCGGAGGCGGTCTGCGAACCATTCGCGCGCGGCGATGTCCTGAGGCGACAGCGTCGGCCGGTGCACACCCGATTTGTAGGCACCGAAGGTGGCAAGCGTGCGCAGATCGGACAGAACGCGCTCGGGCCTGATCTCCGCCATATCGTCGATCCCGTTTGGTAGAACGCACCATGATGACGCAGATCGGCGTCAGACAACAGGGCGATCGAAGCCCGACGGATGGCCGGCGCGAGTTCGGGGCGCGCGTGTCCCGCACGTGCCGTCGTGAAACGGACCGCGCGCAGGTACGCTGCGGGCCGCTTGCGCGGTGCAAGGTGGACTGGGTCCCCGCCTCCGCGGGGATGACGTTTGTGGAGAGGGCGCTCAAAACTGGCGTCGTTCCCGCGCAGGCGGGAACTCACGGCACCGAACCGCGCGGACGTGCCCGCAACCAGCCGAGAACGCGTCCAGATATGCTCCGGAGCCGGTCCCGAATCTGCCGATCATTGCGTCAGCCGGCACTGGCGATGACGTTGGCCTCGCGCAAACCGGCGATCCCGGCGGGCGTGTAGCCGGCCTCGGCCAGAAGCTCGTCGTTGTGCTCGCCCATGCGCGGCGACTGGCGGCGCAGGCCAGGACGCTGGCGCGGTGTACCGAACTCCACCGGCAGCGCGGGGAGGCCGACCTTGGGACCGTTCTCGCCGCCCACCTGCGAGATGAACACGTCGATGAGGCCGCCGGAGGCCAACAAGTGCGCATCGCCATAGAGGTCCTGCGGCCTCGCCACCGGCGACCAGGAGACGTTGGCGCGCTCGCAGCGCCGCGCCACCTCCTCCTGCGGCAGCTTGCTCAGCACCTCGATGATCGGCGGGATCATCCAGGCGCGCTCGTTGTTGCGCATCACATTGGTGGCAAGCCGCGGGTCCTTGGCAAGCCCCTGGAGGCCGAACTCCTCGGTGAAGCGCACCCACTGCTGGTCGCTGGTGACGCCGATGAACAGCTCGCCGCCGCCAGCCGTCTGGAACACCTCGTAGATCGCCCAAGCGCCTCGCCGGATCGGCATCGGCTCCATAGGACGGCCCGTGGCGGCGATTCCGGCCATGTGCGTGCTCATCAGGAACGCCGCACTCTCGAACAGGGCGCTGGAGACGCGCTGGCCCTTGCCCGTCGTTTCGCGCTCGCGCAGCGCCGCCTGCGCCGCGACCACGCCGAACACCGCGCCCAGGATGTCGATGATGGAGGCGCCGGCGCGCAACGGACGGCCGGGCGGTCCCGTCATGTAGGCAAGCCCGACCTGGAACTGCGCCACCTCATCGAGCGCGGGGCGGTGCTCGTAGGGGCCGCCGAGGTAGCCCTTGAGCGCCAGATAGACGAGCCGCGGATTGACATTGGCGAGGGCTTCATAGCCGCAACCGAGCCGCTCCATCGTGCCCGGCCCGTAGTTCTCCAGCACCACGTCGGCCGTCGCTGCGAGTTTGTGGATCGCGGCCTGACCCTCGGGACGCTTGAGATCGATGGCGAGGCTGCGCTTGTTGCGGTTGAAGGCCGAAAAGAAACCGGCTGCGAAGCCGCCGAGCCCGCGCGTGTGGTCGCCACGCGGCGCCGGCTCCACCTTGATGACGTCGGCGCCCAGCTCGGCGAACACCAGCCCCGCCGTCGGGCCCATCACGGTATGGCTGAACTCCAGAACCCTCAAGCCGGCGAGCGGCGTCGCCGACATCAGGCGGCCTTGCGGCGGAAGGCGTCGAGGCTGCCGGCGTGGATGAGCTCGCTCGGCAGCTGGTGCGCCACGATCTCCTCCGCCATGCGGCCGACCTCGATCAACCGGTCGAGATCGACGCCGGTCTTGATGCCCATCTCCTCGCAGAGCAGCACCAGCTCCTCGGTGCAGATGTTGCCGGCGGCGCCCTTCTGCCCGGCGAAGGGGCACCCGCCGAGGCCGCCGACCGTGGAGTCGAACTGCTTCACGCCCATGCGCAGGCCCGCATGCGCGTTGGCGACCGCAAGGCCGCGGGTATCGTGGAGATGCAGGCCGATCTCCTTGTCCGGCCAGCGCGCGCGCACCTCGCCCAACACGCGCTCGATGCGGGCCGGCGTCGCCCATCCCATGGTGTCGGCGAGCGAGAACGAGGTGATCTCGGTGCCCGCCTCCCTGGCGATGTCGAGACCGTCCTGGAGCGTGCTGACAACCTGCGCGGGGGAGATGTCGCCCTGGTAGTTGCAGCCGAAGGCCGCCATCACGCCGATGCGCTTGACAGGCACGCCCTTCTCCAGGTGCAGCGCGGTCTGCTTGCGCATCGCCGCGACATTCTCGGCGTGGCTGCGGTTCAGATTCTTGCGCGTGAAGCCTTCCGATGCGGTGAGCGCAATGGCGCCGCGGATCGTCAGCTTGTCGCGGAAGGCCAGCGCCCGCTCCAGCCCGTTGGCGTTGAACCACAGCCCCGTGTAGGTGATGCCGGGCGTGGCCTTGAAGCCCGCAACCACGGCCTCGGCATCGGCCCAACCCGGCACGAGCCGCTGGTTGACGAAGGAGCACACCTGGATGTGCTTCAAGCCAGTCTCGCCCAGCGCCTCGATCAGGCGGATCTTGTCGGCTGTGCTGATCGGACCCGGCTCGATCTGGAAGCCCTCGCGCGGGCCTTCCTCGTGGATGTTCACATGGCTTGGCAGGTCACTCATCTGGGCTCTCCTCCGGCCACCGGGTTTCGCAGCGCGCGAATTCAGGCGGCGGCCTTGCGCGTGCCGGTCAACGCCGCCACGTTCGGCTGCCGCTCGATCGACATCAGGGCCTCGAACACCGGCCGCGCGCCGAGCTGCGGATTGCCGACGGCGAAGCAGTCTTGGAATTTCGCCCACAGCTCGTCGGCCGTCAGCGGAATCTGCGGCGAACCGCGCTCGTCGGTGACGCGCGCGCTTTCGAGGCGGCGGCCGTCCGTCGTCTCGATCACCACGAGGTCGTAGGGCGCAGCCCCGGTACGCTTGGGATCGGGACGGTCGTCGGGTTCGACGAACACCTTCGGCAACAGCGTCTGGACGTCCTTGCGCTGCACGAAATCGTCCGTCAGCTCGGCGAGCCCCACCCGCTGCGCAACGATCGAGCTCGCCATGGCGAACTGCATGCTGAATTTGGCCTCGAGCCCGGTCTGCGGTCGGGCATTGCGCAAGACCTTGGTGTTGCGGCGGCTCGTCGATACGGTAATCGCCTTCACCTCGTCGGCCCGCAAGGGGCGCTCGCGCAATAGGTCGAGCGCGCCGTCGATCGCGCGATGCGTGCAGTAGCAAAGCGGATACTTCTTCACGCTCAGGCCCAGGGTCAGGATGTTCCAGGCACGGCCGGCCTCGGTCGGCGACGTGAGGTCGACCTCACCCTTGGGCGATATGGCGGCCAGGAAGCCCAGGGGATGCTCGAGCGCGTCCGGCGACGACGTGAATCCCGCCGCCGCGAGGCGCGCGGCGATCGCGCCGGCATGCGCGGACCGGCCGGCGTGGAACGGCTTGGTCATGGTGCCGAAGTTGGAAACGAGCCCAGCGCTCTGGGAGGCGCCGAGCGCAATGGCCTGCGTCGCCTTGTCTGGGTCGAGCTTTCGCAGCGAGGCGCAGGCGGCCGCTGCAGCGACGGCGCCGAAGATGCCCGTGGGGTGCCACCCCTTTTCATGATGGTGGGAGGGATCACGCCGCTGCAGATCGGCCCACACCTCGTAGCCCGCGACATAAGCCGTGGCGAGCTGCGCACCCGTCGCGCCGAGCGACTCGCCCTCGGCCAGGATAGCGGGCACCAGCACGGTGCTCGGATGACCCCTGAGCGCTACGTCATCATAGTCGAGCGCATGCGCGGCCGTGCCGTTGATCCAGGCCGCCTCCGGTGCCGGCACACGCCGTCCGACGAGGTAGAGAGAGGCATCGCCAGCCGGCGGTGACAGGGCCTTCTCCAGGATCTTCGGTGGCTCCTCGACGCTGCCGGCGATCAGCGTGCCGACGCAGTCCGCAAACCCCGTGTGCACCACGGAAAGAGCGCCCTTCGGGACGTCGCCGAGGCGAAGCTCGGACACGAACTTGCCGAGCGAGCGGGTAAGCGGTTCCGACATCTGTGTCTCCTTTGGGCCGGTTGGTCCCGAGCCATACTTGCCTTTCAGTCAAGATGCGTCGGAAAATACCTCGCCGCCGACGCGATTGCGATAGGATACTGCACTGGCGCCCGGATCGCGAAATCCGTCTCAGCGTGCGGCAAGCGAGGAACGAATTTCGCGATCCGGAGGCACTAGCCAAATCAACGATTCTGGTGTGATTCAGATCGAGAAGCCCGCTTCGCAACCCAGCCTAGAGCGATGCTGCGGACTTCTCGATCATCACACCAGGATGGGTCCCTTGCGCCGGCCGCATGGGATTGGAGATGGAGGACGCATGAGCACGAGCGCCGCGGCCACGGCCGCCAGCAAGCCTCCGGCCTGGCAGGACCAGGTCTACGACCTGCTGCGCAAGAACAACGTCACCCAGTTCGCCTATGTCCCCGACGCGGGGCACCGTACCCTCATCGATCGCTCCCTTGCCGATCCTGGTGTCCACTCGGTGGCGCTCACCACCGAGGAGGAAGGTGTGGCGTTGCTGGCAGGCGCCGACCTCGGCGGAGCGCGCGGTGTGCTGCTCATGCAATCGAGCGGCGTCGGCAACTGCATCAACATGCTGTCGCTGACGAGCGGCGGGCGATTTCCGTTCCTGGCGCTGATCAGCATGCGTGGCGACTTCGGCGAGGGTAACCCCTGGCAGTATCCGATGGGCAAGGCGACGCAGCCCGTGCTGGAAGCCATGGACGTGACGTGCCTGCGGTCCGAGACGCCGGAGGAGGCGCTTGCCGCGGTCAATGCCGCGGTCACCATGGTCTTCCAGGCGGGACGCGCGGTCGCCGTCCTGTTCACGCAAAAACTGCTCGGCGCCAAGAAGTTCTGAAGGGAGCACCCGATGGCAACACGCACCTCCGGAGCCGAGGCCGCAAGCGCGACCGCGCCGAAATTTGTGCTGGACCGGCGCAAGGCCGTGCCGGCGCTGATCGGGCGCCACGAGGATTTCCTGATCGTCACCGGCCTTGCCGGCACCTCGAAGGATATCGCGGCGCTGACCAACGACGGGGCCCACACCTACACGATGGCCGGCGCCATGGGCGGGGCCTGCATGATCGGGCTCGGCCTTGCGCTCGCGCGCCGCGACAAGCGGGTGCTGGTGCTGACCGGCGACGGCGAGCTGCTGATGAACCTCGGCTCGCTCGCCACTATCGCCATTCTCAACCCGCCCAACCTCTCCATCGTCTGCGTCGACAACGGCCACTACGGCGAGACCGGTTACCAGAGGAGCCACACCAGTCTCGGCGTCGATCTCGAGAAGATCGCCGCGGGCTCCGGCATCAAGCGGACGCTCACGATCGAGACGCAGGACGAGATTACCGCCGGCACCCGCCTGATCCGCGAGGGCAACGCCGCTTCCTTCGTGCTGCTGCGCGTCAGCACGGTCGAACCCCCGGGCTTCAAGCGCGACCTCGATCCCGCCAATTGCCGCGCGAGATTCCGGGCGGCGCTGGGGCGCGCGCAGTAGCCTTTGGGAGACAGCCCTAGGATCGGGCCAGGTGCAAATGTGGGAGGCAGCAATGAAGCGCCTGTCGGCGGTCCTGTTGGCGGCTGCACTTTGCTGGAGTCCCCTGCAAGCGCAGGAGTGGCCGGCGCAGACCGTCACGGTCATCGTGCCGTTCGCCGCCGGCTCCACCCCGGATAGCCTCGCCCGCATCGTCGCCGACGGCCTGCAGCAGCGGCTCGGAAAGCCGTTCGTGGTGGAGAACCGCGCGGGTGCCAGCGGCAACACGGGCACTGCGGCCGTCGCCAAGGCCGCACCGGACGGGCACACGCTCGGGGTGAGCATCGTCGGGCCGCTCGTCATCAATCACCTGCTGTTTGCCAAGATGCCCTACGAGACGGGGAGGGATATCGAGCCCATCACCGTTCTCGCCGCCCAGCCGAGCGTGCTGGTGGTGAGCCCCGGCGTGGCCGCCGACAGCGTCGAGAGCCTGATCGCCGCCATCCGGCGCGAGCCCGACAAATTCACGTATGGCTCGATCGGTCGCGGGTCGCTGTCGCATCTCGCCATGGCCTCGCTGGCGATGAAGGCCGGCGTCAACCTCGTGCACCTGCCTTTCCCCGGATCGCCTGCGGCCTCCACCGCGCTGCTGCGCGGGGACGTGCAGATGGCGGTGCTGCCCGCCGCCTCCGTCGCCTCCCTCGCTGCCGACAAGAAGCTCAGGCTGCTGGCGGTGACGTCGCCGCAACGCTCGCCGCTCCTTCCCGACCTGCCGACGCTGCGCGAAGCCGGCATCGCCGGCGTCGAGGCCGACGCCTGGGTCGGCCTGATCGCCCCGGCCGGCACGGGCGAGGCGATTCTCGCCAGGCTGCACAAGGAAGCGGTCGCCGTGCTGGCCGATCCCGCCGTGATCGACAAACTCAAGGCGCAGTACATGGTGCCGATCGCCAACTCGCCCGACGCCTTCCGCGCCGTGCTCAAGGAGGAGCACGACCGCTGGGCCCCCATCATTGCCGCTGGCGGTATCAAGGCGGAGTAGCGGCGCCCAGGCGCCTGTCCGACGAGTCCGAAGACGATTGTGCGGTGCTGCTTCGCAGCGCTCGTCTTTCGAACCATCGTCTTGGTGCGCGATGACCTGGATTCCGGCCTGCGCCAGAATGACGTTCGCGGCACCCGCCGTGCCATCCATTGACGTCATACCGGCGCCGCTTGCAAGCGAAGCTTGCGAGCGGGGATAGGCCACCCCTGCACCCACCCGCTCACAGCTGTACACGGCGGACCCGCGGACGGCAGCAGCTACCTGTCGATGATAGCAACCGCGCGAGTCCAGCCGGCGGAGGCGGCTTTGATCTTGACCGGGAAGCAGGCGACCATGAAGCCGTCCGGCGGCAGCACTTCCAGGTTGTGCAGCTTCTCGATGTGGCAGTATCCGATCTCGCGCCCGGACTTGTGGCCCTCCCAGATCAGCCCGGCATTCTTGGTCGCGGCATACTTCTTCGCCGTATAGACGAAGGGTGCGTCCCACGACCACGCATCGGTCCCTGTTACCCTCACGCCGCGTGAGGTCAGGTAGAGGGTGGCCTCGCGGCCCATGCCGCAGCCCGTCGGCACGTAGTCGGGCTCACCGTAGCGAACGCCTGCCGCGGTATTCACCACCACGATCTCGAGCGGCATCAGCTCGTGGCCGATGCGCTTCAGCTCGGCCTCCACGTCGGCGGCGGTGGCAACATAGCCGTCGGGGAAACGGCGGAAGTCGAGCTTCACGCCCGGCTGGAAGCACCATTCGAGCGGCACCTCGTCGATGCGCAGCGCCCGCTTGCCCCCGTCCATGGTCGAGGCGAAGTGATAGGGTGCGTCGAGGTGCGTACCGTTGTGGGTGGAGATGTCGATCCGCTCCACCGCCCAGCCCTCGCCGTCCGGCAGCTCCGCCGGCGTGAGGCCCGGAAAGAAGCTGCAAACCATCGGCGCACTCTGCTTGTGGTCGATGTAGGTGATCTTCGGCTCCTGGCCCGCCGGGTCGGACGCGATATCGCTCTGCAGGGGCACGGAAATGTCGATGATGCGGCGCGCCAAGGCTTCCTCCCGATGTTGCCAATGTCGTTGGGACGGATTCTCCATCCGTGCGCCTGAATTGTCACTACGCTGACGCCCTTGGCGCGGCACGCGCGTCTGCGTAGACTGGCGCAAAATTACAAAGCCGGGAGGAAACGATATGCCAATTCTGTCCACGCCGCGGTTCGTGATCGCCGCTGCCAAACGCCTCGTCGCACTCGCCGCTCTTGCCGCCGTTCTGGCTGCTTCGGGCCTTGCGCATGCGCAGGAGCCGATCAAGATCGGCTTCTCGATGGCGTTGACGGGGCCGCTCGCCGCCAACGGCAAGCAAGCTCTTCTCGGCATGAAGATCTGGGAGGAGGAGACCAATGCCGGCGGCGGACTGCTCGGTCGTCAGGTCAAGCTCATCAACTACGACGACCAGTCGAGCCCCTCCACGGTCCCGGGCATCTACACCAAGCTCCTCGACGTCGACAAAGTCGACCTCATCCTCGGCCCCTATGCCACGGTTCCGGCCGCAGCGGCCATGCCGGTGGCCATCCAGAAGAAGAAGCTGATCCTCATCCTGTTCGGGCTCGGCGTGAATTCCGAGTTCAAGTACGACAAGTTCTTCGCCATGATTCCGACGGGACCCAATCCCAAGCCCTCCTTTACGGAAGGCTTCTTCAGCCTGGCAATGTCGCAGAGCCCCAAGCCCCAGACCGTGGCTCTGGTGGCGGCGGATGCCGAGTTCTCGCACAATGCCTGTGAAGGCGCGCGCGAGAACGCCAAGAAGCACGGCCTCAAAATCGTTTACGACAAGACCTACCCGCCGGCGACGACGGACTTCGCGCCGATCGTCCGCGCCATTCAAGCCACCAACCCCGAGGTGCTGACGATCTGCTCCTACCCGCTCGACTCGGTGGGTATGGTCAAGGCGATCAACGAGATCGGCTTCAAGCCGAAGATGGTTGGCGGCGCCATGGTCGGCCTGCAGGCCACGGTGTTCAAGAACCAGCTGGGGCCGCTGCTCAACGGCATTGTCAACTACGAGACCTGGGTGCCGGACAAAAAAATGATGCACGAGGGCGCCGAGGCGTTCTTCAAGAAGTACCAGGACCGGGCCAAGGCCGAAGGCGTCGACCCGCTCGGCTACTACCTGGGCGGCTGGGGTTATGCCTACATCCAGGTGCTGGGCCAAGCCATCAAGGGCGCCAACAGCTTGAACGACGACGCACTCGCCGCCTACATGCGCAAGACCACGTTCAACACTATCCATGGGCCCGTGAAATTCGGGGCCGGCGGTGAATGGGAGACAAGCCGGATGCTGCAGGTGCAATACCACGGCATCAAGCAGGGCGACGGCCTCGATGTGTTCCGCGGCATGAGCTATCAGAACGTCCTGACACCCGCCGATCTCAAAACCGGCGACCTGATCTATCCCTACGAGAAAGCGAAGTAGCCGTCGCGTCTGGCGCGGAGTTCTCCCCTCCCCCTTGCGGGGAGGGGCTGGGGGTGGGGGGTACGTGCTGCACCGCTCGCTTCTCATCCCACCGAGCGCTTCGCCCACCCTCCCTATCTGGGGGAGGGTGCATTCGCGACGACGCTGGCGCCTTACTGCCGCCCCCACAGTTTCGCGGAGGCGATGTCGGCGCCCTGGCGCAGCGCCGCGAGTTTCTTCCAGACCACCGGCGCCGCCACCCATTCGCGCCCGGAGAACGTCCCGAATCCGCAGTCGACCGAAGCGATCACGCGCTCGCGGTCCCCCACGGTCGCAACGGCCTCCTCGAGCCGGCGCGCGACGACGCGCGGGTGCTCGACGAAGTTGGTGGTGCTGTCGATGACGCCCGGCAGCAGCAGCCAGTCCTTAGGCAGCGGGTTGGCGGCGATCGCATCGTATTCGTGCTGGTGACGCGGATTGGCCATCTCGATGCTGAGCGCCTTGACCCGCGCCTGGTAGAGCACCGGCAGGATGGGCGCCAGCGCGATATCGTGGGTATGCGGGCCCTCCCAGTTGCCCCAACAGCAATGCAGCCGCACGCGATCGGCAGGAATGCCTTCCAGGGCCACATTGATCGCCGCCACGTGCAGCTCGCACGTCCTGACGAACTCCGCGTCGCTCTGTTCCTGGAACATCATGGTACGTTCCATGGCGAGGTCGGGTGCGTCGATCTGCAGGACCAGGCCCGCCCGGTGGATGGCCCGATACTCGTGGCCGATCTCGCGCGCGAGTGCCATCAGGTAGGCCTCGTGGCTGTCGTAGTAGGCGTTCATCATGGTGGTGGCGACGATACCGGGCGACGGTGCCGTCATGAACAGCTCGAGAAACTGTGACCCGGCCCCCTGTGCATAGCGCTTGAAGCGACCAAGCTCGGCCTCGATGTCCTCGGTGTCGCGATAGCGCACCTCGGCGATCGCCTGCGGTGCGTTGGAAATCTTGGCGCGCTTGGGGAAGCGACGCAGGAACATTTCGATGAGCTCGGGTACCTCCTGGAAGTCCTTGCCCACCTTGCGCCTGGATTCCCCGCCGAAGCCAGCCATGCGCTCGGGAATGTAGGTCTGGAATCCGACCCGCTGCTGCTCGCCGTCGTTGCCGATGTCGATGCCGGCCTTAGCCTGGGCCTCGACGACGCTCGACACGGCGCTATCCATTTCGGCGGCGAGCGCGGCCTGATCTATGGCTTCGCCGGCCTCGCGGCGGATGAGCAGGTCGGTCAGGACATCGTTGCGCGGCAAGCTGCCGACGTGCGTCGTCAGGATTCGCTCGCGGCTGTGGATCATGGCGCTTCCTCGAGTGTTGCTCTCCTGCCGGCAATCGTAGGGCGCAATGCGGCTTCGCCTTTTGCGCCCTACGTACTTCCTACTTGCCCTCCACGAAGCTCGTGATCAGCGCATTGGCAATTGCCTGTTTGCCCGGGACCGTCAGGCCGTCCGGATGCCTCCGCTCCAGCATCGCGCCCGCCTCCTCGCGCGTGAACCAGCGGGCCTCGGCAATCTCCCCGGTGTCGATGGTGATGTCGGTGGTCTGTGCCTTGCCGACGCATCCGAGCATGAGCGAGTGTGGGAAGGGCCACGGCTGGCTTGAATGGAACGTCACCTCGCCGACCGTGATGTTCGTCTCCTCCATCACCTCGCGGCGGACGGCATGCTCGATGTCCTCGCCGGGCTCGATGAAGCCTGCCAGCGTCGAATACATCTTGTCGGCATAGCGATGCTCGTGGGCTAGCAGGCAGCGGTCGCCGTCCGTGATGAGCATGATGACCACGGGATCGGTGCGGGGGAACCATTCGAGCCCGCAGGCCCAGCACTTGCGCCGCCAGCCCCCATCCTTGACAAGGGTCGTGCCACCGCAGTGGCCGCAGCAGCGCGCGTTCTCGTGCCATTGCGCCAGCGCCCGCGCCTGACCGCAGAGCGACAATTCCTCCGGCGTCATGATTCCCTGCATGGCCAGCGAGCGCAGATCGACGATGGGCCGCAGATTTTCGATGGCGCCTGGAACATTCCGCGTACGATGCTCGGTGACCGCCAGGGCGAAATATCCGTTGCCGCTGTTGTCCACACCCAGGAACAGTGCCTCTGCCGTAGGCAGGCCGAACTGGGTCAGGGCTTCCAGCGTAAACCAGGCGAGCTTGGCCTCGGTGCGCTGGGGATTGGAACGGATGACAGGCTTCAGGTCGGCGAGCACAAGGAACTGCGCCCCCGGCGCCTTGAGCTTGGACTGCAAGAACTCTGCGTCGCTGCGTTTGGGTCCGAGCCGGTCCAGCATGCGCGTCGAACCAACGGTAGGCATTCCACGGGCTCCTCAGGATGTTTCGAGCAAGATCAGCACAGGCTGATCAGCGAGGCAATGTGCGCCCTACGTCCCACAAGGCTCCATCGCCCATCCGCGCATCCCAGACCCGCCGATCAACACTATTGCAAACAAATGTGCGGCATGCGCCGAATTCATCTGCTAGGCTCCAGGTGCAAAGAGCTTCAAGAGTTTAGGGAGGAATTTGAATGCGTAGACTGGCAAAGCCCTTACTTTGGGCGGCGTTTGGGCTCGGCCTAGCAATCGCCGCCACACCAAGCACGCAGGCGCAGCAGAAGACGTTGAAGATGCAGGCGACGTGGCCGGCATCGCTCACGCTCTACGAGAATTTCCTGATGTGGGCTGAGCGCGTCGACAAGCTTTCGGGCGGCAGCCTGAAGGTCGAGGCCATGCCGGCCGGCCAGGTCGTGCCCGCGTTCGAGGTTCTGGATGCCACCCACAAGAAGGTGCTGGACGGTGCCCATGCCTGGGGCGGGTACTGGACCGGCAAGGACAAGACCGCAATCCTGTTCACCGGCGGTCCTGGCGGCACGTTCGGCATGGACTTCACCGACTACATGGGCTGGATGTACTACGGCGGCGGCTGGGACCTGCTGCAGGAGTTCTATCAGAAGCAACTGCAGCTCAACGTGGTCTCCTTCCCGATCCTGCCCTCGGGCCCGCAGGCGTTCGGCTGGTTCAAGAAACCGATCCAGACCGTCGAGGACATGAAGGGCATGAAGTGCCGCCA
>Ga0111538_10002803_pt1 | contig 24469 bp, 27 predicted proteins | sample SoiMethybrSBSTD1_FD_79669 | JGI IMG/M metagenome (GOLD analysis project Ga0111538, IMG submission 79669) | Bulk soil microbial communities from a Populus tree surrounding site in Tennessee, USA - Soil MetaG P. TD hybrid SBSTD1 (version 2)... | ecosystem: Environmental > Terrestrial > Soil >...
ACTGTGCCAACACCCGGGTTTAGCGGCCGCGCGAGTGAATCCCGCGGCCTTTTGGACGGCGTCGCAAGCGATGCCTCGGGCGAAGCCCGGGTGGCCGACGTCCGCGTTGGTTCTTCGACCGACGCGCTGACACCCATCTCGGTGGCGACGCGTTCGCTCGCGGCGCGCAGGCCCCAGTGGATCGCGCTCGGGCTCGTCGTCGGGGCGGCGATCCTCGCCGATCAGGTGACGAAGCACATCGTCTCGAGCCAGCTCGCCCTGGACGACTCCATTCACGTCCTCGGCCCGTTCTCGATCCACCACGTCCAGAACTCGGGCATCGCGTTCGGCCTGTTCGCGAACGCGACGGCGCTCGTGACCGCTCTAACGGCGCTCGCGGTGGGGTGGATGCTCGTCTTCTTCGCCCGCTCCGGCGCCCGCCACCCCGTGCTGCCGGTCGCGTTGGGCCTGCTGGTCGGCGGCAGCGCGTCAAACCTCGTCGACCGGATCCGGCTCGGGCACGTCACTGATTTCCTCGACTTTCGCTACTGGCCGGCGTTCAACCTCGCGGATACGTTCATCGTCGTCGGCGTGGCGATCCTCTTCGCCACGATCCTGATCGGCGACGCTCGGTCACGGTAAGGCGCTCAGTCCACGCGAAGCCGGGGGCCGCGGCGTCGCCTGCGATGCCGCTCAAGAGGCCCGCCGATTGACTCGGGCGGCCGCTAAAACCCGCTCAAGGTGAGCAACAGAATTCAAGTCCCCCGAGAGGCTGCAGGAGCGCGGCTCGACCGCTTCGTTGCCTCGCTGCCGGCGGTCGGCACGCGAGCCGAGGCTGAAAGGTTGCTCGTGGCCGGTGCGGTCCGTGTAGACGGCGAGCTGCGGCCCAAGAGCCACCGCCTTCAGGGCGGGGAGGTCCTCGAGGTCGAGGTTCCAGACCAGGTGGACCGCAGCCTGGAGGCGGAGGAGCGAGAGCTCAAAATTGCCTACGAGGACGAGCACCTGCTCGTCGTCGACAAGCCCGCCGGACTCGTCGTCCATCCCTCGGCAGGGCACGGACAGGGCACTCTCGTGAACGCCCTGCTCGAGCGCGGGATCGCGGGCGGGGACGTGCCGGAGCGCCCCGGAATCGTCCATCGCCTCGACCGCGACACCTCCGGCCTGCTCGTGGTCGCACGCTCGCAGGAAGCCTACGAGCGGCTTCAGGAGCTCATCCGAGATCGGCGGCTCGACCGTCGTTACCTCGCCCTGGTGCGCGGCCGGCCCCGCTCGCGGACCGGGCGCATCGAGGCGCCGATCGGCCGCGACCGCCACGACCCCCTCCGGCACTCACTCGACACGGAGACACCCCGTGACGCGATCACGCACTTCGAGGTGCTGGAGCTCCTTCCCGCGCACGCATTGTTGTCGGTGCGCCTAGAGACCGGCCGCACTCATCAGATCCGCGTTCACCTGCAGGCGATCGAGTTGCCCGTCGTCGGAGATCCCGTCTACGGCGTCCCCGATTCCGAGCTCCGCCGTCAGTTCCTCCACGCAAGCCGGCTCAGCTTTCCGCACCCGCTGACCGGCGAGGCAGTCGACGTCGAGTCGCCGCTTCCGGAGGAGCTTCAGGCGGCCCTGGTGCGCTTCGCCTCGTAGAGGCGGGCGTCCGCGACCGCGAAGAGCGTTTGCGCGTCCGTGCCGTCAGCCGGGTAGTGCGTCATGCCGGCGCTGATCGAAACAACGAAGGGGAGCTCGCCGGTCCCTCCAAGCGCGGCGATCCGTGCTTGCAGGCGCGCGACGAACGCGGCGCCCGTCTGCTTGTCCGCTTCGACGAGACAGGCCACGAACTCGTCGCCGCCCATCCGTCCGGCGAAGTCCGAGCGGCGTAGCTCGGACCGGAGACGCTGCGCGACTCGGCGGAGCACGAGGTCGCCGGTCTGGTGGCCCTGCGTGTCGTTGATCCGCTTGAAGTCGTCGAAGTCGAGGAAGACGAGCGTGATGCCGCTCCCGTACCGCTCGGCGCGGTCGAGCTCGTGCTCGAGCTCGCGCGTGAACGCGGCATGATTGAGGAGATCCGTGAGCGGGTCGTGGCGGGCGCGATACGAGAGCTGGGCGGTCGCCCGGTCGAAGTACGCGACGACGCACTCGGTGACGAGCGTGTCGATCACGTTGTGGAGCCGCTCCTCGAGTGCGAGCACGTCTTCGGCGGCAAGCTCCGCACCGCGCTCGCGGACGAGCCGCCAGAGCACCCGCCGAAGCAGCTGGAACTCGGTGACGATGTCCCGCGGCGCGAACCCGAGCGCCTCGCGTTCGCGCGCGTGATCGCGAACCAGCGCCGCGAGCGGGCTGCTCCTGTGCAGCCGTTCCGGCTTCGGGTGCGCGAGATGCGCAGCAAGCTCCGCGATGAACGTCGGCATGTCGCCGAGCTGGCCCACGCGGCCGAGCCGGCCGAGGGGCGGAATCGTGTCTTCGCGGAGCCCCTCGTCGACGACTGCCAGGGCGAGGTCCCAAGCTCCGGTGCGAATCTCGTCGGAGAGATCGAGCAGTGGTCCCGAAGTCGGGGCGGCAACCGGCTCCACGCTGAAGCTATCGGCATTCACGATTCAAACCTAAGTAAGAGTTCCTTGAGAATTAGATACCGAGCCGCCGGGCGAGGCTCCATGGTGAAAAGGGCTCTAAGCTGGCACCAATGGCGATCGAGCAGCGCGCAGACGCGGAAGCGATCCGAGCGGGCCGGCAGCGTTACGTCGCGCGCGGCATCGCGACGACGGACGTCGTCGTCGAGCGCGCCGAGGGCGCGACGGTCTGGGACGCGGACGGGGGGGAATACCTCGACTTCGCCGGAGGGATCGCCTGCCAGAACCTGGGCCACGGCCCCGAGGCGGTCGTCCAGGCGATCCACGACCAGGCCGACCGCTACCTGCACCAGTGCTTCATGGTCGGGCTCTATGAGCCGTACATCGAGGTCTGCAGGCGACTCGACGAGCTTTGGCCGGGACATACGGAGACGAAGTCGTTGCTCGTCAACTCGGGCGCGGAGGCGGTCGAGAACGCGGTCAAGATCGCGCGAACCGCGACCGGTCGGCCGGGTGTCGTCGTCTTCGATCGCGCCTTCCACGGCCGCACGAACCTGACGATGGCCATGACCTCGAAGCTCGTCTACAAGAAGGGCTTCGGCCCGCTTGCCGCCGATGTCTATCGCGCGCCGGCGCCCTACGAGTACCGGGGCGTCTCGACCGCCGATGCGCTCGCGGGCCTCGAGCTTCTCTTCGCCCAGGACGTCGACCCACAGTCGGTCGCGTGCGTCGTCCTCGAGACCGTCCAGGGCGAGGGCGGCTTCATCCCGATGCCCCCCGAGTTCGTGCAGGAGCTCAGGGAGGTCTGCCGGCGCCATGGGATCCTCTACGTCGCCGACGAGGTGCAGTCCGGCTGCGGCAGGACGGGGCGAGTCTGGGCGATCGAGCACCTCAACGTCGAGCCCGACCTGATCGTCTCCGGCAAGACGCTCGGCGGCGGGCTGCCGCTGGCGGGTGTCACTGGTCGCTCGGAGGTCATGGACTCGGTGCATCCCGGCGGTCTCGGCGGCACGTTCGGCGGCAATCCCGTCGCCTGCGCGGCCGCGAGCGCCGTGCTCGACGCGCTCGTCGAGCCCGGCCTCCGCGAGCGCGCCGAAACGATCGGCCGCCTCGTACGGGGCCGGCTCGAGGAGCTCGCCGAGCACCAACCGTCCATCGGCGAGACCAGGGGCCTCGGGCCGATGCGCGCGATCGAGTTCGTTCAGCGTTCCGGCGAGGTGACGAAGGCCGTCACGACGAAGGCCCGGGAGAACGGGCTCCTGCTCCTCTCGTGCGGCCTCGACGGCAACGTGATCCGCCTGCTGCCGCCGCTCACCGCGACCGACGAGGAGCTCGAGCGCGGCCTCGACATCCTCGCGGAGTCGGTCGAAACAGCGGTCTGAGGTACCATTTCGCGGTTCGTTCCACCGACCCGGCGGGTCGGCTGGGTGGCGGTGCCGAGGCGCAGACGACGCCCGGTTCCACCCGGTTTCCGCCGGCAGCAGAGCATCGAAAACCAACAGAAAGGGGCTCAGCCCGTGGCAGTCGTCAGCATGCGAGAGCTTCTGGAAGCCGGAGTCCACTTCGGCCACCAGACGCGCCGCTGGAACCCGAAGATGAAGCGGTTCATCTTCGGCGAGCGCGGCGGCATCTACATCATCGATCTCCAGCAGTCCCTCGAGCGCCTCGAAGAGGCGGCGGCGTTCGCGCGCAACCTCGCCGAGCGCGGGGGCTCGATTCTCTTCGTCGGCACGAAGAAGCAGGCCATGGACGCGATCGCCGAGCAGGCCACGCGCGTCGGCATGCCGTTCGTGAACCACCGCTGGCTCGGCGGCCTGCTAACGAACTGGCGCACGATTTCGAACCGCATCGAGCGCCTGCACGAGCTGCGGCGCCTGCGCGACGAGGGGCAGCTCGAGCTGCTGCCGCCGAAGGAGCGCATCGCGATGCTGGCCGAGCTCGAGAAGCTCGACACCAACCTGGGCGGTGTCGCCGACATGCGCAAGCAGCCCGACGCGGTCTTCGTCGTCGACCTGCGCAAGGAGCAGCTTGCGATCCGAGAGGCGCGCCGGCTCGGGATGCCGGTAGTGGCGCTCGTGGACACGAACTGCGACCCGGACGAGGCCGACTACGTGATTCCCGGCAACGACGACGCGATCCGCTCGTGCTCGCTCGTCACCCGGGTCGTCGCCGACGCGATCGAGGCGGGCAAGGCGAAGGTCACGCAGGCGGAGATGGCGAAGCCGGAGCCGCCCGCCGAGCCCGAGCCTGAAGCGGAGGCCCCGAGCGCCGAGGAGGTCGGCGAGGACCCCGCCTACGAACAGATCGGGGCACAGGAGAACGCCGGCGACGAGGTGCCGACGGGAGTGGCATCGCCGCCGGTTCCGGCCGAGGCTTCGACGGAGGTGCCGGAATGACCGAGATCGCGGCGGCACTCGTCAAGGAGCTCCGCGACATGACCGGCGCGGGGATGATGGACAGCAAGCGGGCGCTCCAGGAGACGAACGGCGACCTCGAGGCCGCGCAGAAGCTGCTTCGCGAACGCGGCATGGCGAGCGCCGCGAAGCGCGCCGGGCGCGAGACGCCGGAAGGGAAGGTCGGCTACCGCGTCGCCGACGACCGCAAGCGGGGCGTCATCGTCGCGGTCGGCTGCGAGACCGAGCCCGTCTCGAACAACGACGAGTTCCTCGCCTTCGCGAAGAAGGTGCTCGAGGCCGTCGAGCGCGAGGGGCCCGAGGGAGTTGCGCAGCTCGACCAGGAACGCCAGGAGCTCGCAGGCAAGCTCGGCGAGAACATCGTCGTCGCCGGAGCGGCCCGCTTCGAGGCCGTCGACAGCGCAGCGATCGACGGGTACGCCCATCCACCGGCGAACAAGCTCGGAGTGCTCGTCCAGGTCCGCGCCGGCTCCGACGAGCTGGCGCGCAAGTTGGCGATGCACATCGCCGCCTCGCCGGGGACACGCTGGATCGGCCGCGACGACGTGCCGGGGGAGATAGTCACGGCGGAGCGCGAGATCTACGCTAACTCCGACGAGGTTCAGTCCAAGCCCGAGCAGGCGCGCGAGAAGATCGTCGAGGGAATGCTGAACAAGCGCTTCTTCGCCGAGCAGGTGCTCGTCGACCAGCCGTGGATCCACGAGGCCTCGAAGAGCGTGGGCCAGGTCCTCGGCGACGAGGGCGCCGAGGTGCTCGAGTTCGAGCGGCTGCAGCTCGGGTAGCGACAGTGGTCGTCCGCTCCGAAGAGGACGTCGCCTCGGACCACTCCGGCCAGGCCGTCTTCCGTCGCGTCCTGCTCAAGCTCTCGGGCGAGTCGCTGATGGGCGACAAGGAGTACGGGCTCGACCGCGAGCGGATCGACGCGATCGCCGGTGAGATCGTCGGCGTCCAGCAGCAGGGCGTCGAGCTCGCGATCGTCGTCGGCGCCGGGAACATCTACCGAGGCATGGCCGCCGCGGCCGAAGGGATGGACCGCGCGACCGCCGACTACGCGGGAATGCTGGCGACGCTTCTCAATGCTCTCGCGCTGCAGGACGCGCTCGAGCGGCGCGGCGCGCACACGCGTGTCCTCTCCGCGCTCGAGGTCTCCGAGGTAGCCGAGCCGTACATCCGCCGCCGCGCGATTCGGCACCTCGAGAAGCAGCGGATCGTCATCTTCGCCGCAGGCACCGGCAACCCGTTCTTCACGACCGACACCGCTGCGGCGCTCCGGGCGCTCGAGATCAACGCCGACGCGATCCTGATGGCGAAGCACGGGGTCGAGGGGGTCTACGACGGCGACCCGCGAGTCGACCCGGCCGCCGAGTTCCTGCCCGAGATCACGCACCTGGAGGCGATCGAGCGGGGGTTGAAGGTGATGGACACGACGGCGCTGTCGCTCTGCATGGACAATCACCTCCCGATCCACGTCTTCGCGCTCGCGGACGGCAACATCCGCCGCGTCGTCGACGGCGAGCGCGTCGGCACCATCGTTTCCACCCCCACAACCGGAGCTGCCAGATGACGATCGACGAGTTCATCCAGGACGCGACCCGCCGCATGGACAAGTCCGTGGAGTCCGCTCAGCACGAGTTCAACACGCTGCGCACCGGCCGCGCTTCCGCCGCGCTGCTCGACCGCATCCAGGTCGACTACTACGGCACGAAGACGCCGCTCAAGCAGCTCGCGACGATCAACGCGCCGGAGCCGCGCCTCCTGACCGTGCAGCCGTTCGACCCCAGCTCGCTGCCTGGGATCGAGCGGACGATCCAGGAGTCCGATCTCGGGCTGACCCCGTCGAACGACGGCAAGATCATCCGCCTGCCGATCCCTCAGCTGACCGAGGAGCGCCGCAAGGAGCTGGTCAAAGTTGCCAAGCAGATGGCGGAGGACGGCAAAGTGGCGATCCGCAACGTCCGCCGCGACGTCATGCACCACCTCAAGGAGCTCGTCGACAAGGGCGAGGTCGGCAGCGACGAGGAGCACCGGGCCGAGGAGCGGCTCCAGAAGCTCACGGACGACCACACCCACAAGATCGACGACCTCCTGAAGCGGAAGGAAGAGGAAATCCTCGAAGTGTGAGGGCCTCCCGTGGGCCTGCTCGACCGATTCCGAAAGCCGCGCATCCCGGAGCCGCCGCTCGAACCGGTCGGCTGCGTGGCCATCATCCTCGACGGGAATGCGCGGTGGGCGGCCGCGCGCGGACTGCCGGTCGCCGAGGGCCACCGGGAGGGAACGCGAGCGCTGCGCAGGACGGTCGAGGCCGCGATCGAGCTTGGAATCGGAGCGGTCGTCGTCTACGGCTTCTCGACGGAGAACTGGACGCGGCCGCCGGACGAGGTCGACGATTTGATGGAGATCTTCGGCGAGACGATCGACCGCGAGCTCCCCGATCTGGCCAGGCAGGGCGTGCGCGTTCGGTTCCTCGGCCGCCGCGACCGCGCGCCGGACGAGCTCCACGACAAGATGGCGGAGCTCGAGGCGGCAACCGGGACGAACGACCGGCTCGACCTCTGGATCGCCTTCGACTATGGCGGCCGCGCGGAGTTGGCAGACGCCGCCAAGCGGCTCGTTCAGGCCGGAATCGCGCCGGAGGAGATCGACGAAGACACGTTCGCGCGGGCGCTGTACGAGCCTGACCTGCCGGATCCCGACCTACTGATCCGCACCGCCGGCGACCAGCGCATCTCGAACTTTCTGCTCTGGCAGCTCGCGTATGCGGAGCTCGTCTTCCTCGACACGACCTGGCCCGATTTCGGCGAGGCCGACCTGCGCGCGGCCCTTAGTGAGTACGCGAACCGCGAGCGGCGCTTCGGCGGTCGATAGATGGCCTCGTTCTCGTCCCGCGTCCTCGTCGTGGCCGTGCTGCTGCCGGCGGTACTCGGCCTCGTGTACCTGGGCGGCTGGTGGCTCTGGGTGCTCGCCTTCGTGGCCGGTCTGATCGCCCTGCACGAGCTGTACCGGATGACACGGTCGCTGCGGCCGCTCGTGCTCGCCGGCTTCACCGGGCTAGCACTGGCGCTGCTGGGCGCCCAGCTCGGAGGCGTGGCCTGGATGACCGGCGGCTTTCTCGTCACGATCGCGCTCGCATTCGTGCTGAAGGGCATCTCGGAGACGAGGCAGTCGATGGTGGTCGCGATTGCGACAACGGTGCTGGGCGTCGCCTGGATCGGGCTCGGCCTCGGGCACGCGCTGCTCATCCGCGGGATCCCCGAGCACGGCCGGCTCGCTGTCTTCACGGTGATGCTGGCCGTGTTCGCGTCGGACACTGCGGCGTACTTCACCGGCCTCGCCATCGGCCGGCACCGGATGGCGCCGGTGCTCTCGCCGGGCAAGACGTGGGAAGGGCTCGTCGGCGGCACGATCGTCGCCGTGCTGGTGCCGTTCTTCGCGCTCTACCACCAACACTTCCTGACCGTCGGCGAGTCGATCGCCCTCGGCGTCGTGATCGCGATCGTTTCGCCGCTCGGCGACCTGTTCGAATCGGCCCTGAAGCGCGACATGAACGTGAAGGACACCGGCAGGCTCCTGGCCGGTCACGGCGGGATGCTCGACCGCATCGACGCACTCCTGTTCACGTCGGTCGCGTCGTACTACCTGATCCGCGCGTTCGGCTGGGCGTGAGGAGGGGACTCGCCCCCGAAGGCGCCTGCCACAACAACCGCCTTTGGGACAGTCTCCCGTTCGGGGACAGTCCCACCTCTCGACCGCGTGAACCGCAGGCGACCCTTCGCTCGTACACTTCGATGCAATGAAGCGAATCGCCCTCCTCGGGGCCACCGGGTCGATCGGGCGACAGGCGGTGGAAATCATCGACGCTCATCCCGAGCTGGAGCTGGTCGCGGCGGCCTCAGGTTCCCGGCAGATCGACGGGCTCGCGCCGTTGACACAGGTCGGGGGAGACCCGACCGAGCTGCTCGAGCGTGCGCAGCCTGATGTCGTCCTCAACGCCGTCGTGGGCTTCGCCGGTCTCCCGGCGACGCTCTGGGCGCTCGAGCGAGGGATCGACCTCGCCCTCGCGAACAAGGAGAGCCTCGTGGCGGCTGGGGAACTTGCGACGGCCGCGTGGCGGCGTGGGGGAGGGCGCCTCCTCCCGGTGGACAGCGAACACTCCGCCGCCTACCAGTGCCTCGAGGGCCGCGATCCGGAAACGGTTCACTCCCTGGTTCTCACCGCATCCGGCGGCCCATTTCGGGGTCGTGGGCGCGAGGAACTGGCCGATGTGACCCCAGATGAGGCTCTGTCGCACCCGACCTGGAACATGGGCCCGAAGATCACGATCGATTCCGCGACGCTCGCCAACAAGGGCCTCGAATTGATCGAAGCGCACTTCCTCTTCGACCTCGACTACGAACAGATCGAAGTCGTGATCCACCCGACCTCGACCGTGCATGCGCTCGTCCGATTCCGCGACGGCGCTGCCCTCGCGCACCTCGGATATCCCGACATGCGCGTCCCGATCTCTTTTGCGCTCGCCTACCCCGACCGCGCCGCCACGCCGATCCCGCCGCTCGACCTCGCTTCCGGCCTGACCCTCGAATTCGAGGCGCCCGACCTGGAGACATTTCCCCCGCTCGGTCTCGCCCGCGAGGCCGGGGAGCGGGGTGGCACCTACCCGTGCGCGTTCAACGCGGCGAACGAGGTCGCAGTCGCGGCCTTCCTCGACGGCCGCCTGCCGTTCCTCGCCATCGCGGAGACGATCGAGGAGACGCTCGGATCCGTCGACGGCGCTCCCGCCCGCGACCTGAACGACCTCCTGGAAGCCGACGCCGAGGCGCGCCGCCTCGCTGAGCGAACGGCGGCCGCCGCATGAGTGTCTTCATTGCGATCTTCGGCCTTGCATTCCTCGTGCTCATCCACGAGGCCGGCCACTTCTTCACCGCCCGCGCCGTCGGTATGAAGCCGCGGAAGTTCTATATCGGCTTCCCGCCGGCACTCGCGAAGACGAAGCGGAACGGGATCGAGTACGGCATCGGCGCGATTCCGCTAGGTGGCTACGTGAAGATCCCCGGAATGCACAGGCCGGCGCCATCCGACCTGGACGCGTACTTCGGCCCGGCCCTGATGCACGACCCGTCGCTGGTGGGCCCGGTCGAGCGCCTCAAACGGCTGGTCGCCGAGGGGAACTTCGCGGCGGCAAGGAGTGAGCTGGCCGATCTCGACGAGGCGCTCCAGCACACGCGTCTTCCCGCCCCGGCGGCGCGCGCCGCCAAGCGCGGCCGCAGCGAGCTGGCCGACGCTCTCGGAGAAGACGCTTACTGGCGCCAGGGGACCGCGAAGCGTGTGGCTGTCATCGCCGCCGGTCCTGCGACGAACATCGTCTTCGCGATCCTGATCCTGGCGGTCGTCTACATGCTCGGCGTTCCGAACGGAGCCTCGACCCGCGTGAACAAGGTGTCACCCGAATCACCTGCTGCGCAAGCCGGCCTCCTTCATGGCGACCGCATCGTGGCTATCAACCAACAGCCGACGAAGACCTTCAAGCAGGTCTCGAAGGCGATCAAGGCGAGCAAGGGCAAGCCGATCATCGTCTCGGTCGTCCGGCACGGCAACTACGTCGAGCTGCCACCCGAGAAGACGATCCGCCACAACGGCTACTACGCCTACGGCTTCACGCCGGCGGGAATCGTCTACAAGCGCTACGGCCCGGCCAAGGCGGTGGCTTACGCGGGGAAGGACACGTGGGACGTGACGACGGGGATCGCGAGCTCGCTGGCCGGGATCGTCGAAGGCGGCCAGGGTCGCAAGGATGTCTCCTCGACCGTCGGCATCGTCGACGCCTCCAGCCAGGCGGTCAAGACGGACTATCGCGACTACTTGACGATCCTGGCGCTGATCAGCCTCTCGCTCGCGCTCCTCAACCTGCTGCCGCTGCTGCCGCTCGACGGAGGCCACATCGCGTTCTCTCTCTTCGAGGGGATCCGGGGTCGCTCCGTCGGCCGGGCCGTCTACGAGCGCGTGTCGGTGGTCGGGATCGCGCTCGTGCTGCTCTTGTTCTTCGTCGGTCTTTCGAACGACATCGGGCGAATCGGAGGCGGCTAGACTCGTCGCGCGGCCGCTCACCCCGGCCTAAGGACAGGCCCGGCAGGGCTAGACTCAAACCGTGGCCAGCGAGCGCTCGATCACCCTAGGGGGAGTCCAGATCGGCGGCGGCGCACCCGTCGTCGTGCAGTCGATGACCTTGACGAAGACGCACGACGTCGAGGAGACGACGGCGCAGATCGCCGCGCTTGCCTCGGCCGGGTGCGAGATCGTTCGCGTCGCGGTGCCGAAGACCGAGGACGCCGACGCGCTTCCGAAGCTCGTGCGGCTCTCCCCGATCCCGGTCATCGCCGACATCCATTTCAACGCCAGCCTCGCGCTCCGTGCGATCGATGCCGGCGTCGCCGCGGTGCGGATCAACCCCGGCAACATCGGCGGCGCCGACAAGGTCGCCGAGGTCGTGCGTGCGGCCAAGAAGGCGGGCATTCCGATGCGGATCGGCGCCAACTCGGGCTCGCTTCCGAAGCACCTCGCGGAGCTGGCCCAGAAAGACCAGGCCGAGGCGCTCGTCGAAGCGGCGCTCGAGGAAGTGCGCCTGCTCGAGAGCCTCGACTACTACGACTTCAAGATCTCGGTCAAGTCGAGCCACGTGCCGACGATGATCCGCGCCTACCGGCTCTTGGCCTCGAAGGTGCCGTACCCGCTCCACCTAGGCGTCACCGAGGCGGGAACGCCCTACTCGGGCTCGATCAAGAGCGCGGTCGGGATGGGAGCGCTCCTCGCCGACGGGATCGGTGACACGCTCCGCGTCTCGCTCACGGCCGACCCGGTGGAGGAAGTCCGCACCGGCTTCGAGATCCTCAAAGCGCTCGGCCTCCGAGAGCGCGGCCCGATCATGATCGCCTGCCCAAGCTGCGGGCGCGACAACGTCGGCGTCCAGACGCTCGCCGAGAAGGTCGAGGAGCGCCTACACGCGTACCCACAGCATTTCGAAGTCGCCGTTCTCGGCTGCGCCGTCAACGGACCGGGGGAGGCTGGAGACGCAGACTTCGGCATCGCGGGCGGCCGCGACGTCGGCTTCGTCTACGCCCACGGCCGCGTCCTCAAGAAGGTCTCGTCGGACATCCTCGTCGACGAGCTCTTCCACGAGATCGACAAATGGATCGCCGACGGCATGCACCGGCCGAAGCGCCTGAAGATGGCAAAGCCGGCGGCACTGGCGATGGCCGAAGCGTCGCTCATCCCGATCGAGTAACAGGACACTGGCGCCGGCAGGTCGTGGCGTTGCCCTGGTAGAGCCAGCATCCCCGGTCAGGTTGGTCTGCCGCCGGACTTCCGCGACGGTAGCTCGTCGGCCCGACGGCCAACGCTGTCCCAGCTCGCCGCGAGCGCGGCGGCGTCGAGGCGCTCGGCGGCGGCGAGTGCCAGATTGGCGCGTTTCGCCGTCTTCCGCCCGAAGATCCCGCCCAGCACCCATTTGCGTGTGAGCCGGACCAGGTGGAGCTTGTCGTCGGTCGGACGGAGCTTGCGCTTCGGATGGAGGTAGAGGTCGAGCGCCGCCTTCTTGACGAGCGCCGGATCGGCTGGTGCGCCCGTCGCCTGCTCGAGCCGGTGGGCCACCAGCGAGGACAGCACCTGGATCTCACGTACGCCGGTGCGAACGGCGACTCCGACCGAGATTGCGGTCGAGCCGACGATGACCCACGGCAACTTGACGAAACGCGCCCCACGGGCGACAGCGCGGACGACGGGAACGGAGAGCACGATCACCCGCTGGATGTCTTCCGCAAGCGATTCGGTCCGTTCATCGCCTGCGAGTATGCGCCTACCCTCCGCGGCCGAGGTGACTCGCTTGTCGCCGAGCAGGATCTCGTCAATCGCCCGGTTCACGAGCCTGCCGATGGCGCGGACGAGCGCAGCCCCAGCTTTGCTTGCGTCGGCACCCGCCTTCGTCCCGGCGCCTAGCGAACGAGCAACCACCAATGCTCCCTTGCTCTTCTGTATCCGCCCACCTGAGCTCTCCGCCGGGGCCATCGCATCGATCGTATTCGCCTCCTGCGCGGGCGTCGAAACCCCGTCGCGGCGACTTCTAGTGAGTTAGTGGGTACGTGAAGCAGGATGCATTCGCGGCTAGTCAGCCCACCAGTCGCGCCGGCCGTCGACATCTCCACGCGGATCCGCGCCGAGATTGGGCGCGCCGATGACGAGGATCTCGAGCCCCTTCGGACCGGCCTCGTAGCCTCGCCACATGCCGGGCGGGACGCGCACCGCGTCCCATTCTTCGAGCTCGACGAGCTCCTCGTCGATTTTCATCCGCCCGCTCCCGTGCAGGACCACGTACACCTCCTCTTGCGTCTCGTGCGTGTGGCCGTACGGAAAGCGATAGCCGGGCGGGACGCGCTGGTAGCTCAGGGCGGATTTCTCGAGCTCGAGCGCCTTGGTTGCCGCGCGGAACTCCAGGTCCGGAGCGCCGTCGAACCTGGAGCCGATGTCCTCCAGATCCTCCTTGATGTTCTTGAGCGTGAACGGCACGGCGCCTAGCTTGCTTCCGGGGCCGGAGTAAACAGCTTCCAGCGCCCCTCGGAGACGACTTCGACGCTGTCGTCGACGACTTTTATCGCGGTCTGATCGTCGACCGCGTACGCCGGCACCGACAACCCGGCGGCCCATCTTTCGATGTTCGCCGGCGAAGTATCCGGCATGTCCTCGCGCTCCAGGTGGGGAAACAGCGAGAAATCGACCAATCCAAGCGCGCGATCGCTACCGGTGAGCGGCTCGCTGTCGTCGTAGGCCTCTCCTCCGAAGTCGGGAGTCGCGACCATCGCCCCGCCGCTGGTGCCTACGTAGACCGTCTCGGGCCGCAGCGACGGCAAGAGGTCCGCCAGTCCGGACTGGCGCATCCAATAGCACAGATACAAGGGACTGCCGCCCCAAACCAGCAGAGCGTCGGCTTTCCGGACCGCGGGGACCCAGTGCTCTTCCTTGATGCTGGGTAGCGCGGTCAGCTCCAGCACCCCCAGCGACTTCCAGCCCAATCCGCACATCGGGCTCTCGGTCGATCCGCTGATGAACCGGTAGACGTGGGAAGGCCCGCCGCGGAAGGGCTGCACCCCGGTGGGAATACACAAGGCGCTGGACTCGGCAATCGGTCTGTCCAGGAGGCCCACCAGCGCGTCGTGGATGCTCGCATTGCTGATGCCGTTGGACGTGAGGAGAAACTTCATGCTGCCTCCCGAAGTAGTGGATCCGTCTTAGAGACTCGCAGCCCACCGAAAGCTCATCGGCGCAGACCTCGCTTGATCGCCGAGCGCGTGGGGGGTCTAATAAGGCTGACGCATGGCCGCAGAGAAGCGTCAACCCGAGGAAGCTACGCCGCCCAGTGCTAGGCCGGCGCCTGAAGAGCTCGAGGAGCTTCGGGACCACGTGCCTGCCGACATCCGCAACGTGCAGTTTCCCGTGTCGGTACGCGGTTACGACCGCGACGCAGTAGAGGCGTACGTCAAGCGCGTCAACCACGTGATCGCCGAGCTCGAGATCAGCCGCTCGCCGAGGGCCGCGGTCCGTCATGCGCTCGACCGGGTGGGTAAGCAAACGGTGGCGGTCCTGCAGGAGGCTCGCGACTCCGCCGACAAGCTGCTCGAGGCGGCTCGCGATGAGGCCGACGCCGAAAAGGACCGGGCCAAGGCGGAGGCCGCGAAACTCGTCGTGAACGCAAGCGACGAGGCTGATCGGACAAAGGCGGAGGCGGACCAGGTGATGGCGGAGGCGAAGGCCCAGGCGTCGGAGATCGTCGCAGAGGCCCAGGCCGATGCCGAGAGACGAAAGCAGCAGGCCGACGCGGAGATCGCAGCGGCCAAGGACAAGGCCGACGCGCGGATGCGCGAAGTCCAGACGGACACCGAGGCCGTCTGGAACGAGCGTGGACGCCTCCTCGAGGAGACGCGGTCGATGGCCCAGAAGCTCCAGGACCTCGCCGCAGGCGCCGCGTCCCGCCTCGCCGACGACGAGACAGAACAGCAGACGATGGTCGTCGAACCCGAGCCGCGAAAGCGCGCGCCGAAGCCGGGAGGCTAGGCCTCCGCGAAGTAGCGCTTGCCGGCAAGGGCGCTGTTCGGATCGACTGTTTCTACTCGTCGAACGGCTGCGCCGACGCCTGCCAGCAGGGACCGAACCTGCGTCTCATCGACTCCGATCATGCTGATCGGGTGGAGCCGAGCTCTGCGGTAGAGCCACCCCTCCGACAAACCCAGCCTGGCCAATGCCCGGAAGAGGCGCCTGCGCGGTTGGAGTCGATGTCGCACGGGCAGGCGTGAGGGGAGCTGGAACACGATCGTCCCGCCGGGTCGAACGACACGGACGAACTCGCGGAGGTAATCGAGAACGTCTCGCTCTGACGCCAGATGCTGGAGGACGAGGCTCGAGTAGACGAAGTCGATCGAGTCAGAGCCGATCTGCGCGAGAAGGGGATAGCTCTTGTGCTCGAAGACGCAGTTCGGGCGGTCGCCGTTGAACTCGCTCGCCAGCCTGATCATTTCGGCCGAGCTGTCGACCCCGTAACAGAGCTCGAACCGTTCCGAGAGGGCGCGCACGGTACGGCCGGCGCCGCAACCGAAGTCGAGGGCGGTGCCAAAGCGAGCAGGTCGAGCCTCGAGGTGGGAAAAGACGGCTTCGACCTCGTCCGCGCCGCTTGCAAAGAACGCGTCGAGATCCCACCGCCCGTTCCTCGCGTCGTCGCGGCTGCAGATCGCCCAGAGGGGATCGAGCCGCGCCAGCGAGTCCCACTCATGATTCGACAAGCGAAACAATGTTATGGCGGCGACCACTCCAGCAGACGCCGTCCCAACCGGGGTTCCCGTGTAGGCGAGCGCGGCGACGCCGAGCGAGACAACGCTCGCGTAACCTCCTCCGCTATGCCGGTGGCTCGAGCTTCCAAGCTTTTCTTGCCTACCCTGCGTGACGACCCGGCCGAGGCGGAGGCCGTCAGCCACAAGCTGCTCGTGCGCGCCGGGTTCATCCGCCAGGTGGCTGCGGGCCTCTGGTCGTTCACGCCGCTCGGCTGGCGCGTGCACCGGAAGATCGAGCAGATCATCCGCGAGGAACTGGCCGTCATCGGGGCCCAGGAGTGGTTGGCGCCCGTGCTCACGCCCGCTGAGCTCTGGGAGGCGACCGGGCGCTATGCGATCACGGCGCTCTTCAAGCTCGACGACCGCGCCGGGCGCCACTACGTCCTACCGCTGACGCATGAGGAGACGTTTGCGTTCCACGCGCGCGAGATCCAGAGCTACAAGGAGCTCCCGCAGTCCTGGTACCACTTCCAGACGAAGGACCGCGACGAGCCGCGGCCTCGCAGCGGCCTCATCCGTGTTCGCGAGTTCATCATGAAGGACTCCTACTCGTTCGACCGGGACGAGGCCGGCCTCGACGAGAGCTTCCGAAAGCACGAGGGCGCATACGTGAAGATCTTCGACCGTTGCGGGCTCGAGTTCCGTGAAGTCGAGGCCGAGTCCGGGATCATGGGAGGCAGCGGCTCGATGGATTTCCTCGCGCCGGCGGGGTCGGGCGAGAATACGCTCGTTACGTGCGAGAACGGGGACTTTGCCGCCGACGTCGAAGTCGCTCGGACGGTCCCGCGCCGGCCGACGTTCCCGGAGCGGCTCGAGCGGCCCGAGGAGGTCGAGACGCCTGGCGCGACCACGATCGAGGCGCTGGCCGAGCTCCTCTCGATCGACCCGGCGGCTACCTCGAAGGCGATGCCCGTGGTGAAGGACGACGGGACGCTCGTACTCGCGCTCGTGCGCGGCGATGACCGGCTCGACGACATGAAAATGCTTCCGGCGCTCGCGTCCGACTTCCGGCCCGCGACCGAGGAGGAGATTCAGGAGGCGTTCCGCGCCGACCCGGGGTCGATCGGTCCGATCGGCTTCGACGGTGAGGTGATCGCCGACGAGACGCTCCGCGAGGGCCAGTACGTTGCGGGCGCGAACCGCACCGGCTTCCACCTCCGCGGCGTCGAGGCCGGGCGCGACTACGAGCCCCGTTTCGCCGACCTCCGGGCCTCGAAGGAGGGCGATACCTGCCCCCTCTGCGGTGGAAAGCTCGACTTCCAGACGGCGATCGAGATCGGTCACATCTTCAAGCTCGAGACGAAGTACTCCGCGCCTCTGGGCGCGACTTTCCTCGACGAGGACGGAACCGAGAAGCCTCTTGTCATGGGGAGCTACGGGATCGGCCCGGGGCGCGTGCTCGCGACGATCGTCGAGCAGAGCCACGACGAGCACGGGATCGTCTGGCCTCGATCTGTGGCACCGTACGATGTGCACGTGGTCGCGCTCCCCGGCGTCGAAGAGCAGGCAACCGAAGCGGCTGCGGCCCTCGACGCCGCCGGCCTCGACGTCCTGCTCGACGACCGCGACGCGCGCGCAGGCGAGAAGTTCGCGGACGCCGACCTGATCGGGATGCCTTTCCGCGTCACGGTCGGCAAGAAGACGCTCGACGACGGGGCCGTCGATCTCCGCGACCGGAAGACCGGCGAGGAGCGCCGGGTGCCGATCGCTTCGCTCGGAGACGAGTTCTAGTGCCCCGCCGCAGGCGCAGATTCAGCGAAGAGGCGTTCGGCCCGACGGTCGAGAGGCTGATGGACGAGACGGGTGTCACCTACCGCGCCCTGGCCGAGAAGACGAAGCTCTCGGCCGGCTACCTGAACCATCTTGTCCACGGCAACCGCCCGGTGCCTTCCGACGACGTGATCAGAACGCTGGCCAAGGCCCTGAACGTCGAAGCGGAGCACTTCCGCGAGTACCGCCTACGCGTGATCACGGAGCGCCTGGAGGCGATGCCGGATCTAATCGACCGGCTCTACAAACGCCTAGGGAAGTAACTCTCGTCCGCCTGCACCTGCACCCTGGCGCAGCCTGCAGCGGCGTCGCTTGCGATGCCGCTCCAGAGGCCTGCGCCGACATGCGCGGCGCGGGCCGATAAACCCGGGTGGCGATAACATCAACGGTTGACGGGGCGTGGCGCAGCCTGGTTAGCGCGCTTGTCTGGGGGACAAGAGGTCCCCGGTTCAAATCCGGGCGCCCCGACTGGAAGCCGCCGAGCGATGCGGGTCTGCCGCCGCCGTCGCTGCGGCTGTGCCCAAGGGGTGCCCAAACGTCGAGCGGAGAGGAGCGCCGGCTCGACCCTGCGCCTCGTGTCAGCACCGATTCAAAGTCCTCGGTTTTCGGAGGGACTGACCCTGCGGGACGGGAGATCCTGAGCCGAGGTGCTCTGCCCCCGCGGGGGCGCCGGCGACCGCGCTGAGGTGTTCAGCCCTGCCCGAGCGCCTTCGCCTTGATCGAGTCGTACTCGGCCTGCGTGATCGCACCCGAGTCAAGCAAGTTCTTTGCCGTTTCGATCTCGCTGGCTGGGCCGCCGCTCCCGGAGACGGAGCGAATGTACTGATCCGCCACCGCCTGTTGAGCCTGCAGCTGCTGCGTGTTCCGCTCGGCCATACCACTGTGCTCGGCGATGAGGTAGATGAAGACGCCGAAGTAGGGCAGGATGATGACCAGGATGATCCAGCCGGCCTTTCCCCAGCCGCTGATGTCGCGCCGTCTGAAGATGTCCCCGAACACCACGATGAGCAGCCAGAACCAAATGACGAACGCGAAGATCACCAGCACGTCCCACAGGAAGCTGGTGAAGTTGTAGTTGCCGAGAATCACTATGCCCTCCTAGCTCGTGTTCGCGGAGTATTCATAGCGCCTGGCACCGCGACGCGCTCGTCTCGTCGTACGTTCATCTGTGACGAGCGCGGCTCACAACTCCATCCGAACGGGCCGCCGACTCGGGTTAGACGATGTTTGCCACGTCCCCGATCGCGGCACCTCGACCGTTGAACCCCAAACGGAAAAGGAGCTGATGGCAATGGGTGATCGCACGCAGCGTCTGAAGGGCAAGGCCAACGAGGCGGCCGGCAAGACGAAGGGAGCCGTAGGCCGCGAGACCGGCAGCGGCAAGACGGAGGCAAAGGGCGCCGGAAAGGCCCTCAAAGGGAAGGCCCAGCAGGCGACCGGCAAGGCCCGCAGCGCCGCCAAGAAGAAGACCCGGTAGCGACTTGCCGGGACCGAGGATGGAGCTATGACGTCGATCGCGGCCGAGGCGGCTGCGCGACGGCTCGCCGGCCAGCGGGCTTCGCGTCCGCAAGCGTTCTTGGCGGCTTGCCTAGCCGCGGCCGCCGCTGGAGTCGTGGTCTACAAGCTGCTCCGCAGCGGCGACGGCGACGCAGAATCCGCCGGCGCCTGACTGCCACGGCGACCGCTGCTTACAACCTCAACGACATCCGCTCCCTGAAAACCTCGCTCGAGGACGTCGATCTCACGAGCACCGGGTGGGGGATCTACGTCGCCCTCGCAGGATCGGTCAGCCTTCTGCTCGCCTCGATCTGCTTGCCCGTCTAAGCCGCTGAGCCGGCGACGACGTCGGCGGAGCAGCCGAACACGAGCGCCGGCAGGACGTCAGCCTCGTCGACTCCTCGCAGTGAGGCATGGCCGAGGTCGACTTCGATCTCCGGCCATGCCTCGAGCCCGAGCGAGGCCGCGCCCTCGTCGGCTCCGAAGCTGAGTAGCGCGTCCGGGGAGACAACGTTCCTGCGGCCGGTGCGCCGCCGCGCGATGCCCTCGAGCTCGCGGAGCTCCTCGAATGGGTCGATCCGCACGTTCGAGTCGGAGCCGATGCAGATGCCGATCCCGCGCTCGCAGAGCTGCTCGACCGGGGCGAAGCCATCGCCGAGGTTCGCCTCGGTGGTCGGGCAGATGCAGACGCGGGCGCCTGAGTCCGCGATCAGGTCCAGCTCGGGCCCCTCCGCGTGGGTGGCGTGGACGACTGTGGTGTGCGGGCCGAGGCAACCGCACTCTGCGAGCAGCTCGATCGGACGAACGCCGGCCTCGGCCAGGCACTCCTCGATCTCGCGCGGTTGCTCGTCCGCGTGGACGTGTAGCGGAAGCGACTCGCGGACTGCGTAATTGCCGAGCTCCTCGAGCCACGAGGGCGGACATGCCCGGACGGAGTGGGGGGCGACGCCGACCCGGATCCCACGGTCGCGCAGGGCCTCGAGCTGCCCCAGGTACTCGGCGACGCTCTCCTGCCGGAAGCGCTCCAGTCCGCCGCGAGCGTAGGCGACGTAGAGCAGGACGAACGCAATGCCGGCTTCGGCCGCGGCTTCAGCCGCCGCCACCGCCTCATCGAGGCCGAGGTAGTGGAACTCGCCGACCGCCGTGTAGCCGGCGCCGCGCAGCTCCGCGTAGACCTCGACGTAGTCCTTTCGAACCTGTCCCAGTGCCAGGCACGAGGCCAGGTCCAGCATGGACTCGCGCCACGCCCAGAAATCGCCGCCCTCCGTTCGGCCGCGCAAGGCCCGCTGGAACGCATGGCAGTGGGCGTTCACGAACCCCGGAAGCGTGAGCGGCTCGGCCACCGCCGTATCCTTCCACCATGGCCGCCCGCGCAGTTCCGGCCCCGCTCGCAGCGATACCGAACGCCCTCACGATCGCGCGGCTGATCCTGATTCCCGTTTACGTGGTGCTGATCCTCTCGAGCGATGGGGGCCACAGCTGGCCCGCAGCGATCGTCTTCGGCGTCGCCGCCGTCACGGACCAGGTCGACGGCTGGCTGGCGCGGCGGTGGCATGTCGAGTCGGAGTTCGGCAAAGTCGCCGATCCGCTCGCCGACCGGCTGATGATCGACGCGGCGGTGATCCTCCTCTGGCACGCAGGACGACTGCCGTGGGTGGCGCTCGCGATTCCCGCGCGTGACGTGGCGCTGATCGCCGGGTACAAGCTCGTCGTGGGACGAGGGTACGAGCTCGCAGTCAACTTCGCGGGCAAGGCAGCGACCTGGCTGCTTTACGCCTCGCTCGCGTTCATCATGGTCACACCCGAGAGCACGGCATGGCCGCGCTGGCTCTTCTGGGCCGGCTTCATCCTCGCCGGCATCTCCCTGCTCGGATACCTCGCGAAGGCGAAGCGAGAGGTGGTGGAAGCATGAAGGCCGTCGTGATGGCCGGCGGCGAGGGCACGCGACTGCGCCCGCTGACGTCGAACCAGCCGAAGCCGATGGTGCCCATCGTCGGCAAGCCGTGCATGGAGCACATCGTCGAACTCCTGCGTCGCCACGGCATGGAGGACGTGATCGTCACGGTCGCTTTCCTGCCGCAGGCGATCCGCAGCTACTTCGGCGACGGGGAGTCGCTCGGCGTCAACATCGAGTACTCGGTCGAGGAGTCGCCGCTCGGCACAGCCGGGTCGGTCCGCCTCGCCAGCGGGCGGCTCGACGACACATTCGTCGTCATCTCCGGGGACGCTCTGACGGACGTGAACCTCGAGAAGATCGTCGCCTTCCACCGCGAGGAGCAGGCCGCGGTGACGATCGGGCTGAAATCGGTCGAGAATCCGCTCGAGTTCGGGATCGTCGTCACCGACGACGAGGGCAGAATCGAGCGCTTCCTCGAGAAGCCCTCCTGGGGCCAGGTCTTCTCGGACACCATCAACACCGGCATCTACGTCCTCGAGCCCGAGGTGCTCCGCCACGTCCCGAGCGACCGGCCATACGACTTCTCGAAGGAGCTCTTCCCGCTCCTGCTCGAGATGGGGCGGCCGCTCTACGGCTACGTGTTCGACGAGTACTGGCAGGACATCGGGAACCTCGACCAGTTCCGGCAGGCGAACTTCGACGCGCTCGAGGAGGCGGTGGCCCTGGACATCCCGGGTATCCGCCTGCGTGGAAACGTGTGGCTGGGGGAGGGGGTCGAGCTCGACGACCTCGAGCAGATCGAGGGGCCGGCCTTTGTCGGCAACTACTCCAGGATCGCGGCCGGTGCCACGGTCGCGCCGTATTCGGTGCTCGGAGCGAGCGTCACCGTTCGTGAGCAGGCCCGGACCAGCCGCAGCATCGTCGACTCGTCGACCTACGTCGGCCGCAGCGCGGTGATCGAAGGAGCGATTCTCGGGCGCCGCTGCGACGTCGGCTCGCACGTGCTCGTCCAGGAAGGCGCCGCGATCGGCGACGAAGTCGCCCTCGGCGCGCAGAGCGTCGTCCATCCCGGCGTTCGCATCTACCCGAACAAGGAGGTGGAGAGCGGCGCACAGGTGACAGAGAGCGTCATCTGGGAGTCGCGCGCCACCTCGCGCCTCTGGGGGCGCGACGGCCTTTCCGGGCTCATCAACGTCGACGTCACGCCCGAGGTCGCGGTGCGACTCGCCGCAGCGCTCGGCACGGCACTCGAGCGCGGCGACCGTGTCGTCTGCAGCCGCGAGGCCCCGCCCGGCTGCCGGATGATCAAGCGGGCGATGATTGCCGGCCTCAACTCGACCGGCGTCGACGTCGCCGACCTGCGCGTGCTTCCGGCCGCCGTCAACCGGCATCTCCTGAAAACGGAGAGCTTCGACGCAGGCTTCCACGTCGGCGTCAACTACACGGATCCGGAGATCGTCGAGATCCGCTTCTTCGAGCAGCCGGGGATCCAGCTGACCGCCTCGATGCAGAAGGAGATCGAGAAGCACTTCACGCGCCTCGAGCTCCGCCGGGCCGCGCACAACGCAGTCGGCGACGTCAGCTACCCGGCGCGCGTACGCGAGACCTACGCCCAGGATCTCCTTGAAACTCTCGACGCCGACGCGATCCGCAAGCGCAACTTCCGGATCGTCGTCGACTACGGCTACTCGGCGGCGTCGTACGTGTTGCCGCTCGTCCTCGGCCCGCTGGGCGTCGAGGCGATCAGCGCCCACGCTTTCGTCGCCGACACGACCGAGGCCGGATCGGCGACGCTCGCGGAGTCGATCGGACAGGCGAAGCGCCTGGTGCCGGCGGTGGCAGCCGACTTCGGAGCGGTCTTCGACCGTTCGGGCGAGCGGCTCTTCGTCATCGACGAACAGGGCCGCGAGATCGCCGTCGAGCAGACGCTGCTCCTCTTCCTGCGGCTGCTCGGCTCGAACGGGCGCCGTGGCAAGCTCGCCTTCCCGGTCACGGTCACGAGCGAGGTCGACCGGCTGGCCGAGGCTTCCGGGCTCGAGGTCGTGCGGACGCCGGCGAACCTCGCCGACCTGACGCAGCAGGCCGCTCAGGACGACGTCGTATTCGCGGGCGCGCTCGGCGGCGGCTACGTCTTCCCGGAGTTCCTGCCGGCCTACGACGCCGTCGCCAGCCTCTGCAACCTCCTCGAGCTGCTCGCGCCGACGACCCAGCCGATCTCCGAGCTCGTCGGGGACCTGCCGGTGTCGACGCTCGTACACCGCCAGATCCCGTGCCCGTGGGCGATGAAGGGCCTGGTCATGCGGCTCCTCAGCGAGCGCCTCCGCGACCGCGAGCTCGACCTGACCGACGGGATCAAGGTCTTCGAGAAGCGCGGCTGGGCCCAGGTGCTCCCCGACCCCGACGAGCCTGTGGTTCACATCTACGCCGAGGGAAAGACGAAGGACGACTCGCAGGCGCTTGAAGCCGAGCTCCATGCCCTCGTTGAGGAGATTCTGCAGACCGAGGAGGCAGAAGCCTCAAGTACAGGTTGACCCTTAGTCGGCCCGCTGCTTTACTTCGTTGTCCGTCACCTTCGACTGAAAGGGCGTCCTTTTGGAACCACTACCTGATCTCGGGTCGCTGTCCGACGACGACCTCAAGAAGGAGATCGACCAGCTCAAGGAACAGGAGCGAGAGATCTCCTACCAGCGCCGGATCCTGCACGGCAAGATCGACATCCTGCGCGCGGAGCTGGTGGCCCGGCTCCAGAAGACCGGCGGGAAAGGCGTGCTCGAGAGCGTCGACGTCGAGTCGCTGACGGCGATCCTCTCCGGCAAAGCGACCCCGAACGTCCCGGGCGAGGAAGCGTAGGTCGAGATTGAGCGTCGTCTATTGCCCGGAATGCGGCTTCCAGAACCCGGAAGCGGCGAACTATTGCTCGAAGTGCGGCGCGCTGCTCGTGGTCGACGAAGCGGGCACCGAGACGACGCAGACGTACACGCCCGAGGAGAACGGCGACGAGAACGGCCCGCTCGACGAGATTGCGGCCGAGGGCCCGGCTCTCGTGGTGCGCTCGGGCGGCGGCCGCGCCGGCGAGCACTTCATTCCGCAGGCGGAGCGGACGACGATCGGGCGCTCGCCCGACAACGACATCTTCCTCGACGACGTGACCGTCTCGCGCAAGCACGCCGTCCTCGAGCAGAACGACAATCGGTTCCTGATCGAGGACCTGGGAAGCCTCAACGGCACCTTCGTCAACCGCCGCCGGATCGAGTCGCCGACGCGGCTCGAGAGCGGCGACGAAGTCCAGATCGGCAAGTACCGGCTCAGCTTCATCAGCAAATGAGCGCCGTTGCCAAGACCTCGACTTCTCGGCGTCTGCTGACGATCGGTGCGGTCACGCGCCGTCTCAAGGACGAGTTTCCGGACATCTCGATCTCGAAGATCCGATACCTCGAGGACCAGGGCCTGCTCACACCGCGGCGGACACCGGGGGGCTACCGGCTCTTC
>Ga0111538_10002804_pt1 | contig 24466 bp, 26 predicted proteins | sample SoiMethybrSBSTD1_FD_79669 | JGI IMG/M metagenome (GOLD analysis project Ga0111538, IMG submission 79669) | Bulk soil microbial communities from a Populus tree surrounding site in Tennessee, USA - Soil MetaG P. TD hybrid SBSTD1 (version 2)... | ecosystem: Environmental > Terrestrial > Soil >...
ATCATCGTTTTTCCTTCGCACCCGCCCGCCGCAACTCGACGTATCGCATGCGGAGGTCGTAGAGAGCCGATTCCAGCAGCGACTGCTCGCCCGGCTCGAGGTTGTTGCGCGTCTTCTCCGCGAGTATCCCGAGGATGTCGATCACCTGGCGCGCCGATTCGAGGTCGGTCTCGAGCGCGCGGGTGACGGGATTCGGGATCTCGCCGAGGTGCAGCAGCGCCTGGGTGCTGAGGCCCAGGATGAACGTCGAGAACGTGACCGGCTCGGCCGGGTCACCGGCGGCCGGCTGTGCGGCGGGCTCCGGCGGAGGCGTCGGCCCCGGCTCCGGCGGCGGCTCCGCAGAGGGCGGGGTCTCCGCCTCGCGGACATCACCCGACTCGGAGAAACGACGCCGGTCCTTTACCGTGAACCCGCGTTGGCCTTCCCTGTCCTCGTCCACGTGACTCCTGCGAGAGGCTCTGGTCGAGCGCCGTTCTCCAGCCGCGGCCGGAGACGCTGCCCGCGCTCAGTAGGCCATGGCCCGCAGCCGCCGAATGCGCTCCTCGACCGGCGGGTGCGTGCTGAACAGGTTTGCGATCCAGCTGCCACGAAGGGGGTTGACGATCCACAGATGCGCGGTCGCCGGGCCGGCCGGGAGCGGCACGCGTCCGGACGCCACGGCGATCTTCTCGAGGGCGGAGGCGAGATCGTGCGGGCTGTGGGAGATCTGGGCCCCGGTGGCATCGGCCTGAAACTCCCGCGACCGCGATACCGCCATCTGAATGAGCATCGCAGCGAGCGGCGCCACGACGATCATGACGAGCAGCTCGAGGCCGCTCGCGCCGCCCTCGCGGTCGTCGCGGCGCATGCCGCCGAACATCGCCGCGAACTGCGCCATCCGCGCGACCATGAGGATCACGCCCGCGAGCGTGGCGGCGATGGCGCTGATGAGCGTGTCGCGGTTACGGACGTGAGAGAGCTCGTGGGCGAGCACCGCCCGCAGCTCCGCACGGGACAGCAGGCGGAGAATGCCCTCCGTGACCGCCACCGCGGCGTGGTCGGGACTCCGGCCGGTTGCAAAGGCGTTCGGCGACTCGCTCGGGACCATGTAGAGGCGCGGCATCGGCATGCTCGCCGCGAGCGCGAGGTCGTGGACGACGGCGTACAGGTCCGGCGCATCGGACTGCGACAGCTCGCGCGCCCCGTACATCGAGAGAACGATGCGGTCGGAGAACCACCAGGATCCGAGGTTCATCAAGGCCGCCATGACGAGCGCGATCACGAGCCCCTGGGGGCCGCCGAGCGCCTGGCCGATCCACAGGAGCAGACCCGTCATGAGGGCCAACAGGAACGTGGTCTTGAGCGTATTGGACATCAGTGGTGGATCCCGCGATCGGGCCCGCCGTTGGTGGCGGCACCGCGTCCGTTCGGGAAGATCTCGCCCGGGACGCTAGTATCGGGTCCGGACCTTGTCAAGGTGACGCGCCGTCGTGCGGCCGTCCGCGCCGCTGGCAGGCCGCGATCACGCGCTGCGCGGGAAGCGCGCGCAGATCGATGCCGTCCGGCCGCGCGGAGCGCGCCTGCAGCGCGACGACGTCCGGCGAGAGCGGTCGCCACCGACGCGCGTCGGTGGGGCCGAAGAGCACGACACCCGGCGTGCCGACGGCGGCGGCGAGATGGCTGATCCCGCTGTCGTTGCCGAGGAACAGCGCCACGCCGGCCAGCAGCGCCGCCAGGTCGGGCAACGGCCACTCGCGCGCCTCCGGCGGCCCGAGCATCGGCGTCTCTCCCGCTTCCGCCGGACCGGCGACGGTCAACGCCGTGCCGCCGGCCGAGCGCCACCAGTTGGCGACCTGCACGAATCCCGCGGTGTCCCACCGCTTCGCGCGGCTGCCGGCGCCGGGGTGCACGGCCAGGACCGGCGGCGGGAGACGCGTCAGGAGGTCGGACGCGAGCGCCGAGGTCGGCGGGCGGAAGCGCGCGGGCGCCGGCTCCGGAGATGCCGGCACGAGCCCGAGCGCGCGGACGTACTCGGACGACACGTGCCGTTCACCCGGACCACGCTCGACGCGATGGAAGTACGCGGCACGGGTCACTCGCGCGAGCCGCGCCGAGAGCGTCGCATCACCGCTCCCGAGCCAGCTGTAGAGGGTCGGCCCGCCCGCGAGCCAGCGCGGGAGCTCGCCGCCGAAGAAGCCCGCAGCATCCGCAGCGTCGACATTGGCGACCTCGTCCGCGATGCCGACGAGGCCCGCCAACGCGAGCAGTGGGCTCGCGACCACGAGCGTCAGCCGCGCCTCGGCGTGCCGCGCGCGCACGAGCCGGAGCGCCGGCAGCGCGAGCAGCAGATCTCCGAGCGCGCCGGGAAACACGATGACGACGCGCTCAATTGACTCACCGCGCACGCCACATGTATCACCCTTGCCGCGCGCCCCCGCAACGCGCTCATGCCGCTCCCCTGCCACGTCGCAAGCACGCTGCTCGACCTGATCGGGTCTACTCCCGTGGTCCCGCTGCGGCGTCTGCCGGCGCTGCAGGGCGTCGAGGGCGAGGTGTGGGCGAAGCTCGAGGGCGGCAACCCAGGCGGCAGCGTCAAGGATCGCATCTGTCTGGCCATGATCGAGGTGGCGGAGCGCGAGGGCCGTCTCGAACCGGGCGGCACGATCGTCGAGCCCACGAGCGGCAACACCGGCATCGGCCTGGCGCTCGTCGCCGCCGTGAAAGGCTATCGGCTGGTGCTCACGATGCCCGACACGATGAGCGAGGAGCGGCGCGCCATCCTCCTCGGCTACGGCGCGAGGCTCGAGCTCACGCCCGATACGCGCGGCATGCACGGCGCCGTCCGGCGCGCCGAAGAGCTCGCTGCGGAGCACCCGGACTGGTTCATGCCGCAGCAGTTCACCAACGCCGCGAATCCGGAGGCGCACCGCCAGACGACGGCGCGCGAGATCCTGGCGCAGCTGCCGGAGGTCACGGCCTTCGTCGCGGGCGTCGGCACCGGAGGGACGATCACCGGCGTCAGCGACGTCCTTCGCGCCGAGCGGCCCGGCCTGCGCGTGTTCGCGGTCGAGCCCGCGGCATCGCCCGTCCTGTCGGGTGGCCAGCCCGGCTACCACGACATCCAGGGCATCGGCGCCGGATTCGTGCCGCAGATCCTCGACACCGAGGCCTACGAGGAGGTGATCCGCGTCCGGGACGAGGATGCAGCGGAGATGTCGCGCGCGCTCGCGCGGCACGAGGGCCTGCTGGTGGGGATCTCCTCGGGCGCCGCGTGCGCGGCCGCGGTGGAGGTCGCGCGCCGCCTCGGCCGCGGGAGCGTCGTGCTCACCGTCTTCGCCGACACTGGCGAGCGCTATCTGACGACGCCGCTCTTCGCCGACGCGCCCGAGTCATGAGCATCGACGCGAAGCTGGCGCGCCTTCGTGAGTCACTCGCGGCGCTACCCTCGGCGCTGATCGCGTTCTCCGGGGGCGTCGACTCGGGCTTCCTGCTCCGCGTCGCGGCCGAGGTCCTCGGCACGCGGTGCACGGCGCTCACGACCGTCTCGCCCACCACTCCCGCGGCCGACCTCGCCGATGCGCGCCGCCTGGCGGCGGAGCTCGGGGTGACGCACGTGGTCGTGGAGGCCGACGAGCTCGCCATTCCCGGCTACGCCGCGAACACGCCGCAGCGCTGCTATCTCTGCAAGGATCACCTCTACGCCGTCTGCCGCGCGGAGGCCGCGCGGCGGGGCATCGCGGCCATCCTCGACGGCGTCAACGTGGACGACCTGGGCGACCATCGCCCCGGTCTGCGCGCCGCGGCCGAGCAGCAGATCCGCCATCCGCTCGTCGAGGCGGGATTCCAGAAGGCCGACGTCCGCCTCGCGAGCCGCGCGCTCGAGCTCGACACCTGGGATCGGCCGTCGAGCCCATGTCTCTCGTCGCGCTTTCCCTACGGCACGGCGATCACCCTCGAGGGGCTGCGGCGCGTCGCCGCGGCGGAGGACGCGCTGCGGGCCGAGGGCTTCCGCGAGCTGCGCGTCCGCTACCACGACCGCATCGCACGCATCGAGCTGCCGCTCGCCGAGGCGGGGCGGCTCCTCGAGACGCCGCGGCGCGAGCGCATCGTCCGCGCGCTCAAGGACATCGGGTTCGACTGGGTCGCGCTCGACCTGCAGGGCTTTCGCAGCGGCAGCCTGAACGAGGTGCTCGGGCAGAAACACGAAGGGCCGGGGGATGACCCCGGCCCTTCGCATCCGCTAGGCACGCGGGACGGACCGTCGTGAGATCAGTTCGCGAAGATGCCGCGCAGCTCCTCCATGATCTTCTCTTCGCTGTTCGACTTCGCGATCGCCAGCTCCTTGACGAGCAGGTTGCGCGCCGTATCCAGCATCTTGCGCTCGCCGAAGGAGAGCTCCTTGTCGCCCTTCAGCACGAAGAGATCGCGCAACACCTTGGCGATCTCGAGCACGCTGCCGGTCTTGATCTTCTCGGTGTACTCGCGATAGCGGCGGTTCCAGGTCTGCTGATCGATCTCGACCTTCTTGTCGCGCAGGATCTTGTAGACCTTCGCGACCATGTCCTTACCGATGATGCGCCGCAGGCCGACCGACTGCACGTTTTCGGTCGGGATCATGATGGTCATGTCGCTGTCGATGATGCGGAGCATGTAGAATTTCCGCTCGTTGCCCGAAATGACCTTGGTCTGGACCCCCTCGATGACGCCGACACCGTGTGCGGGGTATACGACCTTCTCGCCGATCTTGAAGACAGCAGCCGCAGCCATTCAGGCAACCTCCGACACTCGCACAGCCCGCCATTGTAAAGGTGCGATTCGACGCCGTCAAATGCGGACACTCGCTGGCGGATTCTCCCACGCGGACCGTACGGATCGCCCTGTGGCCGTCCGGGTTCGGGGATTGCGGGGCTGCCTCATTTGTGCCAGACAAGTGCGATCTTGCTAGCCACCCCAGTTTCGGGGACCACCAAGAAGGAGGATGTCGGGATGCGCGTACGGTCGGTGAACGCCAGCGTAGCGGTACTGATGCTCGGAGCGATGCTCGCAGCAGGCTGCGCCAAGCACGATGAATCGGCGGCCAAGGCCGAGCAGGCAGCGGCTCGGTCCGAGGACGCCGCGCGCCGTGCGGAAGCCGCTGCGGGTCGCGTCGAAGCGGCTGCGCAGAGGGCCGAGGCTGCCGCGGAGAAGGCCGAGCGGATGTTCTCGAAGGGCCTGCGGAAGTAATCGGCTCCGCATCCGCCCGAAGCGGAAAGGCGACGGCGGTAACGCCGTCGCCTTTGCTATTTCAGCGTAGGCGCCCGAGCGCGTCTGCGATGCGACCGATCCCGTCTGCCAGCGCCTCGCGCGACGTCGCGTAGGAGAGGCGAATGTGCGCCGGCGCCCCGAAACCCTCGCCGGGCACGGAGGCGACGGCGACCTGGCGGAGCAGGTACATCGCGACGTCGGTGGCCGACGTGACCGGCTGCCCCTCGGCCGTCTTCCGCCCGAAGAACGCGCTCACGTCGGGGAACACGTAGAAGGCGCCGCCGGGCACGGTGGTGCGAACGCCCGGGATCTCGCGCAGCAGCCGAACGACGAGGTCGCGACGCGCCGCAAACTCGCGCGCCATCTCGTCGACGCAGCCCTGCGGCCCCTCGAGCGCCGCCGTCGCAGCCGCCTGCGCGATGGAGGTGGGATTGGACGTGCTCTGGCTCTGGAGCACCGTCATCGCCTTGATGACCTCGACGGGCGCCGCCGTGTACCCCACGCGCCAGCCGGTCATCGCATAGGTCTTCGAGAGCGAGTTGATGACCACGAGGCGCGGCCGGAGCCCGGGGACCATCGTCCCGACGTGGGGGACCGGCGCGTCCGTCAGTCGCTCGTAGATGTCATCCGTGATCACCAGGATGTTCCGGCGGAGCGCGACCTCGCCCAGCGCCCGGAGCGCCGCGGCGTCGTAGGTGGCGCCGGTGGGATTGCTCGGGCTGTTGATGATCACCGCGACGGTGCGCGGGCCGATCACCGCCTCGAGCTGCGCGGGGGACATGCGGAAGCCGCTCTCTGCCGACGTCTCCACGACGCGAGGGACGGCGCCGGCGAGCACCAGCATCTCGGGGTAGCTCACCCAGTAGGGCGCCGGCAGCACGACCTCGTCCCCATCCTCGAACAGGGCCTGGAACGCGGTGTACAGGGAGTGCTTGCCGCCGACGTTCGCCATCACCTCCGCGCGCTCGTACGTGAGGCCGTTGTCGCGCGCGAGCTTCTTGACGATGGCGTCCTTCAGCGCGTCGGTGCCGCCGACCGGCGTGTACTTGGTCATGCCGCGGTCGAGCGCGTCGCGGGCGGCGGCCTTGATGTGCTCGGGCGTGTCGAAGTCCGGCTCGCCCGCCGACAGGTCGACGACGTCGCGGCCCTGCTTGCGGAGCGCGACCGCCTCGGCGGCCATGGCGAACGTGGCCGACGGCTTCACCGCCGCGAGACGCGAGGAGATACGGATGGTCATTTCCGCTGCTCCGCTCGCTTCATGAGGTGGGGAAGTACGTTGTCGGGAATGAGGCCGGCGACGTTGCCGCCGAGGCCCGCCACCTCCTTCACGAGCCGCGAGCTCGTGTAGAAGTGGTTCTCGCTGGTCATCATGAAGATCGTCTCGACCTGCGGCCGCATGTGCCGATTCATCATCGTCATCTGGAACTCGTACTCGAAGTCCGCGACCGCGCGGAGCCCGCGGACGATCACGTTCGCACCCCGGGCGACGGCGTAGTCGACGAGGAGCCCGGAGAACTTGTCGGCCACCACGCTCTCGCCGGCGTCCCGAAACGTCTCGCGGATCATGGCGACGCGCTCCTCGGGCGTGAACCAGGCGGAGTCCTTGTTGACGTTGAACGCGACGGCGACGACGACACGGTCGAAGACCTGGAGGGAGCGGCGCACGATGTCGACGTGCCCGTTGGTGATGGGGTCGAAGGAACCCGGATAGACCGCCACGTTCATGCGCGGTGCTCCTCGGCGCCTCGCCGTGCCGGTCTCCGCGGCCGGCCGTGGACGCGCCCGTTGGTCACGTTCTCTCCCATCACGACCGGATGCTGCTTATAGCCGGGTGTTCGGAAGCGAGGCAACCGACGCGTCCACGATCGGCGACGCGTCAGGCGAGCGGGAACGGCGCCACGCACGCGCGGCCCGCATCGATCTCGAGCTCGCTGCCGGGCGCCCAGTGCTCGCGGCGCACGAGCGCCAGGCCGATCGGCGCGTCTGCGGCCCGCGCGCGGGCGACCGAGGTCACGCGCCCGACGTCCTTCCCCGCGTGCCGGAGCGACGCGCCGCGAGCGGGCACGCCGCCGTCGAAGCGGACACCCACCAGCCGCCGCTGCACCTGCCCGCGTGCCGTCCCGCGCGCGACGACCTCCTGGCCGAGATAGCAGCCCTTGGTCGCGCTGATCAGGTCCTCGACGGGTAGCTCGATCGCGAGCGTCGAGCCGTCCATGTCGACGCCGATGCGGGGGACGCCGACTTCGATCCGGCGCGCCTCGACCGCCTGCATCCCGCACGGCTCGGCGCCCGCCGCGACGAGGGCGTCCCACACCGCGGCCGCGCCGTCCGCCGCTACGTGCAGCACGCGGCCCGGGCCGCGCACCTCGCTCGCGTCGAGCGCGCGCGCGACCACACCCGCGACCCGGGTCTCGGCGTGCTCGCCCGGCGGCACCGCCTCGAGGCCGAGCGCCGCGAGCACCGCCGCGGCCCCGGGGCCCTCGACGCCGATGGCGGTGTGCGCGGGACTCGGATCGCCGAGCTCGACGTCGTCCGCGACGAGGAGCTTCTCCAGTGCCTCCAGCATCGCCGCGCGGGCGCGGACGTCCACGTCGAGCAGCAGGACGTCCGCCGTCGCGAGCACCCGGACGTCCGCCGTGACGCGGCCCTGGATCGTCAGGAGGAGCCCCTGCGCCAGTCGGCCGGGCGCGAGCGTCGCCACGTCGCAGGTGAGCATGCCCTGGAGGAAGCTCGCGCGGTCCGGCCCGCTGGCGCGGACGAGGGTGCGAAATCCCAGGTCGACGGCGGCGCAACCGGCCGTCAGTGCCGCGTACTCGCGGCGCGGATCCGTGAAGCGCTCGGGCAGCTCCACGCCGCGGTCGTCGGCGTGCACGGCGCCGCGGCTCGCGAGGTGATCGTGCAGCGCGGTCTTCAGAAGCGACTACACGGAGACGAGGACGTCGCCGCCCTCGATCCGCACTTCGTAGTGGGCGACCTGCTCGTTCTCGTCCATCGTGTTGATGCCGGTGCGCACGTCGTACTGCCAGCCGTGCCATGGGCAGGTGACGACGTGCCCCTCGAGCTCACCCTCGGCGAGAGGGCCACCGCGATGGAGGCACTCGTTGTGGATCGCGTGCACGGTGCCGCCGACGTTGAACAGCGCGATCTGCTGGCCGTTGACCTCGACGCACTTCCCGGTGCCGGGTGGGATGTCCGCGAGAGAGCTGACCTTCACGAATTCGGCCATGCGCGAGCTTCTGGCATGGGCCTATTGGAGGGTCAAGGTGAGAGCGCCGCCGCGATGGGCGGCACGGCACCGAGGCGGCGAAGCCAGGCGTCGACGGCGGGCGCATCGGCGATGAAGCCTCCCTCGCGGCAGCGCGAGAGGGCCGCGAGCTGCGCAAACACGGCGACGTCCGCGAGCGTCGGGTGGCGGCCGAGGAGGAACGGCTTCCCGGCGAGCAGCTCCGCGACCAGGTCGAGGCTGTCGCGCACGCGCCCGCGTACGAGCTCGAGCGATTCGGGCGTCCAGCTAGCCGCCGCGTAGCGGCGCCAGGCGCGTCGCGCGAGGATGCGACCGACGAGCGGGCGGAGCCATCCTCTCTGCGCCTGCGCCGCGCTGCGGTTGTCTGGATCGAGCCAGCGCAGCGCCCCCACGAGCACCCCGAGCGCCTCGTCCGCCCAATCCTCGAGGAGGAACACGTACGCGCGCGCCGCCGCGTCATCGGGAATGAGGCCGGGATCCGGATGGCGCTCCTCGAGATGGTGCGCGATGCTCCGTGCCCCCGCGACGACTTCCGTGCCCTGCACGAGCACGGGGATCTCGCCGAGCGCGTCGACGCGGCCGAGCGCCCGGAGACCGCCGAAGCGCACGGCGAGCCGCCGGAACGGCACGCCCTTCAGCTGGAGGCAGATGCGTGCCTGGAGCCCCGACGGCGACTCGTTCGCCTCGTAGAGCAGGATCTCGTCGACGACCGCCTGCGGCGCGGCCGTCAGCCGCGGAGCGCGGCGCGGAGCTCGCGAGCGAGCATCTCCACCGTGCCGCGCGTGCCACCCGCCAACTTCTGCCTCCACACCCCCTCCGTCTCGAAACGTTCGTCGCCGATGAGCTCGCCCCAGGGCTGGAGCTGCCGCGCGATCGCGTGCGCGTCGAGCGGATCGCCGCCCGCCTGACGGATCGCGCGGATGACATCCGGTACCACACGGAGAAACGCGCGCAACGCCATCGCCGTCTTGATGCTGTACTTGCGTCCCGCCCAGGCGCGCGGGAACACGCGCGCGATCTGGCGGAAGTAGTTGAGGAAGAAGCGGCGCGAGGAATCGCGGAACTGCGCCGACTGGCGCCCCCCGAGCGCGTCGAGCGCCGTGAAGATGCCCTTCAGCTCCTCGGCCAGCGGCGCCTGGGCCACGCGCCCGCTGCCGACGCCGAACAGCTTGATCTCGCCCTTGAGCGGCGAATCCGCGTTCTCGTTCAGCGCGCGGATGATGTCGTGACTCGCCGCGAGGTCACGGTCCGGATAGAGCCGGCGCCCGGCGAGGCTCACGAGATGCGACGGATTCAGCTTCGTGTGCTTCGCGTTGATGGTGACGAACAGCTCGACCACCTGATCCGGGGTGAGGCGATCGAAGACGACGGCGGGCACCTGCACGTCCTCGGCCTGCCCGGCCGCGATCAGCTGATGCAGGGCGAGCAGGCGATGCTGGCCGTCGAGGGCGCGGAGCACGCCTTCCTCCGCGGGAATCTGCAGGACGCCGAGCACGCGGTGGGAGCTCGTCGGCGTGAACTCGAGCCGCCTGTCCGCCACCAGGAGCACCGCGCCCGGAATCGCGGGCAGGTTCCCCGTCTCCGCGCACTGCGTGTAGTACTCGACGAGGTCGGATATCTTCCGCTGGATCACCGGCCGCTGGTACGCCTCGGCACTGGCGGCGATGCGCTTCTCGAGGAGCTCCCAGTTGATGCGCGGCGAGCGCTGCTTGCGCTTCTTCTTCGGCGGCCCGCCGTCCTGCGCCGCATGGCCGTACGACAGCACCTCGAAGCGAACGAGACGGTCGACGTCACGGGCACCGAGGATGGCCTGGTAGAGGAAGACGCCGAACTGGTGCAGGCGGATGGCCGGAACGTTGATCATGCCGGCCTCTCCTCAGCACATTGCATTCCGTGCCGTCAAACCCGGTCGGTCGCCCGCAGGAGAAGCGTCTGCACCGGCGCCGCGGGCTCCTCGCGCTCCTCGTCGCCGGCGATCGCGCTCACCTTCGTACCCAGCCGATCGAGCCGGCGGTCGGCCGCGGCATAGGCCTGCTGGGCGTTACCGAGATGCTTGCCGACGAGCCGGAAATCGTCCCTGAGCCGCCCGAGATCGGCCCCCAGGCGCGACAGCTGACCCATAACCTCTTCCGCCCGCGCCTCGATGCGAAGGCCGCGGAGCCCCAGCACGATCGCCTGCAGGTAGGCGTAGAACGAGTTCGGGGAGACGGGCACGACCCGCCGCTCGAGCGCGTAGGCGCCGAGGGCGCGCTCGGCGCCGAGATCGTCGTCGCGGACGATCGTCTCGTAGTAGACGTTCTCCGCCGGCACGTACATGAGCGCGAAGTCGAACGTGCCCTCGTCCGGCCGGATGTACTTGGCGGCGATGTCGTCGATGTGCTTCCGCAGGCGGACGCCGAACGCGCGCTTCGCGCGGGCACGCTCGTCGTCGTCGCCGGCCTGTAGCAGCCGGCGGAAGTCCTCGAGGGGGAACTTGGCGTCGACGGGCACCAGGCCGCCCCCGAGCCGGACGACCGCGTCGACGCGCTCGCCGCCCCGGAACTCGTGCTGGATGGCGTAGTGTGCCGCCGGCAGCACCTGGGCCAGCAGGTCGCAGAGCAGGAACTCGCCGAGCCCGCCGCGGAGCTTCGGGGCGCGCAGGATGTCCTGCAGCGACGCGACGTCGCGGCCCACCTCGTATACCTTGGCCGTCGCCTCGCGAAGCTCGCCGAGGCCGCGCTGTACGTCGCCGACGACCTTGGCGGCGTTGTCGAGCCGCTCGCCGATCGTGTGCTGCGAGCGCTGGAGCTGGTCGCCCCCCTCGCGGAGGCGCTCGTTCAGCTGACTCGTGAGCTGCGCGATCTGCTGTCCGAGGAGCGCGCCCTGTCCCGAGAGGCTCTGCGTCAGCTGGCTCCGAAGCCCGTCGAGCTGCTGCTGGAGGAGCATCAGCGACTCGGGATCCGGCATGCGCGCGCCGGACGCCCGCCGCAGGGTAGCCATCGCCAGGATGCCGAGGAGCAAGCCCGCCACCCCGATTCCGATCTCCAACCAGCTCCCGGTCGTCATCATCCCTACCCCTTCCTCCCCGCCGCGGGGCGGTTGCGCTCAGGCGATCATGGCCGCGTACGCGTGCAGGTCCTCGAGCTTGCGCAGCCGAGCGGCACGGATCCAGCGTTCCGAGATGGGAGCAGCCACCAGCTCGTGGCGCGCCGCCTCGACCGAACGCTCGAGAATCTCGACGCACAGCGTGTGCTGCTCGCGTGCGAGGCGTCGCCGCCGGCGGCGGACGATCTCGGCGAACGCGATGACCTCTCCCACCAACCGCCAGTGCTACCACGGCCGGCGCGGCGTCGGCAACGTCGAATCGACCGCTCCATTCGGCGCGAGGCCTCGCGCGAGCGGCACGGCGACCACGCAGAGGCATGCCATGACGAGGAAGCCTCGCGCCCCGAGGCGCGCGTACAGCACACCCGAGGCGACGGTCAGCGCTCCGTTCACCGCCGTCGCCGCGACGGCGTAGAGCGACTGCGCCGTGGCCGCCAGGTGCGGCGATACCATCGCGCCGATCGCGCGCATGCTGGCGAGATGCAGCAACGCGAACGTGAACCCGTGCAGCGGCTGCACCAGCGCGAGCGCGCCGAGCGACGTCGTCGACGCCATGACCGTCCAGCGCACGACACCCGCGAGGGCAGCGACCGCGATGGCGCCGTGCGGCCCGAGCCGCACGACGAGGGGAGGGCCGAGGACGAAGAACATGGCGACCTCGGCCGCGACCGACTCCGACCACAACAGGCTGCCCACGGCGGGGCCGATGCCCGCCGCGTTCCAGCGGACCATCGTGAAGGCGTCGTGCATGGCATGGCTACCCAGGACGAGCGCAGCGACCGCGAGGAGCCGGCGGTAGCGCGCCAGCTCGAGCAGGGCGACCACGCCGCCGATCGGCGAGCGCTCTGCCGCGGTCTCGGGAGCGCGCCCCGCGTCCAGTGGGGGCAGGAGCCGCACGGCGAGGCCGGCGCAGGCGATCAGCGCGGCGTGCATCCAGACGACGATGTCGAGCGGCCTGAAGCGGAGGACCTGCCCCGCGACGATCGAGCCGGTAACGAACGCGCCAGAGGCCGCACCGCGTACCCAGCCGTACTCGAACGGGCCACCGCGACCGCGCGCCGTCGTGGATGCCGAGACGCAGAGCGCGTCGGCCAACGTCGTCGTCGGGGCGAGGACCGCCGCGTGGAGCAGGCCGATGGCCAGAAGCGCCGAGAGCCCATCGGCGCGCACCAGGAGCAACGCGACCCCGCCGCCGAGGATGATGGAAAGCGCGAGCACGGCCCGGATCGCGCCGGACATGTCCGCGATGCGCCCCGCAAGCGGCCCCGAGAGAAGGCGAACCGCCGTCCCGAGCCCGAACAACAGGCCGATCTGCTCGGGCGAGAGGCCGCGCGACTCGAAGAACCGCGGCATGAACGGGGAGCTCACCCCGAAGCTCGCGTACAGCAGCGCGTACAGGACGATGAACCTCCACAACGGCGGTGGGCCCGTCGCCTGCACGCCACCACGCTGTCACGGGAGCGGGCCGGCGGCGATACACTCCGTCACGCGTTGCGGCGACCAGGGCGCGCGGCTAAGAACCCCATCGTGCGGCTCGTCTGCTTCGGCGATATCCACATGGCCTTCCGCGCCATCGAGCGACTCGAGCCGGTTTTGCGCGCAGCCGACTGCGCCATCCTGGTCGGCGACCTCACGAACTTTGGGGATCCGCCCGACGCCTTCCAAGTGGTGGATGCGGTGCGAGTCCACTGCCCCAACGTCCTCGCCGTCACCGGCAACCTCGACATGCCGCAGGTGATCGACGCGTTCCGGGCCGAAGGCATCTCGCTCCACGGCGAGGGACGGCGGCTCGGGCCGGTCGGGATCTTCGGGTGCGGCGGGTCCAACGTGACCCCGATGGATACCCCGACGGAGCTCGAGGAGGACGAGATTCGCGCGACCCTCGAGCGGGGTCACCGCGTCGTCGCCGACGCCCCGCTGCGACTCATGGTGTGCCACACTCCGCCGTTCGACACGCGGCTCGACCGGCTGATGAACGGGCGCCCCGTCGGTAGCCCGGCGGTGCGGGCGTTCATCGAGACGCATCGCCCGCACGTCGCCGTCGTCGGGCACATACACGAGGGACGCGGCGTCGATCGCATCGGCGACACCGTGGTGGCGAACGGCGGCGCGCTACGCGACGGCGGCTATGTCGTCGTCACCGACGACGCCGCCGGGCTGCACGTCGAGCTGCGAAACTTCCGCTCCGCGGCGTAGCGAACCGCCATGGCGCTCGTGGCCGTCACGCTCGACGCGGCCGGCACGCTCTTCGCGCCACGGGAGCCCGTGGGCGTCACGTATGCCCGCGTCGCGTCCGCGCACGGCATCGCGCTCGACCCCGAGGCGACGGGGACACGCTTCCGGGACGCGCTCCGCGCCGCGCCTCCGCTCGCGTTCCCCGGTGTGCCGCGCGAGCGACGAGGCGACGCCGAGCGCACATGGTGGCGCGCGATCGTGCGGGCCGCATTTGGCGCCGACGCCGCGGGGCGAGCCGGCTTCGCCGCCTGCTTCGACGCGCTCTACGCCCATTTCGCCCGCCCCGAGGCGTGGAGAATGGAGGCCGGCACGCTCGATACGCTGCGCGCGCTCCGCGCGAGGGGTCTCCGCCTCGGCGTCATCTCGAATTTCGATGGCCGTCTCCACGCTCTCCTCGCCGGCCTCGGCGTTGCGCCGCTCCTCGATGCCGTCGTGGCCTCGGTCGACCACGATGCCGCCAAGCCGGATGCGCGCCTCTTCCGCGCCGCGGCCCACGGCCTCCGCGCGCCAGCCAGCGCGGTGCTGCACGTCGGCGACGATGTCGATGCCGACGTCCACGGCGCCCTCGCCGCCGGGTTTCGCGCGATGCTGCTGACGGCGGGCGGCGAGCCGGCCCCGCCCGGCGTGCCCGTCATCCGCCGGCTCGGCGACCTGCCGGCCGCCGTGTGACGGCTATCTCGCCAGGACGGAGAGGGCCTCGGAACGCTGGATCAGCTGATCCGGTTCGGCGCGGATCACGTGGCCGCCGCCGTCGAGCTCGCCGTCGAGCAGGAGACCACCGACGTCGCCCGCCCGCCGGAGGACGGAGAGGAAGCTCTCCCGCGTCAGGCGTTGCGGCACGTACCCGCGCTCGTTGACCAGGTCGGTCCAGACCGGCCCGACGGCCGAATCACTCGTCCACACGAAGAGCGTCATCCCCCAGTCCCAGCGCCCGCCGAGGTACTCGCCGGGGCTGCGGCGTGCCGGCGGACGCCAGAAGACCGTGAATGCGATGGAGTGCCCGAGCGCATCGAGCGCCGCCGCCGGACGAGAGTGACGAGCCGGCTGCGCTCGCGCGAGGCGGCGCCGCCTGGCAACGAAATCCACTTCGATGACTTTGGCGGTCGCGGGCGAGCTCAAGGCGGCGCAAGCTACCAAGCGCCTCGGGCCCGGGTCAATGAAAAACGGTCAGTTACCGCCGTATCTGGTGTCCGCCTGGGACGCGAAGTGCTCGAGAAGCCGCTTCTCGGCCTCGCGGAAGGCGATAGAACGGAGAATCTCCTGCGTCTGCTGAGCGAGCGGAACGGACGCGATCGCCCCCGCGAGGTCTGCCGCCGAGAGGCCCTCGATGGCGGCGACCATCTCGTCCAGGGTGTTCTGCGGCAGCGGACCGGTCTTCACGTTGTTTGCGACGTCGAGGGCACCCTCGAAGCGGCGCGCAAACTGCTCCTTGGCGTCCTCCCGCTCCGCGGGCGTGCACTTGAGGTTGAGCTTCCCGGCGGCGGCGTCGAAGAGGCGGTCGAAGGCCGCGAGCAGCGCGTCTCGTCCCGTCATGTCGAGCGAAGTCTAGTCACAGGGAGCGGGCCTGTCACCTCCCCTCCCACGCACATGCCCGATTTGACAGCGGCAATGTACGCGCCTACGGTCCGCCGCCCATGAATGTGACGCGTCCCTGGCCCGCGATCCTGGCGGTCGGCCTCGTGCTGGCGGGGTACACCGTGGCGGCCGCCGACGACGAGCCGGCCACCCGCGCCGAGACAGCCGCGTCACGGGCCGAGAAGGCGGCCGAGCGCTCCGAGGCAGCCGCCGACCGCGTCGACGCGGCGGCGACGCGGCTCGAGCGCGTGCTCGAGCGCTTCGAGGAGGAGCAGGCGAAGCGCCGGGGCACGTCGGTCCGAAAGTAAGACCGCTATCGGATGCGGACGAACGGGTAGCGCGCGCGCAGCGCGCGCGGCAACAGCACGATTCCGGCCTGGTCGCCGAGCGTCTCCACCACGAGCACGCCGTCCGGGTCTCGGAAATCCACACGCGGCGTCCGGCCGCGCGCCTCGAGCATGCGCCATACGCGATCGGCGAGATCGCGCTCGAGCGTCGGCGTGTGCAGCCGTCCTTTCATGCCGCGGCGCTCGAGCCGAACGAAGAACGCGTCCCCCTCGAGCCGGTCGACGAGCGGCTCGGCGGCGGCTGCCAGATCGTCGAGCGCCGTCTCGAGCGTGAACCGCAGCGTGTGGTCGATCGGCAGCAGGCGCGCGAGCGCCGTCGGCAGCAACGGGTCGCGCGCAAGGGCTTCCGCCACGCGATCGAGAAACGCATCGCGCTCCTCGACCGAGCCCACGACCACGTTGCGATAGCCGCCGGGACGAAACCGGCCGAGTCGCCGGAGCGCGACCAGGAGCGCGTCGCGCCGGCCCTCCAGCGAGGTGGCCAGGATGTCGAAGGACGCCACGGCGAGGCGGGCATTATCCGGGCGCCGGCAGCGGCGCAAATCGCTTCCCGCCCCTGGGGTCGGTTGCTATAAGGACTGCCCCGCATGCGTGTCGTGATGCTTGGCCTCGCCCTGGCCGTGCTCATCGCGCGGCCGGCCGGCGCCGGCCGCATGCTCTACGCCAGCGCCGCGAGCGACGATCGCATCGACGGCTTCTGTCTGCGCCGCAACGGCGAGATCGAACGCTCGCCGCGCGTACGAATGTCAATCAACGGCGTGCAGCCGCGCCGCCTGATCGTGAAGGATGGCGTCGGCGGCGCGCCGGACGGCGTCGATGACGTGCTCTTCGTCGTCGAGGCGGATCGGGTGGAGGCCTTTCAGATCGGAGACGGTGGTGGACTGAGGTTCATCGGGCGAACGCCTCCGCGCACACGCTCGGGCCCCCGTGACGTCGCGTTCTCCCTCTCGACGACCACCCAGATGATCTATGTGCCCGATCGCTCGCGGAGCCGCGTACTCGGTCACAGCCTTCCTCTCCCGCGGAACGACGCAGAACAGCTCGAGCCGTTCAGAACCTGCATCGAAAGGCGAAACGGCGCAGGCCTCCAGAACCTGCTCATTCCCGACGACAGGCCCAACCGGCTCTACGTCAGCTCAAACGGCGGCAATGGGCGCATCGAGGTCTTGGGCATCGATGCGGATGGCAACCTGTTCGGCGGGGAGGACACGGACGGCGGGCGCATCTACGACGACTGCGCGGGAACGACTACGACCACGACGGTCTCCGCGGGGACTACCACCACCACGCTCCGCGGACCGGCGCCGCTTTCCGAGCGCCGGCGCATACCGGACGTCAAGACGTTCGCGATCTCCGGCAATCTACTCTACGCCGAGGATCGCACTCACAAGCGCATCCGCGTTTTCCAATTGGAAACCGACGGAAGCTTCACTCCTCCGGACCCGGGATCAGACGACAAGTTCCTGAAGGCGATCGACAAGACGGATCGGGTCGCGCCCTACCAGCAGATCGTGCTCTTCCCCTCCTCCTCCCCCACCGCCATTCTCGCCACGCAGTTCTTCCATGGCCGCATCGATTCCTATGAGCTCGAGCCGGGCGGGCTTCTGCCCAAACGTCCCAGGCTTTCGGATGCAGACCTGCGGTTGACGCCCGTCCAGCTAGAGGCCGTCGCGAATCTCAACGGTGTCGGCGCCACCGTATACGTCGCGGCGGGTGAGTTCGATCGCATCATCGCATACAGACTGAACAAGAACGGCGGGCTCGCGGGGGAGGGCGCGAAACCGTTCAGCCAGACCGAAGAGCAAGAAGACTCCTTCCCAAATGATGTGGCGATCGCTATGCTCCGTGCCGGGTGCCCTGACTAGGAACCCGAATTTTTCGTTGCGCAGTATAGCTTGGACGCGTAGGGTTCCCTTCCGCATGCCGCACCGCGCCCTCCTGGTCGCCGTGTCCGCGGTTCTTCTGCTCGGCGCCCGGGCGGAGGCAGCGCGCGACCGCAACAACGAGCTCATGCACGTCGTCTCGCCGACGGCGCGGGGCACGGTGCCGGCTCACCCCTTCGTCAACGTCATCGTGAATTTCGGCACGGCGGCGAACGGTGCCCCCGCCGATCCGGAGACGTTCCACGCGCGCATCGGCAACAAGGACATTCCGCGCCGGCTCGGCGACGAGAGCGATCAGCCGAACGTCTTCCTGCCGATCCGTGAGGGGGACGTCATCACCGGCTTCCGGGCGCGGCTCGAGCCCCCGTTCGTTCGCGTCGGCAAGGCGGCGAACCGCCTCCGGCTCCAGGTGCGATCGGTCGCACAGTCGCGCGGGCGGCGGAAGCACGACGTCGACCGTGTCCGCTTCCGCGCCAGCGAGGCGCCGAACCAGGGGCCGACCGGCACCGTACGCCCGCTCGGCGCGATCCTCCCCGGCATCAACGTCGCGCTCAGCGCGGACGCCATCGATCCGGAGCTCGACGCGCTCTCCTATCTCTGGGATTTCGGCGACGGCACCACCTCGACCGACGCCAGGCCCGAGTACTCGTTCCCCAACGCGCAGGCGGAGGTCACGGTCCGGCTCACGCTGAGCGACGGCCAGACCTCGAAGGAGGTGAGCGAGAAGTTCCTCGTCTGTCCGGCGCTCGACCCCGGCCGCACGCCGGGGGTGCTGAACATCACGAGCACCGACCGCCTCGAGTTCGGCAGCGTGCCGCTGGGCACCGTCGGCTCGAAGCAGCTGACGCTCGCCAACTCCGATCCGGCGGGGACGAGCCAGCTCCGCATGCGCTTCGGCGCCGACACGACGAACTTCTCCGTCACCCCGACGGAGCTGACGCTCGGCCCGGGCGAGAGTGGGACGGTGAACGTGCAGTTCACGCCCGGCGCGGCGGGCCACAGCGCCGGGAAGGTGGTCGCGGTCGCGTGCGCGGCGAACACGAACGCGGTGCAGCTCCTCGCCCACGGCGTCGGCGGAGACGCGCCGGGGCCTACCTTCGCCGGTGAGACGCTCTTCTTCACCGACGCCGTGCCCGGCGCCCTCGGCACCGGCACCTTCGGCCTCCTGCCGAGCGGCCAGCGGATCGCCGTCGACAGCACCGCCAGCATCTGTCAGGCGCCCGAGAACGGCGCGGGCACGGGCGACCTCTGCGTCTCGGATCGCGACTGCATCAACGGGGGAACGTGCCTCAAGAGCGCGCTCTGCATCCGCGGCGAGCGCGAGGGCCAGGCGTGCACGACGGTCGCGGACTGCCCCGGCGGCTTCTGCCCCGCCCAGACCGACTTCGATCCGCTCGACATGTGCAGCGACGGTCTCGGCAGCCTCTTCCTCCTGAGCGACGAGGGAACGTTCACCGATCTGAACCCCACGGAGACCGAGCTCTCGGGCACGGTGATGCGTGTCGATTTCGATCCCGCCACCGGCGCGCGCACCGGGGCGGAGATCCTCGGCCGCTCCACCACCCAGACCTCGTGGCTCGCGTGCGATCGCATCCCCGGCACGACGGGCGGGCGCGTCTACATGGCCGAGTACCACGACGTCTTCGGGCCCCCCAACTGCTTCCGCGACGGCCGCGAGTCGCTGACCGTGCTGCGCAAGCGGAGCGGCGTCCGCACCGTGCTGGCCTCGCGCATCGATGCGGCCGAGGGCCTGGACGAGTGCCGGGACGACTACGAGCCGGTCGAGGATCTCCAGGTCTCCGCCGACGGCGGGAGCATCTTCGCCTCGCTGTCGACGGGCGTCTTCCGCCTCATGCCCGGCGCGCTGCAGATCACGCCGGACTTCAACGAGCTCTTCCAGCTCCACCCCGACGGGAGCGTCGTGATCACGACCGCCTCGGATCAGGGGTCCGTCGGCGTGATCCGGGTCTACAAGATCACGCCCGAGCAGGCGGTGAACGGCGCGGTGCGCCTCTCCACCGCGACGCCGTGCGGGACGCTCAGCGTTCCGAACAACGGCGGGCGGACGGTCATCAACTACCCGACCGCGCTCGGCCGCTCGAACGGCGCCGACGGCGATGCGACCCTGATCGTGAGCTTCCTCACAACGGGCGGCACGTCCGACCGCACGGGACGGACGCCGGTCCTGCCGACGAAGCTCCGCTTCCAGGGCACGGCCGCCTTCTCGGTGCCGGCATCCGGCACCGTGTGCCCGTCGCTCGGCATCATCAATCTCGACCTCATGGAGCTCCTGACGTTCTGATCCAAGGCATGCCGGCACCGGCCGCATGCGTTGGATCCGCGTCCTCGCGCACGTAACGTGCGCCCATGCCGGCCGCAGCGGCGCAGCGGAGAGTCCACAACCGGCTTCCCGCCCTGCTCGACGACCTCGGAATCCCGCTCGGCGAGCTCGCCCGGCGCACCATGCTCCCGGCGCGCATGCTCGTCCGGCTCCGGTCGCCGCATGCCAATCCCTCGCTCCGCGTCGCCGAGCGCATCGCGCGCGCGCTCGAGGTGCACGTGGAGGCCATCTTCAGCCTCTCGGCGCGCCGGCACTGCGGCCCCGGCTGCGCCGCGCCGTTCTCGCGCCTGGGCCTCGGGCCGCTCCTCGCCGAGCGGCGCCTCAGCGACGTGCGCTTCGCGCGCGACGCCGGACTCGACCGCGCGCACGTGAATCGCCTGAAGAACGGCCGCACGCTCCCGTCGGTCGGCACGGCGCTCGCGGTGGCCGCCGCGCTCCGCGTCGACGTCGCGACCGCCTTTCCCCCGAGCGCCGGCCGCCGCGCACGCGCGGTCAATCCTTCGAGGGGAGCTCGGTGACGAACAGCAGGCCGGCAGGCCGCGCGGGTCCCGTCGCGCCGTGCGGCCAGGTGGTTCGATTGAAGTCGACGCCGACGGCGCCCGTCGCCTCGTCGCGGAAGGCGGTGTCGAGCCGCAGGCGGCCCGTCGCAGGATCGATGCGCACTATGTGTACGCGGTGGTCGCCCTCCTGCGTCCGGCCGGGGACCGACGCCGTGTAGTCGGAAACGGCCACGCGCGTGCCGTCGGCGCCCATGGCGAGGTGATGCGGACCCGCGCCGCCCGCGCCGCCGCCATCGAGCTTCACGTTGGAGACCGGCTTCGGGTTGTAGGGGTCGGCGAGATCGAGCGAGACGACGCGGCCCCGCCCCGTGAGCGCCGTCACGTAGTAGCGGTCGTCCGGCGTGAGGGCCGCCCCGCCCGGCAGGCTCCCCTGGCCGAAGTCGAAGACGAGACGGAATCCCGGGTACGCCGTGGTGACCGAGTCCGAGGCGTAGAGGCCGCCCCCGACGTCGGTGTTCACGTACACCATCGGGCCGCGGTGCGCGGCGCGCGGCGCCAGCGGCGCCAGGTTCTCCTCGCCGCGAGGACCCGCCTCGAGGATGACCGTCTTCAGGAGCTTCAGCTCGTTGCTGCGCCAGATCTGCACGCTGATCCCGGGCATGCGCTCGAGCTTGCTGGTGGCCGCCCAGCCGTGCCCGTTGTTGCTCGTGACCAGGCGATTGCCGGCGAGGGTGATCCCAAAGGGCGCGATGACGAGACCCTGCGCCTCCGGATCGTTGGCCGACACCTCCTGCACGAACTGTCCGTCCGCATCGAATTCGACGAGCCCGCCGCCCGCGCCCACGACCTCCCGCGGGTCGCCGCGATAGCCCGCGCGATCGGGGCAGGCGACGACGACGTGGCCGTTCGGGAGCGACACGCTCTCGGCGGGCGCGGAGAGGCCGCGGCCGGGGCCGCCCTCGTCGACGTGCAGGAGGCGCGCCACGAGCGGCTTCTGCAGGTCGAAGAGGAAGATGCGGTTGCTCAGGAGCCCGGTCCCGAAGACGCGCCGGTCGGCACGCGCGGGCGAGAAGGCGTGGGGCTCGTTGCCGCGCGAGCGGACGGGGTAGGTGCGGAGCACCTTGCCGTACGTCTCCGAGGTCGGATCCGCGTCGATGAGAGCGAGGAAATCCGCGTTCTGCCGGTCGGCGTCACCCGCCCAGACGAGCAGATGGGGCTCCCCCGTGAAGATGGCCTCGGGGTGGCGGTTGCACGCGGAGAGGAGGCCGAGCGCGAGCCCGGCGAGGAGCGACGTAGCGCGCATCGAGATCGTCTCCGACCGGCGCGGACCGCTAGGCCTGCGCCGCGGTCGCGCCGGATGCCGGCGGCAGCTCGAGTCGCACGCCCTCGGCGCTGATCAACCCCCGTCCGAAGTAGTGCGCGCGCGCCTCCTCGTCGGTGACCACGACGCGTCGCGCCCCGTTCGTAACCCCCCGCTGCCAGATGCCGCCGAGCATCGGGTGACGCCCGACACGGTAGCTGTAGAAGTAGTAGAGCCGCTGCCGCACCATCGAGGTCCGCGACAGCGGAGTGAGCCCCGTCGCCTCGCGGCGCGCGAGCAGGTACCGGAGCGTGTTCCGCGTCGAGTAGAACGTGCGGTAGGCGTCGCGATACGCCTGCACCACCTGGGCCGTCGTCATGCGCGGATGTTGCGACACCATGTGCTGCGAGTCGTACTGGTTGAAGTCCCAGTCGGCGATCGTCCCCTCGCGCACGGCCTTGTCGTGGTCCTCCGTCCCGGGGAGCGGCGTCACGACGAAGAAGCTCGCGAGGTCGACCCCCACCTCGAGGAGCCATTCCGCCGACTGTCGCCCGCACTCCGGCCCGTCGAAGGGGAAGCCGATCATGTAGCCGCAGTGGACGGCGATCCCGTGCCGGTGCCAGTTCGCGCATACGCGGCGGTACTTCTCCTTGACGCCCGCGAGCGCCTCCGCCGCGGCGGCGCCGATGTCGTCCTTCCGGCGCCGGTGCTCCTTCGCCAGGTTCTGCACCTTCGTGGCGGCGAGCAGGTTCTGCGGGTTGAACGTCTCGAAGCCGACGAACGCCGAGTAGCAGCCGGCCTCGGCGGAGAGCTGGAGGAAGCGCTCGCAGCGCTGCCGCTGCGTCGACGGCGTCTCGCCGGGCGCGAGCGGACCGAACGCCGCGGCCTCGGCGTCGACCTGCATCATGAAGCTGAGCTCGTTGCCCTCGCGCCGGAAGGCGGCCATGCCCTCGAGGATCGGCTCCCACGACGGGCTCCGGAAGAAGTCGTCGTCGACGATGAACAGCGAGTCGATGCCGTGGTGTCGCGCGGCATCCCGGATCCAGCGCACGACCGCCTCCGGGTCGCGCGCCCGCATCGTCCGCCCCATCACGTTCTTCACGCTGCAGTAGGAGCACGTGAAGGGGCAGCCCCGCGACGTGTCGATCGTCGTCATGCTCTTCGTCGCGAAGCGCTTCAGGTACGCGTCGCTCACCGCCGGCAGCTGCGCCTCCGTGATGAGCGGCACCATGACCTCTCCGGAGCCGGTCTTGGCCCGGATGCCGTCGGTCACGCTGTAGCTCGGCCGGAGCGCGCCGGCGAGGTAATCGTCGAGCATCGTCGCCCAGAGCGTCTCCGCCTCGCCGACCACGGTCGTGATGCCGCAGTCCTCGAGGAAGACACGCGACTCGCGGTAGCCGCTCACGTGGAAGCCGCCGAAGAGCACCGTGAAGCCGAGGCGGCGGAACTGGAGCGCGAGGTCGCGGCCGCGCGGGTACTGGTTCGTCTGGACGCCCGCCAGGCCGATGATCGTCTCGACCCGGTCGTCGTCGGACTTCTCGCGGATCGCGTGCACCGTCTCGGGCAGGATGGGGCCGTCCACCTGCTCGTCCCAGAGGACCGTCTCGACGTGCACGCCGGCGTCGGCCCGGAGCGCGTTGTAGGACTCGTTCAGGGCCGCCAGCACGGTGAGCGTGTTGTTCGGCAGGACCCCCTTCCAGAAGTGCGCGACGCGGCCTCGGTCGTCGTACTTGGACGGCTTGATGAAATAGACGCGCAGGGTGCGGCAGACCCGCGCCGGCGTCTCGGCGGCCGGGCCTCCCGCCGGCGCCGGCCGCGTCACGGCGGCGACGTCACGCGGCGCGCGCCGGCGCATGCGGCTTCCGACGACCGCGAGCAGGAGGAGGAAGAGGGTCGACAGGAGGAGCAGCATGAGGCCTCCGTTCGCTCAGTGATACATGTCCATGAGCTCGATGATGCCGAAGCTCTTCATACCGTCGAAGAGGTGACCCTTCACCTCCTTGACGGTGGCCATCGTGAGGACGTCGCGCGCGATGTTGCGGGCGGCGGCGTAGGTGACCGAGCGGATGATGCGCTTGATGACCGGGATGAAGAACGGGCCCATCGACAGGTCGTCGAGCCCGAGCCCGAGGAGCACCAGCGTGCAGAGCGGGTCGCTCGCCATCTCCCCGCACATCCCCACCCACTTGCCCGCACCCTTCGCCGCCTGGACGGCCTCGTAGATCGCGCCCAGGACGGCCGGATGGAGGGGCTCGTAGAGCGGCGCGACCTTTCGGTTGTTCCGATCGACGGCCAGCAGGTACTGGATCAAGTCGTTCGTGCCGATCGAGAAGAAGTCGACCTCGCGGATGAGCTGGTTCGCGAGCGAGACGGCCGACGGCACCTCGATCATGATGCCGACGGGGACGTCGGGCTCGAACTCACGGCCCTCGCGCGTGAGCTCCTCCTTCGCCTCGTCGAGCAGCTCCTTGGCGCGGCGGATGTCCTCGACGCTGGAGATCATCGGGAACATGAGGCGCACGCGTCCGAGCGTCGCGACGCGGAGGATGGCGCGGAGCTGCTGCTTGAAGAGGTCGGGCATCTCGAACGAGATGCGGATCGAGCGCCAGCCGAGGAACGGGTTCTCCTCGCGCGGCAACTGGAGGTAGCCCGGGTACTTGTCGGCGCCGATGTCGAGCGTCCGGATGGTGACGGGCCGGCCTTCCATCCCGAGGACGATGCGCGAGTAGAGCCG
>Ga0111538_10002805_pt1 | contig 24464 bp, 19 predicted proteins | sample SoiMethybrSBSTD1_FD_79669 | JGI IMG/M metagenome (GOLD analysis project Ga0111538, IMG submission 79669) | Bulk soil microbial communities from a Populus tree surrounding site in Tennessee, USA - Soil MetaG P. TD hybrid SBSTD1 (version 2)... | ecosystem: Environmental > Terrestrial > Soil >...
ACCAGCAGGCCGGTCTCCCCCGCCAGGACCACGTCGGGCACCGCGTTGACGGTGGTCGCCACGACCGGAACGCCGGCGCCCATCGCCTCCACCAGCGCGCACGGCAGCCCTTCGTACCGGCTGGCGAGTGCGAATACGTCCAGTGCCGGCAGCAGGTCGGCGACGTCGTCGCGGTGGCCCAGCAGGCAGAACCGGTCCGCGACGTGCCGGCGCCGCGCCCGTGCCAGTAAGCGTTCGCGCAGCGGGCCGTCGCCGATCCACACCCCCCAGACGTCGTCGCCGCCGACCGCCGCCAGCGCGTCGATCCAGACGTCGGGCGCCTTCTGGTAGTCGACCCGGCCGACGGTGCCGACGAGACGGACGCCCGCCGGCAGGCCCAGGCGGTGCCGGCCGAGGCCGCGCCGGGCCGTGCAGCCCGGGTTCTCGATCGGGTCCACCGCCGGTGCGATCGTCCGGATGCGGTCCGGCGGCGCGAGCCTACGGCGGATCGCCTCCGCGGCGACGCCGCTGCCCACCGCGAGAAACGCGTCGGTGCGGCGGCTGAGCCGCCGTTCGATCGCGACGTAGGCGGTCCGTCGCCACCGCGGCTGGAAGGCGTGGAACGGGAAACCGTGGTACGTGTGCACGATCCATGGCACGCCGGCCCGCGCGGCCGCGATCCGCCCGAGGGCGCCGGCTTTGGCGCTGTGCGTATGGACGATGTCGTACCGACCCGTGGCGTACAAGGCGGCGAGGGTGCGTAGCGCGGCGGCGTCCCGCCTCGGTGCGAGTTGCGGAACGAGGGCAGGCACCCGCACCACGTCGAAGCCGGCCGCGTACGCCTCGGCGAGCAGGTCACCGACCGGCGCGTCCTTGACCGCGTCGATCCCGGTGACCACCTCGTCGGTGGACTCCACGCGCTGCCCCGACAGGCCGGTGCCACCGGTGATGATCGTGACGGCGTACCGGTCCGGGTCCAGCGCGAGCGCACCGCGCAGCGCGACGCCGCCGGCGCCCGCGGTCATCCGGGTGATGACAGTCGCCACCCTGCGCCTATTCATGCGTCCCCCTTCGCGTGCTCACCGGATCCGGCCCGCACAGGTCGGCCGCCGACACCGTCACGCCGTCGCCGACCCGGACCCGGCGGCCCACGAGCCGCTCGGCGTAGCGAGTGGCCACTGTGGACACCGGCGGATGGGCCGGTCCCAGCCCGGTCGCCAGCGCCAGGGTGGCCGCGAAGGCCCAGTACCGGCGCAACTCGCCCGCCGCATACGTACCGGCGGCCAGCGCCCGCGCGGCCTGCGCCGCCGACAGCTTCGCGATCTCGGTGCGTTCGCCGCGTTCGCCGCGTTCGCCGCGTTCGCCGCGTTCCAGCAGGACGAGACGGTCGGGTTCGAGCACCGCGACGCGGCCCGCGAGCGGCAGTTCGATGCGACCGTGCGAGGTGTGTCCGCCGGGGCGGTGCGTCTGGCCGGCCCGCCCACCCACCGCGTCGGTGCGCAGCGGCTCGGCCAGACCGAAGCAATGGTTGCCGTCGGCGGCACACAGGTTGTCGGCGGTGGCGACACCGCCGGCGGCCAGCGCGGCGAGCACCACTGTCGACTTGCCCACGCCACCCGGCCCGGCCAGCAGCAGCGTGTGGTCGCCGATCCGAAGAACGCTGGCGTGCAGTGGCACCCGCCCGCGCCGGCCGGCCTGCCACAGCACCGGATAGTGCACCAGCACCTGGCCGGTCAACAGCCCGAACCGCTGGCGCAGCACCAGATTCGCCACCCGCAGCCCGGTGCCCGGCCGGTACCGGGCGGTCACGTCGAGCCGGTCGCCGGCCCCGATGAGGACGTCGAATCCCGATCCGCAGGCATTGACGAGCAGCGTACGTGTGCCGTCCGAATAGGCTCCGCGCGTGATCGGGCGCAGGCCCTCGCGGGAGAATGCCGAGGCATCCGCCTCGATCCGCACGTGAACGGTCGGCACGGCACCGGCGGACTCGAGAGCGGCGCCGCCGACGGCGCGGGCTACCAACCGCCGGGCCCACGCCGGCTCGGCGTCGACGCGCACGACTTCCCCGCCGGAACCGAACAGCATCAGAACCCGTCCGGGTACGGTGCCCCGACACTCGCCGGGGTCTGCGGGTACTGGGCCGGCTGGTACTCCGGCAGCATCCGCCGCAGCATCGCGATCGTGCGCTGGCGGTCGTTGACGGCCGCCGCGGCGTAGAGCTGGTCGAGCATCCCCCACAGGTCGGGCGGTACGTCGTTGGCCCTGGTGGCCCAGATCTTCGGGTGCGCCGTCGGCACGCGGACCTCGGAGTCGGCGAAGATCTTCTCGTTGAGCTTCTCACCCGGGCGCAGCCCGGTGAACCGGATGGTGACCTCGGGCAGGTTCACCGCGGCCGCGTACTTGTGCACCAGCTCGACTATCGGCACCGGGTCACCCATGTCGAGCACGAACGTCTCCGCGTACTCGGCCATCGCAACGGCTTCGAGCACCAGCCCGACCGCTTCCTCCACCGTCATGAAGAAGCGCGTGACGTCCGGATGGGTCACGGTGATCGCCTGGTCCTTGGCCACCTGGTCGGCGAGGACCGTGAGCAGCGAGCCGCGCGAGCCGAGCACGTTGCCGAAGCGCACCGACGCCATGCAGGTCGGTCCGCCGGCCGCGGCCTGCACCACGATCTCGGCCAGCCGTTTCGTGGCACCGAGCACCGACGTCGGGTCGGCCGCCTTGTCCGTGGAGATGAGCACGAACCGCGATGTGCCGTATCGCAGCGCGAGGTCGATGAGATGGTGTGTGCCGCGCACGTTGGTTTTCACACCCTCGCACGGGTGCCGTTCGAGCAGCGGCAGATGCTTGTGCGCGGCGGCGTGGAAAACCACGTCCGGCCGGGTCTCGGCGAAGACCTGTTCCAGCCGCGGCCGGTCCCGGATGTCGGCGATGATGATTTCGTCGTTGTCGAGCACGCCGGACCCGCCCATGTTCAGGTGCAGGCTGTGCAGGTTCGACTCGTCGTGGTCGAGCAGATAGAGCGCGGCCGGTCCGAACCGCCGGATCTGGCGGCACAGCTCCGAACCGATCGACCCGCCCGCACCGGTCACGAGGATCCGCCGGCCCTTGAGCAGGCTCCGGGACCGTTGCGACGCGACGTGCACCTCGTCGCGGCCGAGCAACTTGTCGACCCGCAGGCCGCGCAGGTCCGACAGCCGCAGGTCGCGCTCGACCGCGGCGAGGAAGGACGGCAGGTGACGCACGAGCAGACCCTCGGTCAGTGCTTGTTCGATCAGCGCGGCGATGCGGCCCGGCGCGAGCGACGGGATGGCGACGAGCGCCGCTCGGGCACCGGAGTTGTGTGCCGCCCGGCCCAGGTCGGAAAGCCTGCCCAGCACCGGCAGACCGTTGACCCGTCGAAGTTTCGGGTCGTCATCGAGGAACCCGATCGGATTCAGCCCGTAGCCCGGTGCGGCGCGCAGGGCGCGCACCACCGCCCGTCCCGCATGGCCGGCGCCGAGTACGAGCGTCGGCAGTCCGGCCGGACGCGGCGCGGAATTTCTCCAACTGCGCACGTGTGCCTCCTGACTACGCCACAAGTTCGAGCAGCCGGCCGATCACGAGATCGACGTCTGCCTCGGTCAGGCCCGGATACAGCGGCAGGGACAGCAACTCGTCCGCCACCCGGTCGGTGACAGGCACCGCGGCGCACTCGTCCGGACCGAGCAGCCGGGCGTAACCCGTGAGCTGATGTACCGGAATGAAATGCACGGAGGTGCCGATGCCCGCCGCGGTGAGACCGGCGATGACGTGGTCGCGTCGCGGGACCCGAACCTGGTACAGATGCCAGGCATGGCCGGGGTGCCGGCGGGGCAATGTCACCAGTCCGGAAAGCGCCGCGTCGTAGCGGGCCACCAGTTCGGCACGGCGCGCCTGCCACCGCGGCAATGCGGCAAGCTGGGCCCGACCGACCGCCGCCTGCAGGTCGGTGAGGTTGGCCTTCAGGCCGATCTCGGTGACGTCGTAGCGCCACGAGCCGCCAGGCAGGTAACGCCGCCAGGCGTCCCGGCTCATCCCGTGCAACCGGGCCGACCGCAACCAGGTCGCGAGGTCGCCGTCGTACGTCGCCACCGCGCCGCCCTCGCCGATCGGCAGGTTCTTGGTCGCGTAGAAGCTGAGGCACGTGGCGTAGGGTCCGGTCGCCCGGCCCACGTCGCCGCCGGGCCCGTGCGCGGCGTCGACGACGATCCGCGACATCGGCAGACCCGCGGCGCGCGCGTGGGCCGCTGCGTCCACCGGGTAGCCGCCGAGGTCGCACACCACCATGGCCGACGGGCGGGGCGCCCGCCCCGCGGCCGTCGCGACGGTTCGCGCGCCGGGCGTCAGCGTCTCCTCGTCGACATCCATCAGGACCGGCCGGTACCCGGCGTGCACGATCGCGGCGACGGCGCCGCAGAACGTCAGGCTCGGCGTGAGAACCGCCGCACCCGGGTCCAGCCGCATCGCCCGCAGGCTCAACTCGATCGCCTGGCTGCACGACGCGACGCAGACCACGTGCGGCTGGCCGAGGTACCGCGCGAGTTCGTCCTCGAACACGGCACATTCCGGCCCGGTGGTCACCCAGCCGGAACCGAGCACCCGTCCGGCGGCTTCGCGTGCCTCGTCGCTGAAGGGCGGGACCGTGAACCGGACCGCAGTGGTCGGCCCGGCGCCTCGCGTCGTCGCCGTCATCGCCGCGCTCCCCGTCGCCCGTCGCCGCCGAGCACGCCGAGCAACGGCCAGCCGGCCGCGGTCATGAGGTCGCGAACGCTGTCGATTCCGGAGATCCGGGTGCTGGCGCCGGCGATCACGACAAGCCCGATGTGATCACCTTCGGCGCTGGGATCCAACTCGTCGATGGCGCAGACCCGGCGCAGCCGCACGGCCCGCTCGGCGGTGTCGGCACCGGTGCGCAGGAGCACCGCCGCGGATGTCCGGGTCCCCCCGGCGGACGGCTCGCCGGCTGCCGGACCGGCTCCGTTCCCGGACACGGCGGGTGTGAGTAGCTGCGTATCGGTGGTCTCGATCGGCACCGCGATGCGTTCGCGCGCGAGCTCCGGACGCAGCGCCGCCGCCTCGATCCGATCGACGAGCTCGGGCGGCAGTGCCACCCCGTTGGCGCGGACCAGCACCACCGTGTCGACGTCGGCGCGGCGCGCGGCCAGACGCAGGCGACGCCCGATGTCCGACAGCGCCGCCGGATCGGACCCGACAGCGCCGAGCATCGGGACGTCGAGCAGCCGACCGACGCGCACAGCGCCGGACACCGACGGCCGCATCATCTCGTTGATGCCGACGATGACCAGGCCGACCGCCAGGCCGAGGACCGCGGCGATGCTCAGCCTGGTCGGCAGTCCCCGCGGTTCGGGCGACCGGGGCCGCTCGGCCGACCCGACCACGCTGGCGTGCCCGGACGCGGCGGCGTCCTCGGCGAGCCGGTTACGGTCGGCGGAGAGGTCGGAGATCAGCCGGTCGATGCCGGCCAGTCGGTTCTGCGCGACCGGATCCCGCGGGTTGGCCTGTGCCGCAGCGGCGATCGGCGCGCGCTTCTCGGCCAGGTCGGTCAGCTGGTTGTCCACGTCCCTGAGCACGTCGGGCAGTCCGCCGATGCGCAGCGCGTCCAACTGCTTGACCACCAGGCCGGCGAGCGACGACGTCACCCGCTGCGCGACCGCCGGATCGCGGTCGCTGTAGGCGAGGTCGACGACGGCCGAGCTGCCGAGACCGGTCGCCACGACACGTGTGGCGACGCTACCCGCGCCGCGGTCGACCCTGGCATCGCCCAATGCCTGCGACACCACGTCGAGGCTGGTGGCGATCGCCTGAACCTGGCTCACGACGCCGACCGCCTCGGCCTGGGCGCGCGGAATGGTCGCACCGGCGATGATCCTTGCGTGGGCGGTGTACACGGGCGGTTGGCGCACCACGAAGATCCCGATGCCAACCATGGGCACCGCGACGGCGATGAGCAGGACCGCCCAGTACCGACGGATCAGCCGCGCCGCGACCTCGTTGACGTCCATCGGAAACGCCCCTCCGCACTTGGACTTCCGGGCGTCGCCGACGCTACTGAGAGGTGCTCGGCGTGTGATCGCACGTACGCATCAGCTTCGACTACGCAATCTGTGGGAGCCGGGTCACCGGTCGACGGTGCGGACCCCGTTGCGCAGCGCGATCGCCACCGACTCCAGCGCCGAGTGCGCGCCGAGCTTCCCGAGCAGGTTCTGGGTGTGGGTGCGGACCGTGTTGGCCGACAGATTCAGCCGGGTGGCGATCTCGGCGCGGTTGAGCCCGTCGACCAGGCACTGCAACACCTGGCGCTCGCGACCCGTCAACGCGGCGAGCGGGTCCGGCGGCGGGGCGGCGACGGGTGCGAACAGGTCGGTGACCACGCGGCCGAGCAGATCCGGCGCCAACCACACCTCACCACGCAGCACGCCGTGTATCACCCGGACGAGGTGGTTGGCGTCCACTGTCTTGGGCAACCATGCCCGTGCGCCGTTTTCGAGCGCGGCGATGATCGATCGCACCGACTCCCCCGCGGTCAGGATGACGACCCGGGTCGCCGGCGAGACCTCACGGATGTGACCGGCGAGGTCGATGCCGTTACCGTCGCCCAGGGCGACGTCGAGGACGGCGACCGCAGGCCGGTTATTCGTCAGATAGGCGCGCGCCTCCCCCGCCGTGCATGCGACGGACACCGGGCCCAGGTCGGGCTCCCGGGACAGCCGCGCCTGCACCGCCTCGGCGAACACCGCATGGTCGTCAACCACCAGAACGGGTATGTCGCCCACGGCCCGCAGGATGCGCCCGCGCCCACCGCCGCGCATCGTGCAGATGATGGAGAACCGGCGTGCGGCGGTGTCCGATCGGCGGCAAGACCGGCCGAAAGGCCGAGCACGTGCGTATTGCGCCTACGTCAGGTGCATCATGCGCGAAAAGCGACTCGGGCCGACCATGGTGGAACCGATCTGCCGCAGCCGCTGCCGTAGAGGAGATCATCATGGCGTCTACCCGGGTGTTCGCAATGCGCGCCGCGGTTGTCACGGGTGTCGTCGCCGCCGCGACGGTGTTGGGAAGCGCGCCGGCGCGTGCGACGCCGACCACCCTCTACGTCGGGGGTGCCGGATGCTCGGACACCGGCCCCGGCTCGGCCACCCAGCCCTTCTGCACGATCACCAAGGGAGCCGCGGTGGCGGTGGCCGGGCAGACCGTCGAGGTCGCCGCGGGCACGTACAACGGGCAGGTCAGCGTGGGGCACTCCGGCACAGCCGGCGCGCCGATCGTGCTGCGTCCGGCGACGGGTGCCGCGGTCACCGTGACGAGCCCGGCAGCCGGGTTCTCCGTCTCCGGAAGGTCCTACGTGACGATCACCGGATTCACGGTCGCCGGTACGACGTCGTACGGCATCAAGCTCATCTCGTCGAACAACATCGTGGTAAGCGGCAACACCGTCACCGGCGCAGGGGAACCGTTCAGCGGCCAACTCGCGTCGGGCATCTATCTGAGCGGCACCAGCGCCTCGACGGTGACGGGAAACAACTCCCACCACAACAGTGACCATGGCATTTACCTCACCTCGACCACGACCACGACGGTGGTCAGTTACAACGAGGCGAGCTGGAATGCCAACGGCTACCGGCGAAATGCCAACGGTATCAACGTGATCGGGACGAGCAACACCGTCGTCGGTAACATCCTGCACGACAACGAGGACTCCGGCCTGCAGTTCTACACCGGTGGGAACGACAACCTGGCCGTGTCGAACGTGGTCTACAACAACGGCGACCACGGCATCGACAATCTGAACGTCACCGGCGGCCGCATCATCGGCAACACCGTCTTCCACAACTGCACGAGCGGCATCAACGTGGAGGGCACGTCCGGCAGCTATCTCGTGGCGAACAACATCGCGGTCGACAACGCGGTCTACCCGGCCTACAACGGCATCTCGTGCGCCCGCCGCAAGGGGAACATCGGCATCTGGGACTCGGCGCCGTCGTCGACGATCGTCGACAGCAACCTCGTGTTCCTCACCACGGCCGGCACGATGTACGCCTTCGGTTCGTCCTACACCTCGCTCGCCGCGATGAAGGCTGCCACCGGCCAGGAGCAGCACGGCCTGCAGGCCGATCCGCTGTTCGCCGACGCCGCCGCCGGCAACCTCCGGCTACTGGCGGGCTCGCCGGCGATCGACTCGGCAGATTCCGGAGCGTCCGGCGCGCAACCCACCGACGTCCTCGGAGTCACCCGCGTCAACGACCCGGCGACAGCCAACACCGGCCTGGGTCCGCGAACCTACGACGATCGCGGAGCGTACGAATACACACCATGACGCGGGCCCGCCTCCCGTCTCGCCGACGTCATGGTGGATCCGTGAGCCAGGCTCGTTGCTCATCGGTCTCCGGTACTTCGCACCCCCGCGCGTCACTGATGATCCGCCACACGCCGGCGGCCGGCACACCGAGCTGAACCAGAATCGCACCCGCGAGCACCGATGACCTGCCGATCCCGCCGGCACAATGCAGCACGACATGGCGGCCGGCGCGGATGCGATCACACAACAACTCGATGACCGGTGCCGCCACAGCACGGTCCGGCACCCCGAAGTCCACAACAGGGACCTCGTGGAACTCCAAGCCGGCGCGTACCGCCGCCGCCGGCTCCCCCTCGAGTCCTGCCGCCTGACGCTCCGCTGCCGGCTGGAGGCTGACCATGACGTCGACGCCGTTCGAGCGCAGCGCGCAGAACTGCTCGTAGAGGCGGTCTGGATAAGGCTGTGCCATCGTACTGAGCCGCCCGGCGATGCGCGGGGGCAGTGGCATCGGGTACAGGGATCGACGTTCGATATCGTCCGCCATTCAACCGTCCCGTCCTCTCGTTCGTGGTCCCGTACACCCAGCAACGCGGTTGCCGCTGCCCTGCCCGAAGTAGCCGACCGCATCACCGACAGCCCGATGACCCCGTTCGCCTTGTGGTCGGTGTTGACCCACCCGGCCCCGGAGACGTGACCGGGTGCGCCCGCGCAGCGAATTTCATTCACCGGGGATGACCCTCTGCCGGAGACCGGTGGCGGAGGCTTGCATCGCTCGTGCTGCCCCGCCCGGGGTCGCGTGTACGTGTTCGCTGACCACGGTATGAAGGGGGCTGCTCATGAACGGCTGGCTGATGTGGGGCCTCTTTCTGCCGATTCTCCTCGTCGTCGCGGGAATCGTAACCATGAGACGCCGGAAGGGCCGTCGGTGATGTGCCGCGCTCCAGCCGGACGATGACGCCGCCTTGAGCGGAATCTTCCGTCCCTGTTGCCTCTCGGCTTGACCTCGGTCCGGCACCCGTCGACGTGCCGCTGTGCTGCCCCTCCGGGTGCGGGAATTTGCGACCCCGGACAGCAGCGGCCGACGACGTCAGGGAGGCTATACGCATGACGGTACTGAGCAAGGGTGCGAACACGCCGATCCCGGCCGCTGCCGTGCGGGCGGTCCTGAGCTGGACTCCCGGGCCGACGGTGCCCGACGTCGACGCGTCCACCCTGTTGCTCGCCACCGACGGCAAGGTCCGCAACGACGCCGACTTCGTGTTCTACAACCAGCCCCGGCACGCCTCCGGAGCGGTCACGCACCTCGGCAAGGAGACCGGCGGCGGACCGCAGGCCGACGCGATGCGGATCGACCTGGACCGGATGGAACCGGAGATCCAGCGGGTGATCATCGCCGCGTCCGCCGACGGTGGGACGTTCGGGCAGATCACCGACCTGTGCCTGGCACTTGTCGACGCCACGTCCGGGGCGGAGTTGGCCCGGTTCGCCGACATGAAGGCGTCGACCGAGACCGCGTTCGTCGCCGGTGAGCTGTACCGCCGCAACGGCGAATGGAAGTTCCGAGCCGTCGGGCAGGGCTGGGACTCCGGCCTGGCCGGTCTGGCCACCGCCTTCGGCATCAGCGTCGACGACGACCCGGCGCCGGCCGCTGCAGCCGCGCCGCCGGTCGCGCCGCCGCCGGCCCCGCCCGTCGCGCCGCCGCCGGCCCCGCCCGTCGCGCCGCCGCCGGCCCCGCCCGTCGCGCCGCCGCCGGCGGCCGCCTCCGCGCCCCAGTCCGGTGGGAAGGTGACGCTGACCAAGGGGACGCCATCCGTTTCGTTGAGCAAGGGCGGCGCCAACGCCGGCCTGCTGCGGGTCAACCTGAACTGGAACGCCCGGCCCAAACGAGGCCTCTTCGGCCGCGGCGGCGCGATCGACCTCGACCTGGCCTGCCTCTACGAGCTCATCAACGGCGCCAAGGGGATCGTCCAGGCCATGGGCAATGCGTTCAAGGGCCAGCATCTGGTCGGCGACGACCCCATCTGCTGGCTCGACGGCGACGACCGGTCCGGCACCAACACCGCCGGCGAGAACCTCTTCGTCAACCTGAAGTACGTGCCGCTGATCAAGCGGATTCTTGTCTTCACATTCATCTACGAAGGTGTTCCCAACTGGAGCGCCGCCGACGGTGTGGTCACCCTGCACCCGGTCGCCGGTCCCCAGGTCGAGGTGCGGCTCGACGAGGCCGACAACCAGGCGCCCACCTGCGCCATCGCCCTGCTCAAGGTGGAGAACGGCGACCTCACGGTGCAGCGCGAGGTGCGCTACCTCCGCGGGTACCAGGACGAGGTGTCGCGGGCGTACAACTGGGGCCTTGACTTCACCGCGGGGCGTAAGTAACCGGCCACCCGATCGCACGGACTTCCTCGGAGTAGATCGGTGGCTGGAGATTCGTTGGCGGGGTCCGGTGTGAACTCCGGTGGCCATGTAGCGTATGAAACTGGCTGCTCCGGACGGTGGCAGCGGCTTGGGCTACCGCTCGACCGGGGACGGATGGGATGGCACGCAGCGCGCGGTCGCAGCTTCCGTTCGCAGCGGTCGAGGCGAAGCTTCAGCGTCCGGTCCACCGTGAGGGCCTGATCGCGCGTGCCAGGCTGCTGGAGGCACTGTCCGCGACGCCCGAGCACATCTCGCTGATCCTGGTGACCGCGCCGGCCGGGTACGGCAAGACGACCGCGCTGAGCCAGTGGGCGGCTGAGGATTCCCGGGAGTTCGCCTGGGTCACTGTCGATGAAGCCGACGCGGACCCGGTGCGTCTGGCCGGCCACGTCGCCCTGGCGCTGCACCGCATCCAGCCGCTGGACCCGACGGTGTTCCGGGCTCTCGCGGTCGGCGACGGGCCCCGGCACCTGACGGCGCTCGGCCACCTTCTGACGTGCTTGCGGGATGGAGAACGGCGGGGCGTCCTGGTGCTCGACGACGTCCACGAGCTGGGCAACGTCGCGGCGATGAACTTCATCCGCGCGCTCGCCGCCGGTCTGCCGGCCGGCTTCCAGCTCGCGGTCGGGTCCCGGCTGACGCTCGGCTTCGGTCGACTCCGTAGTGAGGACCGATGCGTCGAGTTCGGAGTGGCGGACCTGGCGTTCACGACGGAGGAGGCCCGGACGGTCCTCGCCCACACCGGTGGGGACCCTGTGGACGACACGGTCGACACCGTGGTGCGGCGCACCGAGGGCTGGCCGGCTGGCGTCTACCTCGCCGCGCGGGCCATTCGGACGGCGTCGGATCCCGTCGTTGCGGCACGACGGCTGACCGGGGACGATCCGTACATCCTGGACTACTTCCGGGACGAGTTCCTCGTCCGGGAGTCCGCGGAGACGGTGCGGTTCCTCATGCGCACGGCCGCGCTCGATCAGATGTCCGGCTCACTCTGCGACCACGTGCTCGGCAGCAGCGGCTCCGCCAGCCTGCTGGCCGAGGCGGCGCGACGGAACCTGTTCGTCGTTCCGCTGGACCGCCGCGGCGAGTGGTACCGCTACCACTGCCTGGTTGCCGAGATGCTGCTGTCGGAGCTCCGAAGACGCGAACCCGGCGAGGAGTCACGGGTGCACCGGCGGGCCGCGGGGTGGTACGAGGCGCAAGGCCAGCCCGAGAAGGCGATCGGGCACCGGCTCGCGGGTGGAGACACCCTCGGGGCGGCCCGCCTGGTCAACCGGCACGCGCCGGACTTTGTCGCCGCGGGTCGGCTTCAGACCGTCCGCCGATGGCTGGACGCCGTGGGCCAGGACGGTCTGACGAGCTATCCGCCGTTGGCGATCACTGCGGCGTGGACGCTGGCGCTCATCGGAGACGGACCTGGCGCGCAGCGGTGCCTGCATTCCGCGGAACGCGGATCGTTCGAGGGTCCACTTCCGGATGGCAGCAGCTCACTCACGTCCGCCATCACGGTCCTGCGGGCGTCCTTGGGGGCGCTGGGAGTCGACCGGATGCTGCTCGATGCCGACGCGGCCACGAAGGGCGAGCCAACAGGTAGCCCGTGGTTTCCGGCGGCAATGGCGGCGCTCGGCATCGCCCACGCGCTGAGCGGCGCGGTCGACGCGGCCGTCAAGGAACTCGACCTGGCGGCCCGGCTCGGCGCGGAAGGGCGACCGCCAACGGCCGCCATCACCGCCCTGGCCGAGCTGTCACTACTCGCGGCGGACCGTAGCGATTGGGCCGACGCCGAGAAGAACGCCAGCCAGGCGGTCAACCTGATCGAGACCGCCCGTATCGAGGAGCACCTGTTCAGCATCCTGGGCTACCTCGCGGGCGCCCGGGTCGCCGCCCACCAGGGCAACCGGGCGGATGCCCGGCGGAGCGCCGGCACCGTCGTGCGGATGAACACCACCTTGTCACCCAAGGCCATCCCGTGGTTGTCGGCCCAGGTGGCGATCACGCTCGTCGAGATCTTCCTCGAGTTGCGCGACTTCGCCGCTGCGCGCTTCCACGCGGAGGAGGCCGAACGGCAGTTGGCCGGACTGCTGACCGAAGGAACGCTGCGGCAGCGACTGCACCAGGTCATCGCCCGTCTCAGCCGGGAGGACGAGCGCGCTCCGGTCGCCAGCGCGATGGCATTGACCAGGGCGGAGATGCGGGTCCTTCAATTACTGGCGACCCACCTGTCCCTCGGCGAGATCGGCGAGGAGTTCCACGTATCCCGCAACACCGTGAAGGCCCACGCCATCGCCATCTACCGGAAGCTCGAGTGCTCCCGGCGCTCCGACGCCGTCGCACGGGCCCGTGAACTCGGCCTGCTGCGGACGTAGCGCATGATCGGGACTACCGCGTTTCGCCGTGCGCTTCGTAGGTGACCTCGGCCGTGCGGCTGCCGCGCAGCTCGGCGAGGAGTTGCGCCTCCTGCTCGATGAGGGCGTTGGCTGTGGCGACGGGGCGGTCGAAGTGGCTGATCTGTATGCGGAGGACGGTGCTCTTCCGCTGCGAGCGCCAGGTGGCGAGGATCTCGCCGTCGACGACGAGCGTGCCCGGTGCGCCGAGCGCCGGCCAGACCAGCCTGCGCCTGGACGGATCCGGGATCAGGGTGGCTCGGTCGGGCGCGAGCAGGTAGGGGTCGTTGGGGGGCAGCAGCCGCACGCCGGACGGCTGCCGGGCGCCGCGGAGCTCGTCGACGTCGGCGCGCAGGATCGCGCCCGTCTGCCCGTCGTCCCAGCTCACCTCCTGCAGTTCGTCGGCGAGCTCGGTGAACCGGTGCCGGGCATCCGCGACGCCGGTTCTCGTCCAGCCGGCGAAGCCGCCGGGCGTTGCGGGGCCGTAGCAGTGCAGGAACCGCCGGAGCAGTTCGCCGCCCGCGGCTCGCGCGGCTGCCGACCCGACCGCCGGAATTTCCTGACGCAACCACTCGTCGACCCGGACGTAATTCACCATCCGGCCCGAACGCGACGCGATGCAGGAGATGCCAACGGCACCGGGCAGCCGGAACAGAGACTCGTGGATGTGTCGCGAGCCGCAGCGCGCGCACCACAACGACATTGACGCGGGTAGCCGGGCGGTCATCGCCGCGCTCAGCTCGCCGGTGCCGCGAACGCCGCCCGCCAGTTCGGCGTACGCCGCCTCGACCACGCGGTTCAGCGCATCGATGGGTCTGATACCGGCGGTCGCGAGCGCCTTCGCGGCGACCCTCCCGAACTTCTCCCGCAGCGACGCGTCGTCGGTGCTGATGCCGCCGACTGTGCAGGCCGCCATGTCCTCCGGCCGCACGAGTGCCGGCACCAGGCGGGGGTCGTGCACCTCGACGAGGCTCCGCTGCGACAACGCCACGGACACCCGGTCTTCGGTGACGCCGTTGACCCGGGCCGACAGCGCCACCGGCGCCGAACCGGCCGGGCTGTTCCGCACGCCGCAGGCTGCGGTCGCATCCGCCATCCGCGCGGCGCCCAGTCTGCGCGCCAGGTGCTGGCGGCGAAGACGGAACGCGAGCACCTGCCGGCGGGACGTCGTCACCGTCAACCCCATGTCCCGACCGTAGAATCAATTACCCGACCGGCCTACGTCGGCTGATCGCGTGAAAGGGGTCGTCTGTGCCGCCGCCGTTCCGCCTCGTCGGCCCGGCCAACGTCGCCGGCTACGTCCAGCTGCACCAGGCGCTGCCCCTGATCGAGCGGCAGCACGCGCTGATCGAGGAGCTACGGGCCAGAGCGCCCCGCTTCGTGCCGGGGCGGGAACTGGCGATCCGCACCGGAACGACGGTGCGCACAGTGGAGCGCGATGTCGCCCGTCTCGTCGCCGCCGGCGTACCGGTACGCGTCAAACGCGGCCGGGGCGGCGGCTACCGCATCGACACCCGCGCCCAGTTGCCACCGCTCACGCTCACACCGGGCGAGGTATCCGCGCTGGTCGCCTCGCTCGTGGCGGTGGGCCCGTACATCTCGGCAACCGCCCAGTCCGCCCTGCGCAAGCTCCTGGCAGCGCTCGCCGAGTCCGGCTGACAGCCGGTGAACGGAAACCTGACCCGCCCACAGCGGCACCCGCAACAATTCCGGTTGGCCGTATCCGGCGGCCGTCGCAGGATCGGAATTGTGGACGGGCCCTCGCCACACTGATCGTCCCGCCCCGGCCGAGCGGTACGGCGGTCGTCGTGTGCCATGGCGGCACCGAAGACGGTCGGTTCTGGTTCGTACCCGAGGCGACGCAGCTTGCACACCAGGCGGGAATGACTGTGCTGCTGCCAGCCACGTGGCTGCCGCCGCACGGCGACCGGCGGGCCTCGGCGGACGCGATGCGAGCCAATGTGTTGACTCACCGCCGAGGCCTGCGCACGATACCGGCGCCTATCCGCCGGCCGTGGCCGACCGCATGGAGTTCCTGAGCAACGCATGACCCAGCCGCCCGGGCGGCAGGCGGAGGATCGACGCGTGCGCAGGCTTCCGGTAGGTTCGCGGTCGGCCCTGCACGCATCGACACGGGAGAATCGCGAATGAGCGACAACGCGGTGGCACCTCGGGGCATCGACACCACGAAGCCGAGCGTCGCGCGGGTCTACGACTTCATGGTCGGTGGCAAGGATCATTTCGCGATCGACCGGATGGCCGCCGAGCGTGCGCTGGCCATCATGCCCGACGCTCGGGAAGCGGGTCGTGCCTGCCGTGCGTTCCTGCGTCGGGTGGTGCGCTACCTGGCCGCGGACGCCGGCATCCGACAGTTTCTCGACATCGGCTCGGGTCTGCCCACCGACACCAACGTGCATCAGGTCGCGCAGCAGGTGGATCCGCAGGCCCGGGTCGTCTACGTGGACAACGACCCGATGGTCCTCGTGCACGGCCGCGCGCTGCTCGCCCGCAACCGGGCCAGCACGGTCATCGAGGGCGACCTCCGCTCGCCCGAGAAGATCCTCGAACACCCGGTGGTCCGCGGTCAGCTGGACTTCACCCAGCCGGTCGGGTTGCTGTTGCTGTCGATCCTGCATCACCTGCACGACTCGGAGGACCCGGGCCGCATCGCCGCGACCCTGCGAGACGCGCTGCCGTCGGGCAGTTACCTTGCGATCATCCACTTCTGGGACCCGGGCGAGGAGCACCCGCACATCTCGGCCAAAGTGCACGAGGCCGAACAGGTGTTCAACGAGACGATGGGCACCGGACGGTGGCGTCGCCGCGCTGAGATCGAAGCGTATTTCGGCGACTTCGAGATGGTCGAGCCCGGTCTGGTGCCGCTGGCCGAGTGGCGCCCCGATGCCGAGGGTGCGGCCGACCAGAAGGACACCTACTACACCATGATCGGTGGGGTGGCCCGCAAGCCCTAGTGACACCGAGCCGCGGCGCCCGGCGCCGTCCGGTGGGACAGCATGGCAGTCAGTTCGTGGGCGGGCAGCGGCCGGGCGAAGTGGTAGCCCTGGGCCACGTCGCAGCCGAGCTCCTGCAGGGCCGCGACGATCGGCTCGTTCTCGACACCCTCGGCGACCACGGCGAGCCCGAGGTTGTGCCCGAGATCGACGGCCGACTCGACGAGGACGTAGTTGCTGCGCTCCGTCGCCATGTCCCGGACGAACGAGCGGTCCACCTTGATCTCGTCGACCGGAAGGATCTTCAGGTACGCCATCGAGGAGTATCCGGTGCCGAAGTCGTCGATCGCGGTCTTGACCCCGAGCGCCCGGATCCGCTGCAGGACCTCGATGGCGCGTTCCGGGTCGGACATGACCGTGTTCTCGGTGATCTCGATGCACAGCATCGTCCCGGGCACACCCGCGGCGGCCAGCGCGTCGGCCACACTGTCCGCGAACGACGCGTCGAGCAGGCAGCGGGTCGAGATGTTGACCGCGACCGGGATGTGGTGGCCGGCGTCCATCCAGCGGCGGGCCTGTGCCAGGGCCAGGTCGAGCACCTGGGTGGTGAACCGCCGGACCAGGCTGGTGCCCTCGAGCACCGGGATGAAGTCGTTCGGCGCGACCATGCCCCTGGTCGGGTGCCGCCACCGGGCCAGTGCTTCGGCGCCGATGACCTCACCCGTGTCGACGCTGACCTTCGGCTGATAGTGCAGCTCGATCTCGCCGTGGGTGTCCAGGGCGCGCCGCAGGTCGCCCAGCATCGTCAACCGGGCGGCCGTGTCGTTCGCCTGGGTCGGGTCGAACCGGGTGTGCCCCAGCCGGTGCTCCTTGGCCGCGTACATCGCGGTGTCGGCGTAGCGCAGCACGGTCGCCACGTCGTCGCCCGGTGACGCGGTCACGATGCCGATGCTGGCCTCGATGTCGAGGACGATGCCGTCGATGACGAACGGCTTGTTGAGCGCGTGCGCGATCCGCTCCGCCGCGAGTTCACCGGTGCCCGGGTCCGCGTCGACCAGCAGGATGGCGAACTCGTCGCCGCCCAGCCGGGCCACCGTGTCGTGCGGCCGGATGCAGCCGCTCAGGCGCTGTGCCACCTGGGTCAGGAGCAGGTCACCCATGTGATGGCCCAGGCTGTCGTTGACGTCCTTGAAGCCGTCCAGGTCGAGCATCAGCGCGGTCGGCTGCCAGCCGCCCGGCTTCGCCCGGCTGAGCGCTGCCACGGCGCACGCGTGGAAGGCGGCCCGGTTCGGCAGGCCGGTGAGCGAGTCGTGTGCGGCCATCTGCTCGATCATCCGGCGGTGCGTGCGCCGCGACCACGCGAGCAGGCTCAGCACCGCCAGCCCGAGCACGAAGGTGAGTACGGTGCCCAGCTGCAGCAGCCGCGAGTCCTGCTTGGCCCGCGCCAGCCGCTCGCCGTACTGCTCGACCCGGTCCTCCTGCTCGTCGCGCAGAGTCTCGAGGAACTCCTCGTAGACCGGCTCGATGTCGTTCTCCAACACCTCCTGGGCCGCCGCGACCGTGCCCCGGTCGGACAGCGCCAGGTAGTTGTCGATGGCCGGTTGGAGCCCGAGCCGGATCCGCACCAGGTTCCGGTTGGCGTCGGTGTACCCGTCGGCGTGGACGGCCATGGCAGCGAGGCTCGCCTGCAGCTCCCCGCCGACCTCGGACAGGGCGTCGCGTTCCTCCCCATGCGGATCGCGCAGCGTGCCCTGCAGCAGGCCCATCTCCAGCGCCGCCAGGTAGCTGGCCCGCTGGTAGGCGTCGGCGCGGGTGCTCTCGGCCGCCATCGACTCGGCGATCTCCGCCTGCCGCCAGCTGCCGGCCATCGCGGCGGCGGCGAGGAGCACAAGAATCACGGCCAGCGCCGCGGCCACCCGGCGCTGCAGGCGAGGCGGCCCACCCACCCGTTCCGCCCGGCTCTGGCGCATCATCCACCTCGTCACGTCGTCGTCCATGTCCCGTTCAGCCGACGGCCCATCGGCCACCACACCCGCGACCTGACGAAAGGGTCCGGGGTCAAAGTTGGGGTCACATCCGCGGACGCCGGGCCGATGGTAGGTCCGAGAGGACCGGGCGACTTGGGAGCAGACGTTGAGCGAACCAGACCGGGGGCCAGTCAGGTCCGACGTCGGAAAGGGCGTCGACGACCACGGCTTCTGGGCGCGGCACGTGCGGATCTCGACGGTCCTGTACGCCCTGTGCTGCACCACCATTCTCGGCTACGCCGCGGTAACCAGCCATGCGCCGTACCGCGTCGTTCTGGCACTTGTCGTTTCCGCCTCGTTGGGTGCGGCCATGCTCTTCGACCGGGCCCGCTGGTACGTCGCCCGGTCGCCGCACCGCATGCGTCTGCTGTACACCTGGAGCGGGCTGACGATGACGCTGGTGACCGTCGTCTCATGGCTGGACGGCGGCGCCAACAGTCCACTGTGCCTGCTGCTGTTCATCGCCATGAACTACGTCGCGCTGGCCTACCCGCCGCGGGCGGTGATCGGGTTGACATTGGCCGCCATGGCGGCACACTTGCTGCTCGCGGTGGCGGGACGCGACACCGACACGTGGCCCCGGCTGCTCATGTCGACGATCATGATCGGGCTGTCCGGGTACCTCGGCGCCCTTGCCGCCCGCAACCACTGGTCGCAGGCCGAGGCGCAGGCGGCGCTCTCGTCGAGCCTGGCCGAGCTCGCGACGCTGGACCACCTCACCGGCTGTCTCAACCGCCGCGCGTTCGACACCCGGCTGGCAACCGAGGTGCACCAGGCGCAGCTTCTCGGGCGCGGGCTGAGCCTGCTCGTCATCGACGTGGACCACTTCAAGGAAGTGAACGACGGCCAGGGGCACCTCGTCGGCGACAAGGTCCTGAGCGGCGTCTCCGCGGCCTTGCGCGGCGCCTGTCGTTCGGGCGACGTCGTGGGGCGCATCGGCGGTGACGAGTTCGCCCTGATCCTGCCGGACACGTCCGGCGAAGCGGCGGCCGCACTCGGTGAGCGGCTACGGCTCGACGTGCGGAATCTCGACCTACCGGTGCCCGTGACGCTGAGCATCGGGGCCGCCGAGCTCGCCGAACATATCGATACGAGTCTTCGCCTGTTCCAGGCCGCCGACCTGGCCCTGTACGACGCGAAGAGCGCCGGCCGCGACGGGGTGGCGCTGCACCGCCCGCCCGCGCGCAGCGGGGTCCGCGACCGGTCCGAGCACCGGCGCACCGTGGATGTCTAGTGCCGCCCGTCCGGACGGGCCATGAAGCCGCCCCGGGCCGCGGACGGCAGGGCGCCGTACCTGGCGCGGTAGACGGCTGCGAATCGGCCGAGGTGGGCGAACCCCCAGTGGTGTGCCGCCTGCGCGACCGTTGCGGCGCGGCCGGTGCGCAGGTCGTCGTGGGCGTGGGCGAGACGAAGCTGGCGCAGGTAGGCCATCGGGGGAACCCCGATGTGACGGCGGAAGCCTTCCTGGAGGCTGCGCACGCTCACGCGGGCGAGACGCGCCAGCGACGCGCTGGTGTGCGCGTGCTCCGGATGATCGTGCATCGCGTCCAGGGCGATCTTGACGTGGCGCGGGCGGCACGTCGCCGCGGGCCGGTGCAGCGCCTCCGAGAACGGGTGTTGCGAGGCCAGGAGCAGGCCGGTGAGGAGGGCATGGGACAGCGGTTCGGCGACCAGGGGCTGAAGGATCGTCGCGTCGCGTCGGTGCAGTGCGTCGGTGTACAGCCGCAGCAGCCGAAGCCAGGTGCGGCTCTGCGGGCTGGTGAGGTCCATCGCCGGGGTCAGCGGGATCGTCGCCGGAACCGACCGGTCGAGCAGGAGTTCCAGCTCTGCGGCGACGGCCCAGGTCTTGACGACCAGACCGTCGGCGCGGCTGTACGCCTCGGTGGGGCCGGAACGGATCAGTCCAGGACCGGCGGGCCGGTACACCGCAGCCCGGGTGGGGGTGCTGACCACGGTGTCGCCGTGCTGTTCGACGGACAGCAGCCCGGACGAGTTCAGGCAGACCGCGTACACGTCGTCGCGGTGGAACCGGACCGTCATGTCCACGGTGAGCCGGTGCTCGGTGATCTCCAGCGGGCCCAGGACGATCTGGTCGGCGGCGGCCGCGAAGCGTTGGCCGGATGGCAGTTCGCCCAGCCCCACGCACGCGAAGTACTCGTCGGCGTAGAACGCGCGTACCTGGTCGGCATCGTCGAACCGGAAGGAGGCGACCGCCGGGGCGCCGGTGACCAGCGACGCGGTCATCGTCGGTACCGCCGCTCGGGCGTGGCGCCGGCCCGGTCGGGCCCGTACAGGGTATGCGCGGGGCCGACGCGGTAGCGGTCGCGGTACGCGGTTTCGAACCGTCCAACATGGACGAAACCCCAACGGCGGGCGACCTCACGCACGGTCGTGTCGCGCGGATCGGCGGCGCGCAAGTCGTCGTGCGCGCGGGACATCCGCGTCTGCCACAGGTACGCCATGGGCGACACCCCCAGCCGCTTGCGGAAGGCCAGCCGCAGCGCGCGGACGCTGACGCCGGCGAGTTCGGCCAGTACCGGCGACGTGAGCGGCGCCTCGGGGTGCGCGCGGATCGCATCGATCGCGGCGGCGACGCGGCACTCGGCCCGCGTCCCGGACACCCCCTGCGGCCCGGACGTGGTCCGCGCCAGGGCGTCGCGGTACTGGTGATCCACGGCCAGCAGCGTCGCGGTCAACAGGCTCTCCTGCAGCGGCCCGGCGGTCATCGGGTGGTGCGCCAGCGCGTCGGGCTCGGTGATGTCCGCAGCGAGCGCGCCGACCAGGTCGGCCCAGCCGCGCCCCGGCTCCCGGGTCAGGTCCAGGCTGATCGGCAACCGCAGCGGACCCCGCACCGGGGCGTCCAGCAACGACTCCAGTTGCTCCTCCAGCGCCTGCCGCTCGATGCGGATCGCGAGGATGCGGCAGTCGACGCTGGCCCGGTCCAGCGTCGGACCGGCGGTCGGCCGGTAAACGCTGGCCACCGTCGCACTCGCCTGCACGCAGCGCCGGCCCTGGTGTGCGATGAACCCGCCGGTCAGCGGAACGTTGAGGTGGTAGGCGTCGAGGTGGGTGCACCGGCCGGTGATCTCCGCGCCGTACTCCACGTCGCCGATGGTCACCGCGTCCATCCGCATCACGTCGAAGCGCGCCGCCAGCCGAGCGGACGGATCAAGCAATCGCATGGATCGGGGCACGAACAGGTCACCGCAGATCGCTCGGGCCTCATCCAGGTCCGTCGTGCGGACCGATGTGGTCGACGGCGCCGACCCTGCCATGCCCTCCACGGCGACCTCACCCGGTAGACGACCCAGTCGGACAAAACATACGCCTAGTCGACGCGCCCGGCACTGTGCGTGGCGGTGGGCCCGCGTCAGTGGGCGCTGCGCGGGCGCGCTCTCAAGGCGTATCGACGGCGTCACGGAACGAATTTTCTTCGGAAACCCGTAACGCCTCTGCGGTCCCGTTCGCCTCTTCGAGGTCATCGCGCACCACGGGGACGCCCAGATCCCCGCCGCTCCTCGGAGGCTCGGTTGTCACACGCCCGCTGGCTCGGCCGGCTACTCGTCTCGTTCGGTGCCGCTTCGGCCGGCGTGCTCCTGGTCGCCGGCACCGCGTCGGCCGCCACCGTCGTGCCGCTGCACGACGCCCACCGCAACACCACGGCCGCGGGATTCTCGACGCACAGCTGCGCGCAGATTCCCGGCGGCGCCGCGCCGGCCGGCTCCGACGGCTGGGTGTTCGTGCTGCCGAAGAACGACGCCGACTTCGTCGGCCTGACGCTGCAGTACCGCACGAGCGCCGGCACCACGACGACGGTCACCATCCCGAACGCGGTCGACCCGTACCCGGACGGCATCACGGCCAACGGCGCGAGCAAGGCGTGGATCGTGCTGCCCGCCGGGTGGACGCTGCTGGACGGATCGGCCGTCGTCAGCACCGACACGAAGGCCGCCTTCTTCAACCTGACCCACACCTGCCCCGGGACGCCGTCGGAGTCGGGCAGCCCGTCGAAGTCGCCTTCGACGTCGCCGTCGAAGTCCCACTCCCCGTCGAAGTCCCCGTCGGAGAGCGCGTCACCGTCGGACAGCGCCTCGCCGACCGCCAGCCACACGACGTCGCCGAAGCCGACGAGCAGTCCCACGACGCCCGGTTCGGTCGGCGGCAGTTCCGGTAACCTGCCACGGACCGGGGCCCCGGTCCTGGCCATGTTCGTGGTCGGCGCGGGTGCGGTGACGGGCGGCTCGGCCCTGCTGCTGCTCTCGCTGCGCCGCCGGCGGGCCCGGGTTGCGGCGTGATCCGACGTCAGTCGCTTGTGGTGATGAATTCGGCGTGGTCGACGGTGGCCGGTGCGACGGCGATCTCGCCGTTGTGCACCAGGACGCGGTTGCGGCCTGCGCGCTTGGCCTGGTAGAGCGCCTCGTCGGCACGGGCGACGAGGCGTTCGGGGGCTTCCTCGCCGGTCCAGCAGGCGATTCCGGCGGAGAACGTCTGGCCGAGCGGTGTGGTGGTACGGATCCGGTCGAGCAGGGTAACGGCCGCCGACGGGGTCATGCCGGGTAGACACACGCCGAATTCCTCCCCGCCGTAGCGGGCGAGCAGATCGTCGCTGCGCAACTGCGCCTTCCACGCCGCGGAGGCTTCCTTGAGGAGGCGGTCGCCGGCCTGGTGTCCGTACTGGTCGTTGAACCGCTTGAAGTGGTCGAGATCGAGCAGGGCGACGACCACCGGCGTGCCGGAGCGGCGGGCGTTGGCCAGATGGCGGGCCAGTTCCAGGTCCCATGCGCGCCGATTCGGTACGCCGGTCAAGGCGTCGTTGTGGGCCAGGGCGTCGAGCTGAGCGGCCTGGTCCTGCACCTGGGACACCAGGCCGGACATGCGGGCCAGGACGAGCAGGAACAGCACGATCGCGCCGATGCTCACGGCCAGCCAGTCGACGCGGGTCGGCTCGGTCAGGCCCTGGTGGATCAGGATCGCCGGGGCCAGCAGCGAGGTGGCGGTCAGCAGGGCCAGACGCCGCCTGGTCAGCCGGGCCGCCTTGTCCGGTGCGGTCTCCGACAGCGAACGCATCGACGGGTGCAGCGCGGCCGCGCCCCAGGCGACGTAGGACAGCAGCCAACCGGCGTCGACGGCGCCACCGTTGTAGCCGATCGTCGAGGTCAGCACCGAGTACACGATGTCGGAGCCGCACAGCAGGATCAGCGCCGCGGCCAGCAGCCGGTAGCTGGCGGTACGCGCGCCGGGAGTGGTGAACAGCCGGGCCGCCATCGCGATGAGCAACACGTCACCGGCCGGGTAGGCGAGCGAGACCAGTCGCTCGACGCCCGTGATGGTTTCGTCGGTGGCGGTGGGCCGCATGAGGAATGCCCACGTCAGCAGCGCCAGACCGGTCGAGATGATGCACGCGTCGAGCAGGCCGGCCCGGTCACGCCCGGGGGTTCGGCCGCGGATGAGGACGAACAACCCGGCCGCGAATACCGGGTAGGCGAGCAGGTAGATCGGGTCGGCGATCGACGGGAAGTCGTCCTTCCCGAGCACGAACAGGTTGTAGGTGTACAGGGCGTCGCCGAACGCCCACACGCCGTTCGCGGCCGCGAACAGATACCACAGAACCGGCTTGGCCGGCCGATGCAGCCGCGCACCGGCGGCCACCGTGATCGCGGCAACTACGGCGACGATGTCGTACGCGACGTTTCGGACCAGACCCGGTGGCAGGAAGAAGTACCCGACCACCGCGAGCCCGCCCAACGCGGTCCACGTGCGCCACCACCAGTTCGACAGAGTCGCTGCCATACCCTGCGCAATCGACCGCGAGCCGGCCGAGTTGAGTACTCCGCCGGCCGCAGGACGACGTCATCCCCTGCTACCCGCGAGATGTGCCACGCCGTCGCCGTGGAGCATCGCGGTGGCGGTCGTGGTGCGGCCGGTGAGCAGCAGGAGGATGGCTCGGATCGGGCCGTGGACGTCGGCTCCCGATCCCACGGACCACTCCACGTCGGTGGCGGTCAACCGCACATCGCGCAGGCGACGCTTGGCCCAGAACGGCCATCCCATCGTCCACACCCGGGTGGCCCCGGCCGCCGCGGCCTGTGGCGGCATCGGCAGGTCCAGCCCGAGCGGGACCGCGATGTCCTGGGCGTGCACCAGCACATCGAACAACACGTTGCGGTAGCTCGACACGACGGGCACCTGGCGAGAGCCGGCATGCTCGCGCAGACCGGCGACGAGCTGTTGCGGGGACCGCTGAGCGCGGCGCCTGGCAGCAAGCGTGTTGACCCGGTGGAAGTCGCCGCGGCTGCGGACCATGTCGGCGAACAGGGAGCCGGGTGCGGGCGGTTCCGCGACGAGCAGCACGTGGGCGGCGACG
>Ga0111538_10002807_pt1 | contig 24451 bp, 20 predicted proteins | sample SoiMethybrSBSTD1_FD_79669 | JGI IMG/M metagenome (GOLD analysis project Ga0111538, IMG submission 79669) | Bulk soil microbial communities from a Populus tree surrounding site in Tennessee, USA - Soil MetaG P. TD hybrid SBSTD1 (version 2)... | ecosystem: Environmental > Terrestrial > Soil >...
GCTCGTCCTCTTTTCGTCGGGCTCAACGGGAAAGAGCAAGGCGCAGGCGCTCGGCGAATAATCGCCTTCGAGTGTTACAACGTCTCCGGCGGCAACGCCAGCGTTGGTCAGGTCTTGACTGCAGCGTCCGACCGAATCGAGCAGCTCGGCGTATGTCACGCACTGTTCCCGCCACACGACTGCCGCACGATCTGCGTGTGTTGCCATCCGATCGAATAGCCACGTCGCACTCACGACACTCCCCCCAGATAAATGATTTGACCGGTGATGTGGTCGCTTCCCGGTCGGACGAAGAAGTCGACGACGTGCGCGACGTCCTCGTAACGGGCCAACCGCCTGATTGCTTGCCGCTTGGTGATGGCCTCAATCTTCTCGGCCGGCACGCCGCGGATGAGGTCCGTTTCGATGGGTGACGGTCCAACGGCGTTGCACGTAATGCCGAAATCGGCGAATTCCCTTGCCAGAATGCGTGTCAGCGTCTCGACCGCCGCTTTCGACGCCGCGTAGACCGCCTCACCTTCCAGCTGGAGCGGCACAGCGACCGTCGTGAGATTGACGATGCGGCCATAGCGATTCCGTTGCATCACTTTGGCGCTCTCGCGTGCCACAAGAAACGCTCCGGTGAAGTTGGTTGCGACAATGCGCTCGACCGTTGACATCGGCGTCAGCAGCGAGTGGTTCATCGACGCGACTCCGGCGTTGTTGATGACGATGTCAAGTCGGCTGTATTGGCTCTGAATGATTTTCATGAGCCGACGAATGTCGGCTTCGCGAGTCACATCGGCAAGGTGGTGAACGACGCCCTGGCAGGACCATTCGGCGGGCTGACGGCTGCAACCCACGACGATTGAGCCGCGCGAGGCGAAATGTTCGGCGAGAAATCGGCCGATGCCCTTTCGCGCACCGGTAACCAGCACGACTTCAGGGTTGGTCATGGTGGTCCGCTTCGGCGAGCTGCTGACAGACGTAGTCGGTCAGCGAGCCCACAGAGATGAACGGACTCTTGGCTTGAGACATCGCGCGTTCGTTCGCGAGGCTGAGGCTGATGGCGAACTCGTCTTCGAGGCGTTGCTCCAGGTCGACGATGAGTGTCACCAGTCCTAACGAATCCAGAATCGCACTGCGACCGATGAGCCGCGAGTCGTTGTCGATGGCCGGGAGTGGCGACCCGCGCTGTGTCAGGATCTCCTGAACGCTGGCCGTAATTGCTGCGACAACGAGCTCTCGTCCTGGTATCCGCGCCGCCGGCATCATCGCCTACCCTCTGAGCTACTCATGGTTCGATGTTACTGCTCACGCGACTCCAGCCTGAGGCACGATTTTTCGTGCTATTGCGCGATTTGTCCCAGCTTCGAGTACCCAGCAACCCTGCGCCCGGTCGCACCTTCAATCAGCGCCAAGAGCGGGAGGCGCGCAGGCCATCACGGCTGGCGCCCGTCGAGCGCAGCGGGCAGACCATCAGGCTGAAGCGTCGGCGCCGACGTCACCGATATTCGATTCGCGGCGGCCAGTCCGGCCAATCCGGCGTTCATGAGACATGAACGCCCGAGCCCGCGGGGCGTTCGGCGTTGTTCGATTCGCACCTAGTCATTGTTCAGAATCGTACCCACTCCTTGACCGTCGACGATTGTTGCGTTCGACGCTCCGCTGAGATTCAGAAAGAAGGTCTCATTCGGCTCGACGGTCGTGTCGCCCCTGACCTGAACGTTGACGACGCGCTGCGTTGTTCCCGCTGTGAAGGACAAGGACCCGTTTACTGCGTTGTAATCCTGCCCCGCGACCGCCGTTCCATTCGCGGTCGCGTAGTTAACGGAAACGGTCCGACCGCTCGGCACCGACAGAGTGATGGTGAACGCGGCGGTCACATTTCCATTGTTGCCTTCCGTGACACTCACGTCAGACACTGAGAAACTCGGAAGCGGATCGTTATCCGTGATCGTGCCCGTCCGCGTGGCGGTCGGGACCGATGCATTCGCAGCGTTGCTGAGCCTCAACGCATAAGTCTCGTCGTTCTCGTCCAGGGTGTCGCCGAGCACCGGAACGGTGATGGTCTGCGAAGTCGTGCCGGGCGCAAAGGTCAGCGTGCCAATCCGGGCCGTATAGTCCTGGCCGGCTGTGGCCGTGCCATTCGATGTGGCGAAGTCAACGGTAACCGTTTGAGCGCTGACAGCCGACAACGTGACGGTGAAGACAGCGTCCACGCTTCCTGTGTCGCCTTCGGTGACCGTGACGTTCGCGAAGGTGAGTGATGGTGTTGTGTCGTTGTCCGTGATGGTCCCGGTGCGTGTGGCTGTCGGCAGGGTGGCATTGACTGGCGATGACAGAGTCACTGTGAACGTTTCATTGGCCTCATCGAGCGTGTCATTGATGATGGGAACGGTGATCTCACGCGATGTCGTGCCGGGTGGGAACGTCAACGTGCCGCTCACCGCGGTGTAGTCGGCACCTGCAGTCGCCGTGCCATTCGCAGTAGCAAAGTTCACCGTTACCGTCTGACCGCTTGCTGCAGATAGCGTCACGGTGAACACCGCAGTTCCGCTGGCGACGCCTTCGCTGACGGAGACGTTGGCAAAGTTCAGCGTCGGCGTCCCATCGTTGTCGGTAATAGTTCCGGTACCGGTCGCGGTGCCCAGGGTGGCGTTAGCAGGCGACGTTAGCGTCACACTGAACGTTTCTGTCGGTTCGTTGATGGTGTCGTTCACGACCGTAACCGAGATCGTTCGCGAGGTATCACCCGGCGCGAACGTCAGGGTGCCGCTAGCGGCTGTGAAATCAGCTGGCGCCGTTGCGGTCCCGGCCGCCGTGCCGTAGTTCACCGTGACGGTCTGCCCGCTCGCCGGTGATAGGGTGACGGTGAAGACCGCGTTTCCGCTCCCCTCCGTCACTGATGCATTGCCGATCGAGAGCGTCGGCGCGCCATCGTTGTCGACGATGGTTCCAGTGCCGGTCGCGGTACCCAGCGTGGCGTTGACCGGCGTCGTTAGCGTGACGGTGAACGTTTCGTCTGGCTCATCCAGTGTGTCATTCACGACTGGGACGGAGATCGTCTGCGACGTATTGCCTGGCGCAAAGGTCAAGGTGCCGGTCGTAGTCGTGAAATCAGCCGGCGCCGTTGCCGTTCCTGGGGCGGTGCCGAAGTTGACCGTCACGGTCTGTGTGCTGGCCGGCGAGAGCGTCACCGTGAAGACGGCGTCGCCGCTGCCTTCGGTCGCAGACGCATTGCCGATCGAGAGCGAGGCGCCGTCGTTGTCGTTAATCGTGCCGGTGCCGGTCGCCGTCCCGAGCGTGGCGTTGACGGGGCCAGTCAGGGTGATCGTGAAGGTTTCGGTCGACTCAGCCAGGGTGTCGTTCAGCACAGGCACCGTGATGGTCTGAGAGGTCGCGCCGGCGGCGAAGGTCAGGGTGCCGTTGGTCGCCGTGAAATCGGCGCCGGAGGTGGCGCTTCCGCTGGCGGTGGCGTAGTTGACGGTGACCGTTTGGGAGCTGGCCGGCGTGAGCGTCACCGTGAAGACGGCGTCGCCGCTGCCTTCGGTCGCGGACGCATTGCCGATCGAGAGCGCCGGCGCGCCATCATTGTCGACGATGGTTCCAGTGCCGGTCGCGGTGCCCAGCGTGGCGTTGACCGGCGTCGTCAGCGTGACGGTGAAGGTCTCGTCCGCTTCATCGAGCAAGTCATCAAGCACGGGCACATTGATGGGGCGAGAGGTCTCACCTGGTGCGAACGTCACGGTGCCGCTGCTGGCAGTGAAGTCAACGTCAGAGGCAGCAGTCCCAGCGCTCGTTCCGTAGTTGACCGTCACGGTTTGAGCACTCGCGGCGGAAAGCGTGACAGTGAACACCGCGTTGACGTTGGCTTCCGTGACGGAAGCGTTGCCAATGGACAGCACAGGAACAGAGGGGGTGTCGCCAAAAGCGAACGTCACCGACTGGACGACCGGGCTGGCCGCTGCGTTCGTCGACGACAAGTCCAGGCCGTACTGCAGATATCGACCACCAGGACTGGTGATGGCCGCGCCGCTCACCGTCAGCGCATTGGACCACGCACTAAACGTCGTCCCGTCAGTCGACGTGCGCGTTCGGACGCCGAGAGTGGTCCCGGCTGGAGTTGACGCGCTCCAACTTGCAGAGGTCCACGTGACATTCGAGCCGGCGTCAATTGAGCAGCTCTCCAAGGAACCGCTCGGAACGTGATTCGGGTACACCCACAACGAGTCAGCGTTCAGCGTTGGCGTCGCTCCGCCGTTGTGAGACAGATAGACGTAAAGCGCCGGGGTGAGTCCGGTGACGGTGTGGGTCGCGACGACGACCCCGTCAATGCTGTACCGAATCTGATCGGTGTTCCCGCCCTGTGGGACTCGTTCGATGCGATAGTCGCGATAGCCGCTGGGGATTGGGCCAAGGTTCGTCATCTGCTCCCCACCGCCGGTATTGGTCCTGGCGAAGAGCGTATTCGACGTCCCCATCGTGCTGAAGATCAACCATTGGTTGTCGGCAAAATCGAGACCCGCCCAACCGAGATGTTCCCACGGCGCTGCCGAGAACTGCGCGTACGTTTCAAGGGTTGTGATGTTTACAGTCGACGTGGACCTCACGAAGGCGCCGGTGGCATTGCCGATAGTCAGAATGCCGCCAGCCACGGTGGGCGTGTAGGTTCCACCCGTCCACGCCCCGAACGTCCACTGCGGCCCAAGGGGTGCATTCGCGAACTCATCACCGAAGGCTCCGGCCAGGCGCACTTCACCGTCGCCCGCCTGCGTGACGATGGCGTTCGTAGGCACCGAGCAGATGAACTCGGCTCGTGTGGTCCGCGTGACACTGCCCCCAGATGGTGGGGCATCGTCATTGAGAATGTTCACAGCGCCCGTGCCATCCGCGATGGTGGCACCAGCGGGCGTATTGAGCGCCACGCTAAAGGTTTCGTCGGGCTCGACTTCAGTGTCGCCGATGATAGCGACCTGAACGGTCCGCGAAGTTGCTCCAGGTGCAAAGGTGACGTTTCCTGACGCGGCGGTATAGTCCGTTCCAGAGATCGCCGTGCCGTCGGCGGTCGCCCAGTTGACGGTCACCGTCTGTGCGCTCGCCGGTGCGAGCGTCACGGTCAAGTTGACCGTTGTCGATCCGGCGTTGCCTTCAACACTGCTGACGTCGTTGATTGACAACGCGGACGCAGTCGAATCGTCGTTGACAATCGTGCCGACGCCAGTCGCTTTCGCGATCGTCGCATTCGTCGGGTTGGACAGGACGACGGTGAACGTCTCGTTCGCCTCTGCGGCGGCATCCGTCACGAGGGGAATGGTGACGACCTGGGTCGTCACGTTCGGCGAAAACGTCAGCGAACCGCTGCCCCCCGTGTAGTCCGCGGGCGAGGTGGCCGTTCCGTCGGCCGTGGCGAAGCCAACTGTCACGGTGTTAGTGCTCGCCGGCGACAACGTGACCGTGAAGACGGCCGAATTGGTCCCGCCTGTGCCCTCCACGACGCTGACGTCATTGACGCTGAGGCTGGGTGTGACGCTCCCATAGGAGGCGACGACCGTCGCACCGCCGGGCGTCGGGCCGACTGAAAACATCGACAACGACCGGCTGTTGATCGTCTGCGTGGTCAACGACACCAGGACGCCGCCGACCCGCACATCAACCAATGATGATCCAGCGTAAGACGCCGGCACGCTAACCGTTTGAGCCTCGGCCCCACTCGGCACATTGACGGTGAACTGCAGCTGACGCTGGGCGGTCAACCAAGTGGTGCCCGAGATGGTCGTGGCGTCGCGGGCTTCGTTGTACCGCAGCCAGCGCTCGCCGGTCCACATCGGTAGGTCGTTGGCCTGGGCGTAAGCCATCGTGCCGTCTTCCCATGGCTGTACGTCCGCCCACGTGTAGTAGTCGACGTGGAACTGTGTGGGGATGACGGTGTGATATTCGTTGACTGCGGCGTCAATCAGATCCCGCGAAATCGTGAGCGCCTCGCTGGTCGTGAGCGTATCGGACCAAATCGTGATGCCGAAGAGTTGGTGGTCAATGAGTACCGTGGGCTGTCCGTACACCGGAATGAGACTGCCAGAGGTGGTGACGAAGCGCATCGGTCGTCCACTTCCAGTGATGTACCCGTGACCCTGCTGTCCATTCGGCTGCAGCACGGCCGGCCCAAAAGAATAGTGGTTGAGATCGAGTCCCATCCCAAAGTTCGCGGCGATCTGGGCAGCATCGGCCCAGCCGAGCCATTCGATTTGGTGGCTTCGGATGGTTCGACTCGGTGTCCCGAGACCGGCCTGAGTGAACCAGTTGAGCGCGTTCTGAAAGCCCTGCTGCAGTGACACTCCGTCGCCAAAACCGTATGGGTGCAGCGCGATTTCGTGGCCACGGGCTCGCCAATTCGCGGCCTGCGCCGGCGTAGGCTCAGGCATGAAGCGAGAAATGAACAGCGTCACGCGCGCGCCGAACGATTCCGCGCTAGAGAGCATTCGCTCGAAGGCGTTATTGGCGCCGCTATGAGCGTCTGCTGCTACAAGCAACATTGCGCGTCGCGCCGAGGGGTAGTACCACAATTGTGGAAGGGGCAACTGATTGGCGAGCAGATCGGTAATCTGCCGCGCGAGCAGCCTCATCTCGATGTCGGCAAACGGCACTGAGATGCGCTGCGCGTCAAAGCCCGTGAAGAACATATCGAACGACTGCAGTGGTGGAACCTGACCGGTGTCGACATTGGCGTTGGCCGGATCGCCCTGGCGGGCATACGCCACCGAACGTGCCAGGTCGAACGACCACGCCACCGTGCTGTTGAACCGCACAACGGCCGGGAAGGTGGTCGGCGTGTCACGATCGCTGTACAACGTCGCGAGGCTAGCCGCACCGGTCACCGTCAGATAGTTCGCGGCAGTGCCCTTGAACGGCAACGTCACGGCGGTCAAACCGGCGCCGATCGGCTGGCTTTGATTGATCGAAATGTATGCGTTGGACGTCACTGAGGCCTGGGGAATAAGGCCAAAGACATCCGCGATTTGGGCGTCGGGACGCATGGCGATCAGCCGGCCGCCGCCGTCCACGTAGCTACGAAACAGGCCGGCCTGTCCCGCGGTCAAAGGCGTCTCGGCGAGGAGGACCAGCGGCGTCACGTCCAGCACCTGACTAGTGACAGACGACAACTCCATTGTCGTGAACGACTTGATGCCCTCAGCCCGGAGGATTTCCGCAAGATAGGATCCGAATGGGTTGGATCCTGAACTGTTCACGACAAGGAGGATCGGGGTGGTGCTCGCCTGGCCCCGCAGTGGCGCCCTTAGGAGCGACAGCGTCAGAAGCACAAAGGTCAGGCCCGCGACGAACTTCAGCTTCTTTGTCATGGATCCGTACCGCTGTCGAATCTTGCCTGTCGTAGCCTCGAGAGCAGGAATGATCGATTGGTGTGAGGCGCGGACTAAGCATGATGGGAGCCATTCCAGATGAGGGAGGAGTTAACGGAGCTGGCACGGCTCGTGGCGCCTAGCCGTCGAAGCTAGCTGATTACTTGTCAAGCACTTGCGACGAAACGACAACCGTGATTCTGGTTCGACTGGGCCGGGTGCGGACTGAGTGGCGGCCGACCAAGTCCGAGTCTGTGACGACTTCAGTCTCTCAATCCGCGCAGGCGGACCGCTCGTGGCGATTCAACGGCGCTCACTCACTGCCGCTGTGCGTTCCAGGCGGCCGAACTGAGGGCCGAGCGGCCGCCTCACCGCGGACCGTAACGGCGCCGGACGAAGTCGACCGCGCCCTCCCACATTGCGTCGCGGTGCGGCCGCTTCCCGCGCCATTTCGGCCTGACCGTCCAGCTCACGAGGGTCCGGACGATCTGGCTCCACACCGCCAGCCGAGCGATGAACGGCGCCCGGCGGGCGGAGAGTAGTAGGAGATGGTTCCGCGTGCTGTAGTAGGTGACCGACGGTCCAGGGCGGTAGTTGCGCTGTACGCCCTTGTGCCAGATGCGGGCTGCGGGCACGTGAAGGACTGTCCAACCGGCCTGTGCGGCGCGAACACACCACTCAACCTCTTCCCAGTAGAGGAAGAAGCGTTCGTCGATCATGCCAATCGACTCGATCACCGCGCGACGAATCATGATGGCGCATCCTGAAATCCAATCCACGGGATGCGGCGTGGAGAACTGTCCGCCATCCAATTCGTTCTGCCGGGCGTGTTTGGCGGTCCAAAATCGAGTGATGACGCCACCCGCCGACTGAACGACCTGCGGCTCGTCGGCGTGGAAAACGAGCGGTCCCACGATGCCGATCAATGGTTCGCCGTTGGCGGCGGCGACCAAGTTCGCGATTGCATCAGGCGCAACGATGACGTCGTCGTTCAACACGAATACCCACTCCGCGCCGTGCTCGACAGCCAAGCCGATGCCGATGTTGTTGTTTCCCGCGTATCCGCGATTGTTATGCAGCGGGACGACGTGAACGTCTGCCCGAACCGACTGCATGGCCGCTCGTGAATGGCCCGAGGGTTGACAATCCAAGACCCAAATCGAAAGATTGCCGTAGGACGATGCACTCAGCGAGCGCAGACAGTCGAGTGTGTCATGCAGGCGATTGAAGTTGAGAATGACGCAAGCGACCAGGGGCTCAGCGGTCATGGTATGACGACGTGCACGCTTGAAACGCGTTCGGCGGCACGACCTACAGAGCTGGGACCTTCGAGGATAGCGAAAGATACTCGAAGAGCCGAGCCAGATCCGGATTGTTGCGATCCCGTTCGGAAAGGATAGGCGTATCGACTGGCCACGGAATGTTCAGCGACCGGTCGTTATAGGCAATCCCGACTTCATCTGTGGGGTCGTAGAGTGCCGTGCACTTGTACTCGACCTGCGCCCGGTCGCTCACCACGCAGAAGCCGTGCGCACATCCCGGCGGCACGTATAGCTGCTTGAAATTGTCGGCCGACAGAAACATCGCAGTCCACCGGCCGAAGGTCGGCGAGCCGCGTCGGACGTCGACGGCAACGTCCCAGATCTCGCCCTCGATCACCCGAACGAGCTTTCCCTGAGGACGCCGCACCTGCATATGGAGCCCGCGGAGGGTGTTGCGTACCGAGCAGGAATGATTGTCCTGCACGAAGCTCGTGGGGATGCCACCATCCCGATACTTTGCAACGTGAAACGTTTCGAGGAAAAATCCCCGGGCGTCACGATGGACCGTCGGCTCAATGGCGATGACGCCGTCGACGTCGCACTCGGTGAATCGCATGGGGCTCAGTCCCCCTGCTCGAGCATTCGCAGCAGATATTGGCCGTACGAGCTCGAGCGCATGCCGTGGGCCATGCGGGCAACGTCTTCGGCGGTGATGTAGTCCATCCGATAGGCGATCTCCTCCGGGCAGGCCACCATCAGGCCCTGCCGTTCTTCAATCGCCTGCACGTAATTCGCTGCCTGGAGGAGAGCAACCTGCGTGCCCGTATCGAGCCACGCCGTCCCGCGACCGAGCTTCTCGACATGAAGCTGCCCTCGCTTGAGGTACTCGAGGTTGACGTCGGTGATTTCCAGTTCGCCACGCGCCGACGGTTTCAATCCGGCGGCGATGTCCACCACCTGGTGGTCGTAGAAATAGAGCCCCGTGACGGCGAAGCTGGAGCGCGGATGGAGCGGCTTCTCCTCGATGCCGACCGCCCGCCCGTCGCAGTCGAACTCGACGACACCATATCGTTCGGGATCGCGAACCGAGTAGCCAAACACCGTCGCACCTTCCTCACGAGCCGCCGCCTGGCGCAGGCAATCGGACAGGTGCGCCCCATAGAAAACGTTGTCGCCGAGCGCGAGCGCCGCGCGATGGCCCCCGATAAACCTGCGTCCGATAATGAACGCCTGGGCCAGTCCGTCCGGGCGCGGCTGACAGGCGTATTCGACCGAGAGTCCGAAGTCATCGCCGTCGCCGAGCAGGCGACGGAAGCCGTCCTGTTCGTGCGGGGTCGTGATGATCAGCACATCGCGGATGCCGGCAAGCATCAACGTCGACAGGGGGTAGTAGATCATCGGCTTGCTGTAGATGGGCAGCAGCTGCTTGCTCGTCCCGCGGGTGAGCGGGTGCAGCCTCGATCCCGATCCTCCAGCCAGGATGATTCCCTTGAGTGCGTTCGCCGAGGTCTGGCTCACCGGGTCACCCCGCCAAGTCCAAGCCGCTCGCGGTCATAGCCCGACCGGCCGGCGAGGAATGCGTGGTGGTGTTCGATGTACCACTCCACCGTGCTCGTCAGACCGGTCTCGAACGAGTGAGCGGGCATCCAGCTCAGCTCCCGACGCAGCTTCGATGCGTCGAGGGCATATCGCCGATCGTGTCCGGGGCGATCGACGACGAACTGCTTCAGTCGGCGATAGCTGTCGAAGCCGGCGGCTCGCATCGCGATGTTGAATCGAGCCGGCCGGAAGGCCTCGACGGCGTCGCACAGTCGATCGACGAGCGCCAGATTTGTCTGTTCGTTGTCGGCGCCGATGTTGTAGCTCTCGCCTGGCACCCCGCGCTTCAGCACCGTCATCAGGGCGGAGCAATGGTCGTCGACGTGCAGCCAGTCGCGGACGTTGCTGCCATCGCCGTAGATCGGCAGGCGCCGCGCCTGCAAGGCGTTCAGGATCATCAGCGGAATGAGCTTCTCCGGATGCTGATGGGGACCGTAAGTGTTCGAACAGTTCGTGATGAGGGTCGGGAGCCCATAAGTCACGAAGTACGCGCGAACGAGATGGTCGGCGGCGGCCTTGCTCGCCGAGTACGGAGAATTCGGCGCATACGGGGTGTGCTCGCTGAAGCGCCCCGTCGGACCGAGCGTCCCGAACACCTCGTCGGTCGAGACGTGGAGAAAGCGAAAGTGGTCCCGGCGTTGGCCCGTGAGTCCGGCGAGATAACGCCGGCTGGCGTCGAGCAGCGCACACGTGCCGACGACGTTGGTGTTGATGAATGTCTGCGGAGAGTCGATCGAGCGGTCGACGTGTGTTTCGGCAGCGAGATTCAGAACGACCGCCGGCTGATAGCGATCGAAGACGTCGCACATCGCCCAGTAGCTGCCGATGTCTTCCTTGAGGAAGGTAACCCTCGGCCGGCGTACGAGCGCGGCCACCGCGTCCCGGTTGGCGGCATAGGTGACCTTGTCGACGACCACGACGTCAGACGGCGTGGTGGCGAGGACGTGCTCGACGAGGTTGAAGCCAATAAAGCCGGCGCCGCCGGTGATGAGCAGAGGATCCACAGTGCCGTTGTCCGACGCGATCGAAGAGCGGGTGTGTTGCGAGCCATGCAAGCAGACGACCAGCGCAGTTGGCCCGCCGCGCGGATTCGGTCGCAGATTTTCGGCGATTTTTGCCGGGTGTCAGATCGTCGCGGCAGATGCGACTCGTCGAGCCGACGAACTTTCTTCTTCGTGCGAGGGGACTTGTTCGCGGAGGTGATCGCCGCGGATAGGGTCGGAGTTCGTCGCGCGGGGTCCTCGACAGTCGCTGAATCTAGCGGGTGTTGGTGCTTGAGCTAAAGTGCCCGGGTCGTCGCCCTAGGCAAACTCGCCCGTTTCTCTCGTAGCCACGATCGAGTTATGGTCGCTATGTCCCTGCGCCGGAGAATTCGGCTGATCGGTGTTCTTCTCTCCCTTCACGCCACAAGAGGCAGCAGAATTCGAGCGCATCTTTTTTGAGCACGCCCGGCAGCGCCTGCCGGCGGACGCACGGGAACTGCAGATCGACCTCAACGACACCTGGCTCGAGGACGCCAGCGTCGACCGGCTCCGCACTGCCTTTGAACGGCGGAGATTCCATTCAAGGCCACGACGAACAAGTTGTTTGAGTATGCGCGTCACGAGGCCAACTACTCCCTGGAACACTCGCTCCGCGGCGCGCGGGCGCAAGAGCAGCGATCCCACCAACTAGGCTAAACTGCCTTCCTCATGCTGCACAAAGCGACGAAGCTTCGCGGATTCCACTTGCACGCGACCGATGGGAACATCGGGCACGTCGATGACTTCCTCTTCGACGAAGAATCCTGGGTCCTGCGATACCTCGTCGTGGACACCAGCAACTGGATTGGTGGCCGGTGGGTCCTCATCTCGCCGACGGTGATTACGGCGATCGACGCGGCGAAACAGCGCGTCGATACGTCGCTGACTCGCGAACAGGTGAAAGCGAGCCCCTCCATCGACAGTGCCGAGATTGAGGTTATCGAAACGCTGCCGAGCATCTGGATCATGTAGCGGTCTACCGCCTCGCGCTGAGACAAACCCGCGGCACGAAAAATGCCCTGGGGGCAAGGTCGGTGGAGACTCGCATCCCGATTCACCAGAGGTCCCAGCCAATGAGGCGATCAGCTGCAAGTCTGCTGTGGATTTTTGTACTTACGATTGCAGTTTCGTCGTCGGCCGCCGGTCAAGAGCGATTCGAGAGTCAGGCCGCGGGGATTGCCTTGACCAAGCCGACCGGCTGGCACACCGCCACATTGGCGCAAGTCCAGTCCAATCGAGAACAGACACAGTTGTCTGACCCTTCATTCCAGGCCGCCATGGTCGCGCGCAGCGCCATGCCACTGGTCGTGTTTACCAAGTACGCCGAGCCTCATCAGGGATTGAATCCATCAATTCAAGTCACCCCGCGCGCAGCGCTGGCTGGATCGCCGACTCGGCTGCTGGCGGCGGCGGTTGAGCAGATGCGAGCAGCGTTCTTCGATTTCAGGATCGTGTCACCGGTTAGTCCAGTTCGCGTCGCGGGCTGGCCGGCGGCTCACGTTCGCATCACCTACACGTTGAAGACGCAGTCTGGCCAGAGCTCCAAGGTGCTCGGTCGCATCTGGCTGATTCCGCGAGGACCGCTGATGTTTCTCGTCGGGATGAGCGGTGCCGACGTCGGCGACGATCTTTGTGAAGACGAATTTGTTGCGACGCTAGACTCCCTGGAGATCCACAAATAGTATCCTGCGCCCCGCTATAATCCCGGCCGTTGCGCTGTGCCACGGTTCCGTCCGCCTGCATCCACGCGGCGATTGCTATCATCGCCGCGCATTCGCTCAGCTAACCGCGGCATAACAGGAGAACGTCATGGATCTGGACGTCATCACAGTCGGTGGTGGCCTTGGCGGATCGACACTGGCGTCGGCAGTTGCCCACAGCGGCCGCAGCGTTCTGGTACTCGAGCGCGAGAGGGAATTCAAGGACCGCGTGCGGGGAGAGAACATGCTGCCGTGGGGCGTCGCGGCGGCGCGGCGGCTCGGCGTGGTCGACATCCTGATGGCCGCGGGCGGTCATCGAGTGCCGTTCTTCAACGTCTATTTCATGGGCACGCAGACCGAGCACAGGCCTTTTCCGGTGACGACACCAACCAGGGAAGCGTCGCTGAACATGTACCATCCGGATCTGCAGGAAACGCTTCTCTCTGCGGCTGTCCACGCAGGCGCGGAGGTCAGACGCGGAGGCCACGTGGAGTCGATCGCCGAGCAAGAGGGAGGCTGGAAGGTCACATTTCGCGAAAATGGGGATGCACAATTCGTCACCGCGCGGCTTGTCGTCGGCGCGGACGGCCGCTTCTCTGCCGTGCGGCAGATGGGCGGCTTCACCGTGCGGCGCGATCCGGACAACCTCCGGATTGCAGGGACTCTTGTCGAGGGCACGAAAGTGCCCGACGACGGTGTCCACTTTTGTTTGGGGCCAGGGTTTGCGACGTTCATCGCGCCACTCGGCAACGGGCGCGCGCGTGTCTACTTCATTTATCCCGGAGCACTTGGCGATCGCAAGCTCAGTGGCAAGGCCAAAACCAGCGAGTTCCTCGATGGATGCCGCGCCACGAACGTTCCGTGCGACTGGTTCGATGGGGTGAGCGTAGTGGGCCCGCTCGCAGAGTTCGAGGGTGCCGACCATTGGGTCTCCTCACCCAGCAAGCCCGGCCTTGCATTGATCGGCGATGCAGCGGGCGCCACCGATCCGAGTTGGGGCTGTGGTCTATCCAAGACGCTGGTCGATGTGGAAACCCTTGCCGGCCTACTGGCCGAGAGCGACGACTGGGACGCTGCGCTGCGGCGATATGCGGCGATGCACGACGACTATTTCAGCAAGCTTCACGACATCCTGTCCTGGTGGACGATGCTCATCTGGGCCGGCGGTCCGGAAGCCGACGCCCGGCGAGCGCGCGTGATGCCTCGCATGCAGCAGGATCCGACGGGTTACCCCGACCCGGCCGGACAGGGTCCGTTTGGTCCCTGCGACGAACGAGCGCGGCGCCTTGTGCTCGGAGAGGAGTAGTCGAGAGAGGTGCGGCGGTAACGAGGGCCTTGCTGTCCAGCCCGTGCTGGGGGGCATCGGCACCGCTTCCGACGCCTCGTTATTGGCCGTATTTTACATACCGCGTCGCCCCTCAATCGGGAGTCCGGCCGTCTCCAGCCAAAGATTGATTCGAGCAACAATCGCTTTCGCGCTCGCATCGAAAAAGCGTTGACGCTGGTCTTCCGAACCAATCGCCGCCGCCGGGTCTTCGAAGCTCCAATGCAGTTGAGATGCGGCGCCAGGAAAGGCCGGGCATTCTGCCGCCGCCGCATCGCACACGGTGATCACCACATCGAAGCGTTGCCCCACGAACTCGTCCAAGGATTTCGGCCACTGTTCTCCCATTGTGATATTGAGCAACTGCTGGATCGCCTTCTTGGCCATCGGATGGATGGCGGGTTGCGGTTTCGTACCCGCGCTCGCGACGTCAACCGCGCCATTCGACAGATGGCGAAGGATCGCTTCAGCCATCTGCGAACGTGCCGAATTGCCCGTGCAGAGAAACAAGACCCTCATCGGCTGAACCAATCCCCAAAGATTGTCGCCGCCAACGCCCCGATTCCCTGGGCCAGCAGAAACATGGGAGCGTCAATCGGGCGGATTCCGGCGAACGTGTCCGTCAGGGTCCGGGCCATCGTCACGGCAGGGTTGGCGAACGACGTCGATGATGTGAACCAGTACGCAGCGGTGATATAGGCTCCGACCGCAAACGCACTCGTCTCCGGCCGTGAGGCCCGAATGACGGTCAACAGACCAAAGGTAGCGATCACCTCGCTGAGCCCCTGCGGCCAGCCGTTTCGGATGTGTCCGGATACTTCGAGGACGGGCACCCCGAACATCAGGTGCGCGACCAGCACTCCAAGGAATGCCCCGAGGATCTGCGCCACGGCATAACGCGTCGCCGTCGCCCACGACAATCGGCTATCCGTCAGCGACACCGCCGGATTGAAGTGTGCCCCCGAGATGGGCGCAAACGTCAGAATCAACGCGACGAGCGCGGTACCCGTGGCGATGGCGTTGGCGAGCAGGGCGATCGCGACGTTCCCGCCGGCCAGGCGTTCGTCCATGATGCCGGACCCCACCACGGCGATCAGCAGAAATGCCGTCCCGACCAGTTCGGCCAGCAGCGGACGCACGGAGTTAGTAGCGGTACGTGACGTCAAGATACAGTCGGTTTGTCCAGGGATCGTTCAGCGTTGTCGGTAAGTTCGGAGGCGCGACCGCTCCCGGCAACGTTCTGTCCAATGTGCGGCCGCTGTAGAGCGTAAACGACAGTTGGACATTGGGATGAACCATACGATTTGCCGCAAGGCGATGCTGGAGCACGTTTGACGGGCTCCGCCAATCACTCTCGCCGAGCCCGGCCAGGATCGCATCCTGTTCGACGTGGAACACATGCCAGCCGAACTCCCAATCGCCGCGCCGCTGTGCCCGTCCGGCATCCAGCCGGAACGACAGGCCTGTGTCGCGGTTCGACACCGCCTCGAGGTTCCGCTGGTACTCGATTCCGATCGTGACCGGCAGCGCCTCCCAGCGCGTCTGAAGGGCATTCTCGACGATGACGTTGGCGTACCGAAACCCGCTGGCGAGGTACGCCCGGCCGTCGCGGGACACCACAGCATTCGTATCCCGCACGCCGACGTCGGATCCGTCGAGCAAGGCTCTGAGCAGAAATTCTGGTCGCCGAATATCCACGCCAGTGACGACCACGTTGGATGAAAAGTGCGGGGTCGGCTGCAGCTTTGCCGTGAATTGCCCGCCCACTACGGTCATGTGCTGATCGATCGGCTGCTCGTTCACGATGAGCTGAAAACCTTGTGCGCCGACTTGTGATCCTGACCGCACAGTGGGAAAGGCGCCATCAGCGCCACAGTCACGCACGCAGCGAGCGAGCGCCGATCCACAGGGAGAACATCGCGACTCCGGTCAGAGAGAACGCACGTCGAAGAGTCTTCGGGCCATATAGGCGTCTCGCTTTTTGCCTTAGTGGCAGCAGGTCGGCCCACAGCAGGCTTTCGCGGCCGGCTTGGTGGCTCGAATAAAAGCGCTTGCGAAGGCATCATCCGGAACGGACGTCGAATCAATCCCAAGCTCGCCGAGCTTGTAGATGCGCCAGGGGTCGACTTCAACGGCTTCAAAGCCGGCCGCGGCGAGCTTGTCGCGATATGCCGTCTCCTCCAAGGCTCCGGCGACGCAGCCGATCCACAGCTCGACGTTCCGCCGAATCGGATCGGGAACCGACGCCCGCACGACGACATCAGACACGGCGAATCGCCCCCCCGGTTTCAGCACCCGAAACGCCTCCCGAAGCACGCGATCCTTGTCGGCCGAGAGATTGATGACGCAGTTCGAGATGATCACGTCGATCGAGGCGTCAGGTAGCGGGATGGCCTCGATTTCGCCTTTCAGGAACTCAACATTCGTGGCGCCGGCTTGCCGCTGGTTCTCGCGTGCGAGCTCGAGCATCTCGTCCGTCATGTCGAGCCCATAGACCTTGCCGGTCGGTCCGACGCGCTTTGCCGAGAGCAGCACGTCGATCCCGCCACCGGAGCCCAGGTCCAGAACCGTCTCGCCAGCTTTCAGCTCCGTTCTGGCAGTCGGATTGCCACATCCCAGGGAGGCGCGGACGGCTTCAGGCGGCAGCGACTCAGTTTCAGTGGAGCTGTACAGGTCGGAAGTGATGGGGTCACACCCGCAGGTGCTCTCACAGCAGCCCCCACCGCTCCGGGCGTTCGTGGCGGCGTTCCCGTACTTTTCTTTGATGGCGTCTTGGAGACTCATGGTGCCCTTCTTTCTATATACGTGTAGGCGAATGTAGACACGGTAGGGGAACCGAAGTATATTTGTCAAGACGAATATGAGTAACGAACTTGAAATATTGGATCGCGTCTTCAAGGCGCTGGCCGACCCGACGCGAGTCCGCATCCTGGGATTGCTCGCCGGCGGCGAAATTTGCGTCTGCCACATCCACGAAAGCCTGCGGCTGTCACAACCGCTGGTCTCGCGACATCTGGCGTATCTCAGGCGCTCAGGGCTGGTCGAGGCGCGAAAGGAAGGACTCTGGGTGCATTACCGACTGGCCGGGCGGCGAGACGATGTGACGCGAAACCTGCTCGATGCGGTGTACCACGTCATCGGACACCTTTCGTCCGTCGCCAAGGATGCGAAGCGGCTCGAACAAAAGACCGGCTGTTGCACCGTCGCGCAACCGGCACCCAGCTTCGATTGCTGCGGCTCTGAAGCGAGGGTGGCCGTTGTCAAAAACGCTCGGCCCGCCATCAACGTTTCTAAGGCGGACGAAGCTCGAACATCACTGAGATAAGCCATGGTGACTGCCATCCTCGTCGCCGCCGCGCTCGTGTACGCGCATCCTGAGCAATTGGTCGATACTGCCTGGGTTGTCGCACACGCTGCCGATGCAAACGTCAGGGTTGTGGACATGCGACGGTCCGGCTACCCGGATGGCCACGTCCCGGGTTCGGTGGCACTCGATCCTGAATCGATCCGCGATCCAAAGAACGCGCCGACCTTCGTCCCGACGCCGGAAGCATTTGCCGCGATGATGGCGCGCTTGGGCATCTCCAATCGGACGCGTGTCATCGCGTATGACGAACGAGGAGGACTGTACGCCAGCCGCCTGTGGTGGTTGCTCAACTACTACGGCCATTCCAACGTGGCGCTGATGGATGGCGGTTGGATCGCGTGGATGGCCGAAAAGAGACCGCTGTCGACCACTGTGCCTTCCGCGATGAGCGTTCCGTTCGTGCCACGGGCAAATGCGCGGTGGGTGGCGACCGCCGCCGAGATCGTCGCGTCAATTGGTCGTGAAGACACGCGCATCATCGACGCACGAACCACCGGCGAAATGGACGGGACGGATACCCGCAACAGCCGACGACCTGGGGTCATTCCGTCAGCGGTCCCGGTCTACTGGGAGGATTTGCTCGATCCTGTGCGTAAGACGTTCAGGAGTGCAGAAGAGATCGCCCGGCTGTACGAATCGCGCGGTGTACTCAGCTCGCACACCGTGATCGCCTACTGCCAGGTTGGACACCGATCGTCCGTTGATCTCTTCGCCCTTCATCTGATCGGCTATAGCGGCCTCCGCAACTACTTCGGGTCATGGGAGGAGTGGGGCAATCGGCCCGACCTGCCCGTGGAACCCTTCCGGCAAGCCGCCAAGTAGGCCACCTGCAGCCTCTAATTCGCTCTACTTTAGGGAGACCCTGGCTCTGAGCGCCTCGTGCATGCCTCGCTCTCGAGCCACCGTCTGAGATCAACATGCGGCACAGAACCACCTACTCCGACGTTGATTTGGTTTTCGCGAAGGAATGGGGCGATCTGCATCGACATGAGGAGACGCTCGGCAAAGCCTCTTCAAATGAACAACCTGGGTCAGAGGGAGTTCGCCCGTTTGCTGCGCGCCGCGAGGGTCAGGCCGATCCGATTCCACGACCTCGGGCACACGTGCGCGACGCTCCTGATCCAAGCTGGAGTGCCGGTTAAGGTCATCCAAGAAGCCGCCGGTCACCTATCGATTAGCTCCGATGCACCGATCGAAGCAAACGTTGAATGAATTCGCGATTGGTGCGGAAGAGAGGATTTGAACCTCCACCGAGTTGCGATCAAGCTCGTTCACTTGTTCGGCTTCGCAGGGAATATCGCAATCCGATCGCCGCGAACCGAGCCTACCCAGAGCTCGGAACCCATCTGAATCGCCACCGTGCCCGACGCGAACGACGGGTTGTTCGGGTAGCGAACGAGCTCCTCGAACTTGAGCGACTTCGGATCCACTCTGGCGACGTTGGACGTCTGAGAAGGCGCGGCACCGCCTTGGCCCGCGGCGAGCAGCGTCCCATCGGGCGCCCACCGGATGTTGTCCACCCGGAATCCGACGTTCACGCTGTCGCGTGTCGCCGGAGTCTGGCCCCGCGACAGCCTGATCAGCGATTGGCTGCCCCACCCCCCGATGTACAACGTCTTGCCGTCCTTGGAAATCTCGAGGCCGTTGGGGCCGGCGGCCTCGCTGCCTGGCACCTTCTTCCACTGCGAATCGGCATGCCACTCCCACAGCTCGCCGTTGTTTTCACCGGCCATCATGCGGCCTCGTCCGGCGGCGTCCATGCCGCGAGCGGTGAAGTTCGTGGTGATGAATCCACCGTCCGGGAGACCGACCACCGAATTCAGGCCGATCGGATCCGGAGCGACGGCGCATCCGATCCACGTCAGCGCCGGTGGCTCCGCTCGGGCATCGAGCTCGAAGACCTCGATTGATTCCCGATTTCCGTGATGAACGACAAACAGCGCATGGGGGCGATTTCCGCCGTCGCGCAGGTACAACCCGTGCGCTCGGAAAGAGGCCTGTTCCGCCGGATCGATCGGACCGGGACATGCGGCGTACGTCTTCTTATCCCATCGCTCCTTGGGTGTCGCCGTGGGGAAGATCGCGGTGGTCGTCTTGTCTCGAAGGTTGATCAGGCGGATCGCACCGTTGGCCGCCATGCCGGACGAAATCAGCCATTCACCCCCGGGCACGAGGGCGAGATCTTCGGGAGCGATCTGATTGCAGATGAACCGAACGTCGCCGAGGGGATCGCAGCCCGCAACCGCACCTTGCTGTCCGGCGGCTCCCAGTGGCAGGGCAAGCGCGACCGCGAGACTGGTAAGTGTCAACCGCTTCATGCGCCCTCCTTGTCCACTCCCGATTGTCGAGCGTGATGGCTCCCTGGCGGTTCTCCAGCGTGCGACGCAGCGATAGTATGCGCTTGTGCGCTGCGTCATCCGACCAGTTCGCCCACGGTGCTCGAATTTACTACAGCTCATGTTGTCGGAAACTGGAAGGAGTCGAACGCGGGTCGCACAGCGTGCTGCTGCGCCGTCTGCGAGGCGCAAACGAAGGCGCAGCGCAATATGCGCTCAAGCCCCGTCCTGACGTGCTTTGTGAGATGGTGCGGAAGAGAGGATTTGAACCTCCACCCGGTTGCCCGGACTAGCTCCTGAGGCTAGCGCGTCTGCCGTTCCGCCACTTCCGCATGCGGTGAGAATCTGTCGGGCAGAAACCACAAGTATACTACGCGGCCCGGCAGCCGCGACCACGCGGTCCTCGTCGCACGGCTATACTCGAAGGGCGGGCCTTTCGCCACGTTCCCCCGTACGGCCCCGCAAGGAATTGAGACATGGCTCGTCGCGGAATCGCGGTGGTGCTCACGCTGCTCGCTGTCGCCGTTTTCATCTCGGTCGCCGGCTTCGGCCTCCTGTACTTCATGGTCAGCCGGGAGCCGTCCGTGCCTCGCCAGGCGACGCTCATCCTGAGTGTCGGCGGCGATCTGGAGGAGACTGCGCCCGAGAACGTCGTCAGCTATCTGAGCCGATCGAGGCCGCCGACGGTTCGCTCCATCGTCGACAGTCTGAAAAAGGCCAAGGCCGACCCACGGATCTCCGCGGTGTTGCTCAAGCCAACCGGGTTCACGACGCCGTTCTGGGCAAAGATTCAGGAACTTCGCCAGGCGATCGTCGACTTCCGCGAGTCAGGCAAGCCCGTCTACGCGTACCTCGAGTACGCGAGCGACCGCGATTACTACCTCGCGTCGGCGGCGGACAAAGTGTTTCTGATGCCGGCCAGTCCGCTCGATCTCAAAGGCATCGCGACGTACCAGCTGTTTCTTCGCGGAACGCTGGACATGATCGGCGTCTTCCCCGACATGCACCACATCGGCGACTACAAGACCGCCGTGAACACCTTCACCGAGAAGGGCTACACACCGGCACACAAAGAGATGGACGCCTCGCTCAACCGGAGCCTGTTCGACGAGCTGGTGCGCGGCATCGCCGAGTCTCGCAAGAAGACCGAGGCCGAAGTACAGGCGCTCATCGACGAGGGCCCGTTCCTGCCAGACAACGCACTCAAGGCCGGCCTCGTCGACGACGTGTCGTACGAAGACGAGGTGAAGAAGCAGCTTCGCGAGGCGGCCGGCGAAACCAGCGAGCAGGACATCAAAGAGGACGACTATGCGCGGGTCAGTCCGGCATCGGCGGGCTTGAATCGCGGTCCGCGCATCGGCGTCATCTATGCCTCGGGCGCGATCACCGGCGGACGCAGCGGCTACGACCCGCTGAACGGACAGGCCGTCGGATCGGAGACGCTCATCGAGTACATCCGTCGCGCGCGTCGCGACAAGACACTGCGTGCGCTGATTCTCCGAGTCGACAGCCCCGGCGGGTCGGCGACCGCGTCTGACGCCATCTGGCACGAGCTCACGCTGGCGAAGGAGGAGCAGTCGGATCGTCCGCTGGTCACGTCCATGTCCGACCTCGCGGCCTCGGGCGGCTACTACATTGCCATGGCGTCGGACACGATCGTCGCCCAGCCATCGACGCTCACAGGATCGATCGGCATCTTCGGCGGCAAGTTCGTGATGGGCGGAACCTATGGCAAGCTCGGCGCGAACATCGACTCGACGAGCAATGGGCGCCACGCCGAGCTCGAATCGCCGGCGCGCCCCTTCTCTCCCGACGAAGCCCGCAAGCTGCAGGAGCAGCTGCAGGCCTTTTACGATCAGTTCATCGAGAAGGTGGCCCAGTCGCGGCGCAAGACGCCGCAGGAAATCAACCGGATCGCCCAGGGACGCGTGTGGACCGGACAGCAGGCGCTCGCCAACGGCCTGGTCGACGCGCTCGGCGGCCTCGACACCGCCGTCCGGCTCGCCAAGGAGCGCGCAAAGATTCCGGCCAACACCGACGTCGAGCTCGTGCCGTTCCCGCCGCGTCGGAGCTTTTACGAAGTTCTGAGCGAGGACTGGTCGGGCAGTGGCGATGCCGCTGCCCTGCAAGCATGGATGTCGACGCGTCTGACGGCTAGCGAACGCGAGATGCTCCGCGTCCTGCGCGGGCCGTTCAGCATGTTTCGATCGGGCGAGATGCTGACGCTAATGCCGTACGAGTACTTACGCTGAACGGCTTCGGGCTTTAGGCTTCAGGGACTTCAGGAAAAGCTCGATTCTCCAGACTATCGGCGTTTGCCGAAGCCTGGAGCCCGAAGCCCAGAGCCGACTGGGTTTTTTCAACCCTATCCAAGCACCCGCTGAATCTCGTCGCGATTGAGCTGGATCTTCATCTTCTGCTTCGCCTTCACCATGTAGGCGCTGAAGAATCGGTTGCGGCGGTCGTTGAGCATCTCGTCGCGGAACTGATCGCGATTCGCCGTCAGCTCCGTCTCGCCGACATCCTGCTTCTCGAGCACCTTGACGATGGCGGCCCCTGAATCGGTCGAGACGACCTCGCTGACCCCGCCCTGCGGCAGCGCGAACGCCACGTCGCTCACGCTCGGCGCGACGCCCAGTTCAGGAATTGGTGAATCGCGGGTGATGAGCTCAGTCGACCGGGCCTCGTAGCCGGCCGCTTTGGCCGCTTTCTCGAAGTCCGCCGCGTCCTTTACCTTCGCGAGCAGCTCGTTGGCCTTCTGTGACGCGAGGTCGCGAGCTTTCTGACCGACAACCACGTCACGAACCTTGTCTTTCGCTTCCTCCAGCTTCGGCACGTACGGGTCTTGCTTGCCGGTGAGCGCGATGAACGCGACACCGCGCGGCATGCCGATTGGTCCAGCGACGGCGCCGTCGGCCAGCGTAAACGCCCGCGCGGCGACTTCAGGAGCGCCGCCGAGAGCCATGAGTGGTTCATCCCGCGCGAACAGAGCCGTCTCCTGCGCGGTCAGGCCATTTGCCTTGCCCACCGTATCCAGATCGGTCGGCTTGGTGATCTGAGGCGTCAGACGATCGGCCAGTGTTTCAACCTGTTGCTGCGCCCGCTCCGTGGTCAGCTGCTCGATGATCTGCGGTCTGACTTCGTCGAGCGTTTTCGTCACGCCGCCCTTTTTCTCGACCAGCTTGATGATGTGGAATCCGTACTGCGTCTTGACGAGATCGCTGATCTGACCCGGCTCGAGCGCGAAGGCCGCATTGTCGAACTCGGGCACCATCCGTCCGCGGCCGAAGAAGTCCAGGTCGCCGCCCTTCTCCTTCGTGCCGTCGTCTTCAGAGTACTTCTTGGCGAGCTCGGCGAAGTCCGCGCCGGCGCGCGCCTGCTTGAGGATGTCTTCGCCGGCGGCTCGTACGGTGGCTTCTTCCTTGCCCTCTGTGCGCAGCAGGATGTGGCTGGCGCGCAGCTGTTCGGGCGTCGAGTACTGCTCGAAGTTGTCGTTGTAGGCGCGTTCGACGTCCGCCGGCGGAATGTTGATCTTCGCCCGGATCGCGTCGGCGTCGATCGTGAGGTACTTGATCTTCCGCTTCTCGGGAACTCTGAACTCTTCCTGGTGGGCGTCGAAGTACGTTGCGATCTCCGCGTCGCTCGCCGTCACGTCCGGCCGGAAGTTGTCGGTGCGGAACGACAGAACCGCCAGCTTCACTTTGTCATTCCGGCGTCGGTACTCTTTGTCGATCTCCGCGTCGGTGATCGAGAGCCATTCGGTCACGGCGGCGCGCAGTTTGTCGACGATAATGGCGCGCCGGACGCTGTCTTCGAAATCGGCCGCCGTCAGCCGCTGCATGCTGAGCAGCTGCTGGTAGCGCTGCTCGCCGATGAAGGCGCCGTTCTCCTGAAACGCGGGGATGAGCATGATGCGCTGCCGGACTTCCGCGTCGCTCGCCGAAATGTTCAGGCGCTCCGCTTCGGCCAACGCCGCCCGTTCGTCGACGAGCTGCATCAGGATTTGCTGGTCGACGCCGAGCTGCTTGAGCAATTGCGTGCTCATCGTGCTGCCGTAGGCGTTCCGATAAGCCTGAATCTGCGCCTGGTACGTGCGGCGGAATTCCTCGGCTGAGATCTCGTGACCCTGGACCATCGCCACGGACCCTTGCGGCGCCGCATCCAACGCCGGGTTCCGCAGAAAATCAGGAATGTAAAAAATCACAAATGCCAGACACACCAGTCCCAGGCTCCACTTGAGCCAGTTGCGGTGCCGGCGCATCCGGTCGAGCATCGTCATTTTGTTTCCTCGAAACTCTGATGGTAAGCCATGAAGTTGCACGCTGGCAAGCAGTTACCCTGGGGTCGTGTGGTATATTTGCTGTCTCCTGAAGAACTTAGCGGTCTCGCTCGGGCCTTGGGAGACGTTCGAGCCGAATGCCAGCACCGAATCGCGCGATGAGCACGCCTCCACGCCGCCGATCGGCCTCGTCCAAGAGGCCTCTGGCGCTATATAGGGGCGCGA
>Ga0111538_10002809_pt1 | contig 24445 bp, 17 predicted proteins | sample SoiMethybrSBSTD1_FD_79669 | JGI IMG/M metagenome (GOLD analysis project Ga0111538, IMG submission 79669) | Bulk soil microbial communities from a Populus tree surrounding site in Tennessee, USA - Soil MetaG P. TD hybrid SBSTD1 (version 2)... | ecosystem: Environmental > Terrestrial > Soil >...
CCACCTCCAGCACGTGCACGCTGCCCCCCGTCGTCCCCGGCACCACCTGATCCGAGGCCACGTAGAGGAGCTTCATGCTATGCAGGACGGGCGAAGCCCGTCCTGCCGCACTGGGGGCTTACCGGGCACTTCGTGCCCTTTGCCCCCAGACCCCCAAGTTGGCGCGCTTCACTTGGAGGGCTCCGAGGGCGCGGCCGCCGGGGCCAGCGGACGGATGAGCGCGAAGAAGGGGCCGGTGCGGATGCCGCCGAAGAAGACGACGTCGAGCTTGAGCAGCCAGGTGAGCGCGTGCCCGACGGCCAACGCCATCCGCCCCGGCTGCGCCGGCGCGACGGGCGATGCCTCGTGAACGTGCACGTGCACGTCCCCGTGAACGTCCCCGTGCCCGTGCTCCGTTGCCGTGCCCGTCCGTTTCCGTTTCGCCCGCGCCTGCTCGATGAGCCTGAGCCCCAGGTCCTCGACCACCGCCTTGAAGACCACGTTGTAGTACCTCCGCTCGCGCACGGCCAGCCCCGCGCCCGCGCACAGCGCGTCGAAGTGCTCGTGCGAGCGCAGCGGGTTGCGGTGGTCGGCCTTGCGCATGGCCTCGCGCTCGTGGTCGATGAGGCCGGCCCGGCCCAGGCGCTTGGCCAGCCGGTTCACGCCCCGCTGGAAGGAGGCCAGGCGCGAGGACTCCATGGCGTGCGTGTAGACGAAGAGCCGCCCCCCCGGGGCCAGCACCCGCCGCGCCTCCAGCAGCAGGTCGCGCACGCCGTCCTCGTCGAGGTGCTCGAGCACGTCGATCGAGTAGGCGGCGGCGAAGCTGCCCTTGCGGAAGGGCAGCCGGCGCAGGTCGCCCCGCAGCAGGTCCACCGCCGCCGCCGCCGCGGGCAGGAAGTAGGGGGCGGCGTCGAGCCCGGCGGCCCGCGCGCCGTGCCCGTGGGCGTAGAGCGCCATCTTGCCCGCGCCGCAGCCCAGGTCGAGCACGGCCTCGCCGGGGGCGAGGTCCAGCATGCCGCGCATGAGGTCGGCCTTCACGCGCGCGGAGAGCAGCGGCGGCGCGCCGGAGACGCGCAGGCGCTCCTGGAACTCGTGGTCGTCGTAGAGCGTGCCCTCGTGCGGATCGCCTCCGGCCTCCGTCCACAGGTCCGCGTAGTCGGCTTGCAGCGGGTACACGCGCGCGCAGCACGGGCAGCGCAGGCCGCCCTCCTCCGCGGCCAGCGCCACCTTGTCCGGGCCGCCGCAGGCGCAGGCCACGCGCGCCGCGTAGTCCAGGCAGCCGGCGTGGCCGGCGGGGCGCGAGCAGCGAGCGCAGCCGGCCGCCTCCAGGCAGGTGGGGCAGGCCAGTTGCGCCAGCAGCCGGGGAGAGATCATCGGGCCTCGCGCAGGAGCTGCTCGCGGTCGGTGAAGAAGAGGTGGGCCACGTGCAGCAGGCGCGGCGGCACCTCCGTGAACTGGCTGACCGCCACCTGGGGCCAGGTGAGCCGCTGCCGGTCCATCAGCTTCAGCCCGAACTGCACCATCAGCGAGAGGTTCCACCAGACGAAGACGGCCAGGACGCCGGCCAGCGCCGGCAGCGGGACCCGGGCCCGCAGCCGCTCCAGCAGCGCGGCCAGGCCCCAGGCGAAGACGACGCTCATGCCCACGAAGCGCCGCGAGCCGAAGGCGCCGGCCATGGACCAGCTCTCCACGCAGCCGTTGATCCAGGCCTGGGCCAGCAGGCCCAGGGACAGGAGTGCGGTCAGCGTACGTTCCGGCGCCGGCCGCGGGCGCAGCAGCGCCAGCAGGAGCCCGGCCACGGCCAGCACCAGGAGCGGGCTCCAGAGGAACAGCCCGTGCCCGGGGTCGAAGAGCACCTGCAGCGCGTGCGGGCTGCTCCACGTCATCTTGCGCGCCACCAGCCGCGAGGGGCCGAAGTGCCCGTTGAGCGCGCGGTAGGCGAAGAACTGGGGCAGGGTGAAGAGGAACGCGGTCCCGCCCATCACCAGGCCGCGGAGCACGCTCCGGGCCGGCCCCCGCCGCAGCTGCAGCAGCAGCCACGCGCCCGGGACCACGACGATCACGCCGTCCTGCTCGCGCACCAGCGCGGCCAGGCCGCAGGCCGCACCCACCAGCGCCCAGTCGAGGAGGCGCGGCCCCTCTTCCGCCCGCTCGCGCGCGCGCAGGAAGAGCCAGACGGCCAGCGCGGCCGCGAAGAGCGAGCAGGCGTGGGCGAAGCCGGCGGCCAGCGTCGTGTAGTAGAGGACGGGCGTGGCCAGCCAGATGGCCAGCACGCCCAGCGTGGCCGCGGCCACCGAGGCGCCGCCCCAGCGCAGCAGCACGTGGTGGGTGAGGAGCAGGCCCAGGAAGGCGTAGAGCGCGGAGCCGAAGCAGGCCGCGGCCATGTAGGGCGTGGAGAAGCCGTCCGCGGCCACGGGCGCCCCCAGCGCGGCGGCCGTGCGCACGGCGGCGTGGGCCAGCAGGTAGAAGGGTGACCAGAGGATGGCGCTGCCGGAGGGGGCGAAGCAGATGGGCCGGCCGGTCGCCTCCTCGCGCCGCTCCAGGAACGTGGACCGGAACGCGGCCAGGCCCTGCGGGTCGCGCTCGTAGAAGTGCGTGTACTCGTTGGTGAAGTCGAGATCGCGGTCGAACACGGCCGAGTGCAGGTAGGCGTAGTACTGGATCTCGTCCGCGCCCCGGATCTTCGGCGTGACCAGGGGCAGCGTGGCCAGGAAGACGAGGACCAGCAGGCGGCGGGCGCCGCGCGTGCTCACGCCGCCGCCTCCGCGAAGACGGCGCGCAGGGCGCGGGCCCGCGCGTCCCAGGTGTAGCCGGCCGCGTCGCGCCAGCCCCGCTCGGCCAGGCGCGCGGCCAGCGGCGCGTCCGCCAGCAGGCGGCGCAGGGCCGCGGCCAGGGCCGGCGCGTCGCCGGGCGGCACCAGCAGCGCGTTGTCGTCCGGGCGCAGCACCTCGCGGCTGCTGGGCAGGTCGCTCACCACCAGGGGCCGGCCGGCGGCCATGGCCTCGAACACCTTGAGGGGCGAGGTGTGGCGCTCGGTCATGGCCGTGCGCAGCACGGGCACCACCACCACCGCCGCCTGGGCCAGCTCGTCCCGCACCCGCTCCGGCCCCACCGTGCCCGGCATCTCGCAGCGGCCCTCCAGGCCGTGCCGTTGCACCAGCGCGCGCACGCGCAGGAGGTCACGCTCCCCCTCCAGCCCGCCCAGGATCACCAGCCGCGCCTCCGGCACCGCGGCCATGGCCTCCACCAGCACGTCCACGCCCTTCCAGGGATAGAGCTGGCCGGCGTAGAGCACGCGCGGCGGCGCGGCCGTGCTGGGCGCGGGCAAGGCGAGTGGCGGCGGGTCGCAGCCGTTGGGCACCACCTGCACCCGCGGGCGGGGGCCGAAGGCCTCGCCGAAGCTGTCGCGGATGCCGGCGGTGGTGGTGACCACCGCGTCGGCCTTGCGCCACACGCAGTGCTCGCGGGCGCGCAGGCGCTCGGCCTTGGCCGCGGCCGGCCGCTCGCCGGTGCCGTAGAGCGCGCCCCGCTCGGCGTACATCACCGCTTCCACCGCGTGCGCCTCGTAGACCAGCGCGCCCCGCCGGCCGCGCAGGCGCAGCAGCAGGTCGGCCAGCTGGAGGTCGCGCGTGAAGACCAGCCCGCCGCCGCGCATCCAGCGCGCGCCGGCCAGCAGCGCCCGGGCCAGGAACACCGCCCGGGGCAGGTGGAAGGCCCCGGCCCGGTGCAGCACGCGCAGGCGCACCACCTCCAGCCCCTGGCTGCCGTCCAGGCCGAAGAGGGGGAGCAGCTCGGCCGTGGGCCGCGGGTCGCTGTGGCGCACCAGCAGCCGCGTGCGCGCGCCCCCGCGGGCCAGCGCGGCCGCCGTCTTCACCGTCTGCACGCCGTTGGCCCGCTGCATGGGGAACCGGATGTCGGCGATCACGAGGATGGGCGGCGTGGTCACGGCTTCTGCAACACGCACTGGATGTGGCCGATCATCACGTCCTGGGCCCAGGGCACCGTCTCCATCCACCGGCGCAGCGCGCCGGGCAGGGCGCGGCGGAAGAAGCCGGTCACCTGACGCTCCTCGCGCAGGGCGCTGAAGCCGGCCTCCTTCACCCAGCGTCCCAGCCGGCGCACGGTGATGCGCTGCAGCAGGTCGTCCTCCTTCTCCTTGCCCTCCTCGGCCAGGGCGATGAAGGTGTTGGCCTCCTTGGGCTCCTTCAGCATCCAGGGCGCGCGGCGGGCCAGGGCCACGAACAGGCGGAAGGCCAGGCGCCGCCCGAGGACGAGGTGGACGGGGAAGGGGGGGCGCAGGCGCGGCAGGTGCGCGCCGGCCAGGGAGAGGAAGGGCGCGGTGGAGAGGTAGAGGATGCCGCCCGCGCGCAGCACGCGGTGGCACTCGCGCAGGTAGTCCTGGGCCGAGCCCACGTGTTCGATCACCGAGTGCGAGAAGACCACGTCGAAGCTGCCGTCGCCGAAGGGCAGGCGGGTGCCGTCGCCCTGCACGAAGGCCACGCCGCCGATCTTCCGCTCGCCGGCCAGCCGGGTGCCGGTGCCGCGGAAGCGGGCGTCGAGGTCCAGGCCCACCGCGAAGCCGGCCTCCTCGGCCAGCGAGAGCGCGGTGCCGCCGCCGCCGCAGCCGGCGTCGAGCACGCGGCCGCGCAGGGCCACGCCCGCCCGTTCCAGCGCGTGCAGGGCCTTGGGGCTGCGCAGGTACTCCCACTGCGCGTAGTCGTATTCGCTGCGGAAGCGGCGCTGCGCCGCCTCGTCGAGCGCCTTCTCGTCGAGCGTCTTCACCGCGCGATCCGCTCGTAGAGGCCCTGGTAGCGCTCCACCACCGCCGCGGCCGAGAACTCGCGCGCCACCGTGGCCAGGGTGGCCGCGCTGGCCCGCCGCGGCCGCTCCAGCACGCCGAGCAGCGCCGCCGCCAGCGCGGGCGGGTCCTGCCGCGGCACCACGGCCACGTCGTCGCCCAGCAGCGCGTGCAGCTCCAGGCCGCCCGGGTTGTCGGTGGAGACCACGGGCGTGCCGGAGGCCAGGGCCTCCAGGGCCACGGTGGGCGTGGCCTCCAGCACCGAGGAGAGCGCGAACACGTCGGCCGCCGCCTGCAGCCGCGCCACCTCGGCGTTGGGGACGAGGCCCAGGAAGCGCACGGCGCCGTCGAGCCCCAGGGTGGCGGCCCGGGCCTTGAGCGCGGCCTCCTCCTGGCCCGAGCCGGCGATGAGCAGCACGGCGTCTCTGCGCTGCGCGCGCACGTGCGCCATGGCCTCCAGCAGCGTGGCCTGGTCGGCCAGCGGGTGCAGGCGCTTCACGTTGAGCAGCACCGCGCCCGCGCCGGGCGCGTACTGGGCGCGCACGCGCGCCCGCTCGTCTTCGGGCAGGGGCTTGAACTCGGGCGGCACCGGCGGGTACACCACCGACGCCGCGGGCAGGGGCACGCCCAGCTCCCGCGCGCGCTCGAGCAGGGCCTGGCTGTAGAAGGCCACGTGGCGGGCCTCGCGGTTGAAGCGGCGGAAGCGCGCGTCCTTGCCGTCGTGGTGCCAGATCTCGGTGCCGTAGTGCGTGAGCACGTAGGGCCTCCCGCTGCGCACGGCCAGCCGCGCGGCCACCTGGTTCATCCACGTGCTGGAGTGCACGTGCACCACGTCGCTCTCGCGCAGCAGGGGCCGGCCCCGCCACCAGGTCTCGGCCGCCTCCAGGGCCTGGGGCAGGCGCGTGGCCCGCAGGGCGCGCCGGCGCCGCACGCACACCACGCCCTCCTGCGCCGGGCGGGGGCCGAAGGTCAGGTAGCGCACGCCCCAGCCGCGCGCGCGCAGGCCTTCGCCCAGCAGGTGGGGCAGCAGCGCGTTGGCCGCCTGGTAGGGCGGCAGGTGGGGCGTGACCATGAGCACGTTCACGCCGTGGCCCGCGCCTCCACGCTCCAGCGCCGCTCCATCTCCGCGTAGGTGAGGCCCTGGGCGCCCAGCCGGGCCGTGAGGTGGTCGAGCAGCCGGCGCAGCGCGTCCAGGAAGCGCTCCACGCTGGGGGCGTCCGGCGTGTAGGGGCTGCCCCCGGGCAGCAGCTCCGAGGAGTGGAAGATGATGTTGAAGCAGGTGGCGCCGCGCGCGGCCAGCGCGTCGGCGAAGGCGATCATGTCCGGCACCGACGTGTAGGACGGGCGCAGCCACACCGGCCGCAGGCCCAGCCGGCGGAAGGCGGCCCGGAAGTGCAGCGGGGGCAGGCGCGTGTAGAGCGCCTCCAGCGTCTTGGGCAGCCCGGGCAGCGTGGCCGCGGTGATGGGGATCTCCAGCAGCCGCGCCGTCCCCGGCCGCCGCGCGTCGCCGTAGCTCAGGCGGTAGGGCTGCAGCGGGGCGCCCGCGAAGACCATGCCGCCCTTGCGCCGCTCGTTGAACAGCGGGTCCACGCTGGTGTCCACGGTGTAGCCCAGCTTCTCCAGGAGCGGGATGCTGCGCGCGTCGAAGCCGTTGCGCCCGGCCCGGTAGGTGGTGGGCCGCACGCCCAGCCGCTCCTCGATGGTTGACGTGAGCTCCGTGAGCTGGCGCTCCAGCAGGTCGAGGGGCAGCGTGTGCGGGTAGGAGTGGCCGGCCAGGTCTTCGGGCCGGAAGGGGGGCGAGCTCCAGGGGTGCAGGTGGGTGCCGATCTCGCAGCCGCCGCCCTCGTGCAGCGCGCGCAGCACGGGGGCGCTCAGGGCGCCGGTGGCCATCTCGTGCGTGACCAGGTAGCTGGGCCGCACGCCGAAGCCCGCGCACAGCTCCTGGAGGTGGGGCAGGCGCTGCGCGTTGCGCACCGACATCTCCTCCCGGCCGCGGGCCGACCACTGGTCGTCGGCCTCGGTGTCCAGCCCCAGCAGCACGGCGCGGAAGGCGCTCATCGGTCCATGTCGCTGTCGCCGAAGACGACGTGCCAGGAGCCGCGCTCTTGCAGCGCGCTCCCCGAGTCCACCCGCGCCCGCACGCAGAACTGCATGGGCGAGGGCCGGCGCAGGAAGCCGCGGCGCACGAGCGCGCGGCCCAGGGCCCGGTTCATGGCGAAGGCCTGGGCCCGGGCCACCCCCTGGCCGCGGAAGCCGTCGAGCACGGCCCCCAGCAGCGCCTCCTGGGCGTCCGCGTCGTCCGCCCGCGTGAAGACGTCCACCACCCAGCCCAGGCGCACGCCCTGGTAGTCCTGCACGCGGCTCACCGCCCAGCCGCGCAGCGCGCCGCCCGTGCGGGCCTCGTGGAAGGTGTAGGCCTGGTGGGGGCAGCGCGCGTATTTCCATTCCAGGTAGCGGCGGTCGCGGCGCACGCACATGGCGTAGCCGCCGCGCGCGTCGTCCCACAGCGCGTCGGCGTCGGCGGCCGGCCCCTCCGCCCGCTTCACCTCCACCGCGCGTGGCGAGCGGCCGCGATCGGGCCGGAAGAGACGGAGCCCGGCCCCGGCCAGCAGGCCGGCCACGTCGCCCAGGCCCCGTCCCAGGCGGCGGCGGAGCAGCGCGCGCGCGTCGAGGGGGCGCATGAAGAAGGGCACCGGCCCCACGTCGTCGTAGCGCAGCTTCTGGAAGAGGCCATAGGACGAGGGCGTCAGGCCCAGGCCCAGGGCCACGTCCACGTTGTCGCTCCAGGTGCTGAACAGCAGCGCGCCCACTCCCTTGCCCCGCGCCTCCTCGCGCACGAACACGTCCATGCCCCAGGAGGCGTCCACCTCGCGGCCGGCCCACCACAGGCGGACGGGCATGGACGCGTATTGGCCCAGCACCTGCGCGCCCTCGCGGGCCACCCAGATGGCGGGCCCCCCGTTCGTCTGCGGGTTGTCCAGGTACTGCCAGCGCCAGCGGCGGCGGCTGGCCTCGGTCATCGGCTGGCCGAAGACCTGGCCGTAGAGGTGGAAGAGCTCCCCCTCGTCGTCGGCCCGGCGAGAATCGACCGTCACTGCTGCCATGTGCACGTGGTTCGGGTGGCCGTAAAAGAGGAAACGCTAGCATGGGTTGCCCGGGCCGGCCAAAGCGCGCGTGGCTCCCCCGCACCCCTGACCAGGGGAGCCGCGCTACTGACGGGCACGGGGACGTTCACGTTCACGAGCACGCAAGCACACAGCCGAGGGGGGTAGGCCGAAGGCCGTAGGGGGGCTGAGCGGATCGCAAGCGAAGCGAGCGGTGGCCCCCCTGAATAAGTGAGCGAGCGCCGGATTCACTCCGGCGCTCGCGGATGTTACCTTGCTCCTCCCGTGGCCCGGCGCGTCCTCCTGCCCGCGGCCGCCTGGCTGCTCCTGCTGGCGGCCTTCCTGGCGGCCCTCTTCCGTCCGTCCCCCCTGCTGCTCAACCTGGGCGCGGGCGACGAGGCCTTCGCCCGCGGCTTCCGCTCGGGCTGGGAGCGCGACGGCCTGCAGGGCAGCGGCGAGACCCAGTTCCGCTGGACGCTGGACGGCGCGCGTCTGACGCTGCCGCTGGGCCTGCGCGCCTCCGCTGCGCGCGCGCGCCTGCGCCTGGCCCGCTTCTCCGGCACGCCGGTGGAGGTGCAGGTCACGCAGGGCGAGCAACCGCTGGACCAGTGGCGCCAGGCGCCGCGGGGCTGGCGCGTGCGCGAGGTGGCGCTGGGCGCGCTCGACGGACCGCTGGACCTGCACTTCCGCTCCCAGGCCCCGGGCGGCGACGAGATGGGCCTGGCCCTCGACTGGGTGGAGGTCACGGGTGTCACCGCCCTGCGCCCCGATGGCCCCACGCGGGCCGGCCTGCTCGCGCTGCTGCTGGGGGTGCCGCTGCTGGCCGGGCTGGTGGCCCGCCGGCTCGACGCCTTTCTCTGGGGCGGCGCCGCGCTGGCCGCGCTCGGCGCGGGAGCGGTGGCGCTCGACCGCCTGGGCGGGCTGCTGGCCCTGGCCCGGGCCGGGCCCCCGCTGCTCTGCCTCCTGGCCGTGCTGGCCGCGGCGGCAGCCCTGCTGGCGCGCGCATGGCCTGACGCCCTCGCGCCCTGGCCGCGGGCGGCGCTGATGCCGGCGGCGCTGGCCGCCCTGGCCCTGGTCGCGCTGAGCGCGCCCTTCTTCTACTACCCCGACGTGGACACGCACGCGCGCTTCGTGCAGGCCATCGGCGCGCAGCCCTCGCTGCTGGCCGACGCCCGTCCCTACCAGGAGCGCACGGGAGCCTGGACGCGCGAGGTGGGCGGGCAGCGCGTGGCCTTCCCGTACAGCCCCGCCTTCCACCTGCTGGCCTGGCCGCTGGCCGCAGCGTGGGGCGCGCCGGCCGCCATCAAGGCCCTGGCCGTGCTCTGCGCGGCCCTGAGCGTGCTGCTCACGCACGCGCTGGCCCGCGCCCTGGGCCTGGGGCCGCGGGGCGCGCTGGGCGCCCAGGCGGTGATGGCCGCCCTGCCCGTCCTGGCCTCGCGCCTCATGCTGGCCCTCTACCCCACGCTGCTGGGCCAGGCCCTGGAGCTGCTGCTGCTCGTGTTCCTGGCCCGCGCGCTGGAGCGCCTCGACGCGCCGCGCGTGGCGGCCGCGGCCTTCGCGCTCCTGCTGACCACGCAGCTGGCCTACACGGGCTCGGTGGTGAACGTGGCGGCGCTGGTGGTGGTGCTGGCCGGGGCCGGCTTCGCCGCCGGCGCGGCCGCCACCTCCCGCCGCCTGCTGATCGCCTGGGCGGCCTCGCTGACCGTGGTGCTGCTCGCCCTCTACGCGCGCTTCCTGCCCGTCGTCCTGGGCCTGCTCCTGCCGCACCTGCGCGACGTGCCGGCCGAAGGCGGCGGCGGCCAGCCGCTCCTCTCCATTCCCTGGCGCGCGCTGGTGCGGCTGCACGTCTTCTACGACCTCGTGTTGCCGCTGCTGGCGGCCGTCGGATGGTGGAGCCTGCGCCGGGCCCCGGCCGGGCCGCGGCGCGTGCTGCGCGCCGCCCTCGTCGGCGGCCTGGCCCTGCTGGTGCTGCGCTTCGTGGCCCCGGCCCTGCTGCGCGACGCCAAGGAGGTGGAGCTGCTGGCCGCGCCGGTGGCCGTGTGCACGGCGGCGGGGCTGGGCTTCCTGTGGCGGCGGGGCGGGGCCGGCCGCGCCCTGGCCCTGCTGGCCGCGGCGGGGGCGGCGGCCTGGTGCGCGGTGCGCGCGGTGGGCTTCTACGCCGAGCGCTTCACGGCCGTGGGGCGCTGAGCCGGAACCGGAAGCCGGTCGCGAGCAGCAGGGCCGGGTAGGAGAGGAGCGCCGCCGCCTTCACCGACAGGGCGGGCAGCAGCGCCTCCGGGGCCAGGCCGGCCAGCGCGTAGGCGGCCGCGCCGCACAGCGCCACGTGCAGCATCCGGCCGCCCTCGTACCGGATGGGGTAGAGCGCGCGCGACAGGGAGTAGCCGAGCCCGGCCATCACCGCGTACGAGAGCACCGTGGCCCAGGCCGCGCCCAGCATCCCGAAGCGCGGGATGAGGAGGAAGTTGGCGGCCACGTTCACGCCCGCGGCCACCGCCGTCACCATCGGGTAGCGCCGGGCCGCCTTGGCGATGCCGATGCCGATGGAGGTGAGCAGGAAGAGGCCGTGGAAGAGATAGGCCAGCACCACCACCGGCACCACCGCCGCCGCCGCCCGCCACTCGGGATGGCGCGGGCTCATGATCGTGAGCAGCTCGCGCGCGACGAGGGCCACCCCCAGGCCCACCAACACGAAGGCGGCGAAGGCCCAGGTGGCCACGCGGGCCAGCGTGCGCGGGGCGTCGGGCTGCTTGAGGCGCGAATACACGAAGGGCCCCCAGGCCGTCTCGAACGAGGAGAGCGGGAACTTCACCGCCTCGGCCAGGCTGTAGCCCACCTGGTAGAGGCCGACCGTGGCCCGGGGCACGAAGAGGTCGAGGATCTTGCGGTCGGCCAGGTTCTGCACCTGCACCATGAGCCCGTGCGGCACCTTGGGCAGGCCGAAGCCCAGCATCTCGCGCAGGAGCGGGCGGTCGAGCGCGGGCCGCGTGCGGCGGAACAGCAGCGGGAGCAGCACGACGGCCAGGGCGGCGGTGGAGAGCACGTCGCTCCAGAGGGGGCCGGCCACGCCCCAGCCCTTCACCAGGAGCAGCGCCTTGAGCACCGCGTTCGCCGTGTGGCGGAACATGCTGGCCGCGGTGAAGAGCCGCGCCCGCTCCTCGATGCGCAGGAGGTTCAGGGGCACGAACAGCAGCGCGCCCACGGAGACGTCGGCCGCGGCCAGGATCACCCAGGTGCGGGGCGCGGCCGATCCGAGCAGGAAACGGGTGAGAGGGCCCGCCCCCAGAACCACCAGGCCCATGAACGCGGCCGCCACCAGCAGCGAGAAGACGAGGGCGGTGCCGGCCAGGCGCCGTCGCCGCGGCTCGTCGTCCAGGTCGTAGTGCACGCGGAAGAAGCCGGCGTCCAGGCCCAGGCGGACCACGATCTTGGCCAGGGACGAGAACAGGAAGAGCAGGCCCAGCGTGCCCATGTCGGCGGGCGTGAGCAGGCTGAGGTAGACGGGAAGGAAGAGGAAGTTGAGCGCACGGCCGAACACGTCGGCCGTGCCGTAGACGAGCGACTGCCCCAGGAGGGCACGGAGCTGGCCGGCGAGGGAGGGAGGGGGCGGGGGCGCGCCCTCGGTCACACCCGCGCCCGGTCGGAGGTGAAGTAGTCGATCACGCGGTCGAGGATCTCGTCCAGGTGCACCTGGGGCTCGTAGCCGATGAGGCCGCGGATGCGCGAGAGGTCGGGCACGCGCCGGGGCATGTCCTCGAAGCCCGACTCGTAGGCCTGGTCGTAGGGCACCATCACGATCTCGCTGCGGGACTTCGTGCGCTGCTGCACCCGCCGGGCCAGGTCGAGGATGGTGACCTCCTCGCGGTCGTTGCCCACGTTGAACACCTGGCCCTCGGCGGCCACGTTGTCGGCCAGGGCCACCAGCGCGCCCACCACGTCGCTCACGTAGGTGAAGCAGCGCCGCTGGCTGCCGTCGCCGTGTACGGTCAGCGGGTGGCCGAGCAGGGCCTGCTTCACGAAGTTGGGGATGACCATGCCGTAGCGGCCGGTCTGGCGCGGGCCCACCGTGTTGAAGAGGCGCACGATGGTGACCGGGAGGTGCTTCTCCTTGTGGTAGGCCAGGGCCAGGAACTCGTCGATGGCCTTGCTGCAGGCGTAGCTCCAGCGGCCCTTGACCGTGGGCCCCAGCACCAGGTCGGCGTCCTCGTGGAAGGGCACGTCTTCGCTCTTGCCGTAGACCTCCGAGGTGGAGGCCAGCAGCACCTTCTTCTTCTTCTTGTTGGCCAGCTTCAGCACCATCTCCGTGCCGTGCACGTTGGTCTCGATGGTGTTGACCGGGCTCTCCACGATGAGGCGCACGCCCACCGCCGCCGCCAGGTGGAAGACGACGTCCACGCGGTCGATCAGCTCCGCCACCACCGGCTCGTTGACCACGCTGTCGATGGTGTAGTGGAAGCGGCGGTCGCTCTTCAGGTGGTCCACGTTGTCGATGGCGCCGGTGGACAGGTTGTCCAGCACCCACACGCTGTCGCCGCGGGCCAGCAGGGCCTCGGCCAGGTGGGAGCCCACGAAGCCGGCCCCGCCCGTGATCAGCACCCGCCGCCCCTGGCGCCCGCCCAGCTTCCGCCGTTCCTCGTTTTCGCTCATCGCCCCCGCTCCGTGATGGCGTCTCCACGCCGTTCCCTCAACACCACCTCGGCCGCGCGGGTGGCCCCCAGGCCGTCGACCAGCTCCCGGCCGCGCGCGCTCATGCGCCGGCGCCGCTCCGCGTCCTGCAGCAGGGCGGCCGTGGCCCGGGCCAGCACTCCCTCGTCCACCTCCGTGCCCAGGCCCAGGTAGTCGATGGTGCCGTGGGCGGCGAAGGCGCACATGCGGCCGTCTTCGCGCATGTTCTGGGCCAGCACGATGCCGGGCGTGCCCAGGGCCGCGATCTCGTACACCGACATGCCGCCCGAGCACAGCACCACGTCCGCCTCCAGCATGAGGTCGGCGATGTGCCCGCCCGCCTCCTGGATGAGCGGCACCCGGCGGGGCAGCGCCTCCTGCAGGGCCTCGAACTCGTGCGCGCAGGAGAAGGCGGGGCCGGCCACCGCCACCAGCTCCACGTCCACCGCCCCGGCCAGCGCGCGGGCCGCCTTCACGGTCAGGCTCTGCGGGTCGCTGCCCCCGAAGGTGAGCAGCACCATCTGCGGCCTCTCCCGCACCTCCTTCTCGCGGTCGCGGAAGTGCTCGCGCAGGATGGCGTAGCGGGGGCCGGCGTAGAAGTTCTCGGGCGTCTCGCGGGCCTCGTGCATGACCGAGACGATGACCTGCCCCGAGCGGTCGGGCGACTCCACGTCCTGCGGCGTGTCGACCAGGTTGACCGTGGTGACGCCGAGGTGAGCCAGGGCGCGCACGTATTCCACGTCGTGCAGGCCGGGCAGGTCGTTGATCACGATCTCGGGCGCGAAGTCGCGCACGTGGGCGATGAGCGTCTCCGCGCTGCCCTTGCCGTCCACGCGCACCGGGTGTCCCTCGCCCGACACGGCCACGATGGCCTCGCCGTGTTCGGCCTTCAGGAGGAAGGCCACCTCCGCCTGCGAGCTGGCTTTCAGCTCCCGGGCGATGGCCAGCGAGCGGTAGACGTGGCCCATGCCCAGCAGCGGCCCGCCGTCCACGCGGAAGAGGATGCGCGGCTCGCGCAGGAGCCGCTCCGCCATCCAGAAGTCCTCCAGGTCGTAGACGGTGAAGCCCGACCTCTTGTCCAGGACCAGGTGGCCGACCCGCTCGCCGAAGCGGCTGGGCCCGTCCACCACCGCCCGCCGCATGGCGATCACGGCGCCGTTCTCCTTGTAGAGGGGCGGCTGCTCGTCGCGCCGTCCCTCGCGCGCGAAGAGGGGCACCAGGCGCCCGTCCTCCTCGCGCCAGTTGAGCGTGTGGTCTTCGGTCACCGAGATCACCGCGTCGAAGCCGCCCTCCACCAGCCGCGTGATGGCGGCCTCCACCGCCTCCGGACCGCGGAAGGGCGTGGTGGCCTGCAGCACCACCACCACGTCCGCCCTGGGCCCCGAGCGCTCGGCCTCGGCCACCGCGTGCTGGATCACCGGCTTCAGGCTCGGGATGTCGGCGGCCAGCGACGGCGGGCGCGCGACCACCTCCGCTCCGTGCTGGCGTGCCTTCTCCGCCACCGGCTCGTCGTCGGTGGACACCACCACCCGGTCCACGCTGGGCGCCTGGCGGCCCGCCTCCAGGGTGTGGGCGAGCAGCGGCCGTCCGCCCAGGTTCCGGATGTTCAGATAGGGCACGCGGTCGGTGCCGCCACGGGCGGGGATCACGGCCAGCACGTGCAGTCCGTCCTTCATGGGATCGCGGGAGCGGCCGGGGCGGCGGGTGCGCCCCGCCGCCCCGTACGGCCGTTCAGGCCCGTCCTACCACGTGCAGCCGTAGAGGCTGGTGGCCGCCTTGGCCGCGTCCATGGCCTGCTTGCAGACGCTGGCCAGCCCCGGGCGCGACTCGGCGTTGGTGGCGGCCGACTTCCAGCTGGTGCGCATGGCGTCGAAACCCTGCTGCAGCTGGACCTTCTGCGCGTCGGGCACGTGCTGCTTGATGCAGGTCTCGTATTTGGTCACGTATTCGTCGCACTCGGGCACGCCGATGGCGCCGGGAGCGGCCATGGCCGGGGCGGTGGTGGCCGGGCCGGTCATGGCGGCGCCGGGGGCGGTGGTGGCCGGCGGGACGGTGGCCGCCGGGGCGGTGCTGGCGGGGGCCGGCTTCTCGCCGGAACAGGCCAGGGTCAGCGCCGCCAGGGCGCACGCCGCCATCGCGGCTCGGGTCCAGGTCGCCTTCATTCGTGACTCCTTCTTTCTCTGAGCGTGTGGAGGGGGTGAGTGGGGGGCGCGGCTCACACCATCTCCCAGCGGAGCGTGGTGTCGTCGGGGATGTCGGTCCGGGCCACCCGCCCCACCACCAGCTCCAGGTGGCGCGGGCTGATGCCGGTGCCCGGGCGCTTGTAGGTGAGCATCTCGCGCGTGATGGTGGTGCCGCGGGCGATGGCGCGGGCGGAGGTGACGCTGCGGCGGGCGAAGCGCCAGGCCTCCGTCTCCAGCGGCTCCAGGCCCTTCACCGCCTTGCCCAGCGCCTTCTCCACCGTGCGGATGCCGTCGACCATGGCCCGCAGGTCGGCAGGGTCCACGGAGAGATGGTGGTCGGGCGAGCCGGGCAGCGTCTTGTCGACCGTGTAGTGCTTCTCCACCATGCAGGCCCCCAGGGCCACCGCCGCCTGGGGCACGCTGATGCCGAGCGAGTGGTCGGAGAGCCCCACCGGCACGCCGGGGAAGGCGCGCATCAGGTGCTCCATCATGCGCAGGTTGATGCCCTCCGGCGGGCAGGGGTACTTGAGCGTGCAGTGCAGCAGCACGACCTCTTCGTTGCCGGCCCGGCGGCAGACCTCCAGCGCCTCCTCCACCTCGGCCAGGGTCGAGGTGCCGGTGGAGAGGATCATGGGCCGGCCGGCCCGGGCCGCGCGCTCGATGAGCCCGTGGCAGGTGAGGTCGGCGGAGGCGATCTTGAAGGCGGGCACCCGCAGCGCCACCAGGTCGTCCACGGCCTGGTCGTCGAAGGGGGTGGAGAAGGCGGTGAGGCCGATCTTCCGGGCGTGGGCCAGGAGGCTCGCGAAATCGGCGGCCGAGAGCTTGTCCAGGCGGTCGAAGGTGTCCCACTGGGTTCCCTGCGGGTCCTGCGCCTCCACCCAGTAGCGCGGGGCCACGCGGGTGGCGATCCGGCCCGCGGTGTAGCTCTGGAACTTGATGGCGTCGGCCCCCGCGGCCTGGGCGGTGTCGATCAGCCGCCGGCCCAGCTCCACGTCGCAGTTGTGGTTCACGCCCGCCTCGGCGATCACGTAGCAGGGCTGGCCGATGCCCACCGCGCGGCCGTCGATGGCGAAGCTGGCCTTCACTGCGCGCGCCTCTCCGGCGGCGCTCCGGCGATGGCGGCGTCGAGGGCCACCGAGCGCAGGTTGTGCGACTTGTGCATGAGGTGGCCGTTGATGGTGGCCAGGTCCGGCTGGCGGTCGAGCAGCTCGATGGCCTCGCGGGTGGTGGGCAGGGGCGCCGTGCGCAGGCGGGCGAAGAGCGCCTTCATGAGGGCCACGTCCTCCGGCTCGTCCACGGTCAGCCGGTAGTGCGGCCGCAGCAGGGACGGGTCCAGCTCGGCCGTGGCCACCACGAACTCGTCCGGGTGCTCCTTGATGTAGAGCGTCATCAGCTCCGAGCGGTGCTCGGCCGCCCCCCGCTCCCAGGAGCGCTCCAGGGCGGCGGTGGAGATGACCTCGGCCAGGATGCCCATGAGCAGCGCCGGCCCCGGCACGTAGGTGTAGTCGGCCTGGCGGGCCAGGTGCAGGGCCACCAGCTTCTCCAGCGTCTCCACGTCGGTGAGGGGGTTGTCGCCGGTGACGCGCACCACGTGGGCGGCGTCGAGCGCGCGGGCGCACTCCAGGAAGCGGCGCAACACGTCGTCCTCCGGGCCCCGGTAGACGCGCAGGCCCCGGGCCTCGGCCAGCGCGGCCAGGGGGTCGTTTTCGGGGTTCACCGACGTGGCCAGGGCCACGCCCTCCACGCCCTGCGCGCCCTGCATGCGCTCCAGGAGCACGTCCAGCAGCGGCCGGCCGGCCAGCGGCACCAGCGCCTTGCCCGGATAGCGGGCGGAGGCCATGCGCGCGCCCACCACGATCCACACCCCGCTCACTCGAGCATCTCCTCGCGGATCGTCTCGTCGGCCTGGATGGGACGGCGGACCCGGCGGCCGATGAGGCGGTGGGCCTCGCTGGGCGCGTAGCCGGGCTCGGTGCGCTCGTCGGTGCGCTTGTAGGCCAGCATGGGCGCGCTCAGGACTTCTCCGCGCGGGATGAGCGAGGCGGCCACCACGTTGCGGGCCATGCGCCGGTGGTAGCGCCGGGCGGCGTCGCTGTCGGCGGGGGAGCCGTCGCCCTGGGCCTGCTCGGCCTGGCGCAGCAGCTCCACCATGCGGTAGAAGTCCTCGGGGTTGAGCGAGCTCTGGTAGTCGAAGCCCTTCTCGCTGCGGTCCAGCGTGAAGTGCTTCTCCACCAGGTTGGCCCCGTAGGAGACGGCCAGCGCGGGCGCCACCAGGGCGAAGGCGCTGCCCCCGTCGGTGTGGTCGAGGAAGCCCACCGGCACCCGGAAGCGCTCCTTCCAGGCCGTGAGCTCGCGGTAGCGGATCTCCTCCACCGGCGTGGGGAAGGTCTGGAAGCCGTGCAGCAGGCCCACCTCTCCCGCCCCGGCCAGGTCGAGGGCCTGGCGCACGGCGGCCTCCGGCACCCCGCCGGTGGCGAAGAGCTGGGGCCGGCGCGTCTCGGCCACCGCGCGGATGAACTCCGGGTTCTCCATGTCGGTGGTGTGCACCTTGTAGGCGTCCGCGCCCTCCTCCTCCGCCACCGCCAGCGAGGGGGCGTCGAAGGGCTCCACCAGCACGGCCAGGCCCGAGCCCTTGGCCTCGCGCAGCACCTTGCGCCACTCCTTCTCGGAGAGCTCGATCTGCTCGAAGTCCTTGCGCAGGGGGTGGCGGTGCACCACCAGCCGCTCGGCCCGGAAGAGCTGGAACTTGATGCCGTCGGCGCCCATCTTGAAGGCCGCCTCCAGCATGCGCAGGGCGCGGTCCACCTCACCCTCGTGGGCCGAGGCCACCTCGGCCAGCACGAAACAGGGGGAGCCGTCGCCGACGGAGCGGGGTCCGATCTGGAGGGAGGCCGGGTGCATGTGGGTCCTAGAAACTACCACGCCTTCCCGGGGCGCCGGGATTTTGCGGCGGGAGCGTAACCTCCGGCGCCCCCGCGGTCACTCAAGCATGAGATTCGTTGACCACCCCCGGGGCGGGGCGGATACTCGCCACTGCGGAGGCGTACATGAGACGGTCCCTCGTCCTGGCCGGCCTGGCCGCCGTGCTGCTGCCCGCCTCCCCCTCCCCCGCCGCCACCATCATCGTCAGCAACACCAACGACTCCGGCACCGGCTCCCTGCGCTGGGCCATCGAGCAGGCCAACGCCACGCCCGAAGCGGACCAGATCCGCGTCAACCACAGCGGCAGCGGCGTCATCACCTACCGTCCGCTCACCGAGCTGCCCCGCATCGAGTCCAACGTGGAGGTCTTCAGCTGCTGCCGCGTGGGCACGCGGCTGAACACCATCATCGACGGCTCCCAGATGACGGGCAGCGGCTACGCCGGCCTGCGCCTGTGCGACAACGTGACCGTGGAGGGCGTGATCGTGGGCGGCTTCCGCGACGGCGCGGGCGGCGCGGCCGGGATCCGCATGGAGGGCACCGGCAGCCAGATCACGCACGTCTTCGTGGGCACCGACGGCGACGGCACCGGGGCCAACGGCAACGACACCGGCGTGGTGATCACGGGCTCCGGCAACAGCGTCGGCCACGAGTTCGAGGACGACCGCCAGCAGGTGGTGGTCTCCGGCAACGGCGTGGGCATCGCCGTCCTCTCCGGCGGCGGCAACGTCATCCAGCAGGCCTGGATCGGGGTGGGCGCGGGCGGCGCGGCCCTGCCCAACACGTCGCATGGCGTGGTCGTCGCCGGTGGCACCGGCACCCGCCTGGGCCGCTCCGACGACCCCTTCCTGCGCCCGCTGGTGGCGCTGAACGGAGGCAGCGGCCTGGTCGTGACGGGTGCGACCACCCTGGGAGCGGGGCCCGAGCCGGCAATGCTCATCTTCGGCAACGGCGGGCCCGCCATCGACCTGGGCGGCGACGGGGCCACGCCCAACGATCCGGGCGACGGCGACGGGGGCCCCAACGGAGGACAGAACTTCCCCCTCCTGGGATCGGTGGCCTGGTCGGGCGACGCGGCCACGGTCACCGGGACCCTGTCCAGCCGGCCCAACCAGAGCTATCACCTGGACTTCTATGCCTCGGCCACGCTCGACGCCGCGGGACGTGGCCAGGCCGCGCGGTACCTGGGTCGCCTGGACGTGGCCACCGACGGCGCCGGCAACGCCCCCTTCACGACCGCCCTCTACGGTCCCAGCGCAGCCACGCGCTTCGTGAGCGCGACGGCCACCGACGGCCAGGGCAGCGTCTCCGAGCTCTCCCCGGCCGTGGAGGCCACCGGCACCCCGCCCGCGGTGGCCACCTTCGTCGTCGACGCCACCGACGACCAGGACTCCGAATGGTGCACGCCCGCGCACTGCAGCTTCCGCGAGGCCCTCATCGCGGCCAACCTCGCGCCCAACGGCAGCCAGGGGCCGGACCAGATCCATTTCGGCATCGCGGGGCCGGGGCCGCACTCCATCCAGATCCAGCTCTTCCTGCCCGGCGCGAGCGAGCCGGTGGTGATCGACGGCTACACGCAGCCGGGCTCCACTCCGAACACGCGGCCCTTCGGCCAGGGCCTCGACACCGTGCTGCAGGTGACGCTCCTGTTCGATCCCAACACCAACGGGGGGCTCTTCCTGGCCGACGACAGCGTGGTGCGGGGGCTGGCCTTCAACTCGTGCGGCGGCGCCTGCATCGACCTGGGCAGCCGCAGCGTCGTGGAGGGGTGCTGGCTGGGCGTGGGCGCCGACGGCACTTCACACCCCGTGAACCTCATCGGCGTGGCCCTCGGCGGCTCCTTCAATCGCGTCGGCGGCACCACGCCCGCGGCGCGCAACCTGGTCTCGGGCAACTCGTTCGGCGTGGACATCTTCCGCGGCGAAGGCAACCGGGTGCAGGGCAACCTGGTGGGCACCACGCCCGACGGCCACGGCAACCGTGGCAACTTCCTCTCCGGCGTCTCGGTCCAGGGCGGCTACCAGTCGACGTCGCTCTACAACGTGGTCGGCGGCCCGGAGCCCGGCGCCGGCAACGTCATCTCGGGGCAGAACTGCCCGAACTCCGGCGCCAACTGCCGGGGCGTCGACATCTTCGCCGTCTCCCCGGGGGGGACGGTGCTGGGCACGCTGGTGCAGGGCAACTACATCGGCACCGACGTCGAGGGAGACGACCCCCTGCCGAACAAGAGTGGCGTCGTGGTCTCCTACGCGGCCGCCAACAACAACGCCATCGGCGGCAGCGAGCCCGGCGCGCGCAACGTGATCTCCGGCAACACGGTGGCCGGGGTGCTGCTGCAGCTGGGCACGGTGGGCAACCGCGTGGAGCGCAACCTCGTCGGCCCCAACGCGGCCTTCACCACCGTCCTCGGCAACGGCTCCTACGGCGTCGTCGCCGACGGCAGCTTCAACGTGGTGTGGGCGAACACGGTGCGCGGCAGCGCCACCGGCATCGGCGTGATCGACGGCCGCTTCAACCAGCTCTGGCGCAACTCGATCGGCGGCAGCACCATCCTCGGCATCGACCTGGGCTTCGACGGCCCCACCCCCAACGACCCCCTGGACGTGGACAGCGGCGACAACGACCGCCAGAACTTCCCCGTGCTCACCGGGGCCGTGCCCGGCACCACCGTCTCCGGCACCATGCCCGGCGCGCCCAACACGGAGCTGATGCTCGAGTTCTTCGCCAGCCCGTCCGCCCATCCGAGCGGGTTCGGCGAGGGCCAGCGGCTGCTGGGCTCGCGCATGGTCACCACCGACGCCGCCGGCGCGGCCAGCTTCAGCTACACGTTCACGGGCGCCGTCGCGGGCGGCGAGTCGGTGAGCGCCACCGCCACCGACCCCTCCGGCAACACCTCGGAGTTCAGCGCCGCGCGCGCCGTGGTGGAGCCGGCCTTCCGGGGCACGCTGCTGGCGGTGGACGCCGCCGGCAACGGCGTGCTCGACCCGGGCGAGGCGGCGCTGGTGAGCCCCACCTGGAGGAACGGCAGCGGGGCCGCGGTGGCGCTCACCGGCACCGTGACCGCCCTGACCGGACCCGCGGGGCCGCAGTACACGCGCGTGGACGCGAGCGCCGCCTACGGCACCGTCGCCAACGGCGCCCAGTCCTCCTGCACGGCCACCGGCGACTGCTACCGGATGCAGGTGACGGTGCCGGCCCCGCGGGCGCAGGTGCACATCGACGCGCAGATGGCCGAGCAGGTGAGCGGCGGCGCCACCCGCACCTGGCCGCTGCACGTGGGCGGCAGCTTCGCCGACGTGCCCGCGGCCAGCCCCTTCTACCGCTTCGTGGAGACGCTGCTGCACCGGGGCGTGACCGCCGGCTGCGGCGGGGCCAGCTACTGCGCGGCGGCCACCACCAGCCGCCAGGAGATGGCCGTCTTCGTGCTCACGTCGCTGGAGGGCGCGGGCTACCGCCCGCTGGCCTGCGGCGCCGGCCTCGAATATTTCCCGGACGTGCCGGCCGGCAGCCCCTACTGCCGCTGGATCCAGGAGCTCTCGCGCCGGCGGGTGGTGAGCGGGTGCGGCAACGGGCAGTACTGCCCGACGGCGCCGGTGACCCGCGAGCAGATGGCGGTGTTCGTGCTGGCCACCCGGGAGGGCAGCACCTACCGGCCGCCCGCCTGCGTGGCCGGCAGCGAGGCGTTCGGCGACGTGCCGGCCAGCAGCGGCTTCTGCTCCTGGATCGAGGAGCTGGCCCGGCGCGGCGTGGTGACCGGCTGCGGGAACGGGCTCTACTGCCCGACGGCGCCGGTGACGCGCGAGCAGATGGGCGTGTTCCTGGGCGTCACGTTCGGGCTGGGTCTGTACCCGTAGCGGCCCCGCCCTCCGTGGCCGGCCGGGCCATGCCGCGCACCAGCTCCAGGATGCGCTCGGCCGCGCGCCCGTCGACACCGAGGGCCAGCTCGCCCAGGTAGCGCTGGCGGGCGCGGTCGAGCTGCTCGCGCGCCTCCGGGTCGAAGAGCACCGACCACAGCGCGCCGGCGGGATCGCTGCCCTTGGCCACACCCACCGCCACCCCGGCCTGCACCAGGTCGCGCAGGTGGTTGGGGGTCTCCAGCACCACCACCGGCCGGCCCAGCACCAGCGCCTCCACGGCCGAGAGCGACTCCACCGTCACCAGCACGTCGGCCGCGTGCAGCAGCTCCAGCAGCTCGGCCCGCGGCGGCAGCACGCGCGTGCGCAGGGCGCCCGCCTCGCGCAGCACGCGCTCGTAGGGCTCGGCCGGCTCGGCCGGGTGCGGCTTGATGAGGCAGTGCGCGCCCTCCAGGGCGTCCACCGCCCGCACCAGGGCGGGCAGGGCCTCGCCCGCCGCGTGGTGCGTCTCGCGGATGGGGTGGAAGCGGCTGGCCAGCACCAGCAGCGTGTCGCCTTCGCCCACTCCCAGCGCCTCCCGCAGCCGTGGCCGGTCCCACTGGGCGGCCCGTTGCAGCAGCTCGTCGAACTTGGGGCTGCCGGTGAGGACGAGCGTCTCCGGAGCGTAGCCGCCGTCCTCCACCAGGAAGCGCCGGGCGGCGGCGCCGAACACGGCCGTGCGCCTAGGGCGCGGGCAGTCCGCCTCGTCCGGCGGGTGCAGGTAGGAGAAGTAGCTGGGATAGAGGATGCCGTGCTGCAGGGCCAGGCTGGGCACGCCCTCGGCCTCGGCGGCGGCGATGGCGGCCCGCCCCCAGCCGCTCGACTCCGCGTAGAGGCAGAGCAGCGCGGGCCGCACGCGGCGCAGGGCCTCGCGCGCCTGCTCGTAGGCCAGCACCGCCCACGGCAGCTGCAGCAGCATCACGCCGGCCAGGTCGGCCGGGGCCAGGTCCTGGAAGCCCACGCCGCGGTGGGAGAAGGCCTGCTGCAGCGCGGGCAGGCGGCGCAGCAGCCTCCACTCGCGGCGCAGCCAGCGCGTGGCCTTCCACACCTCGCCCACCACGCCCGCGCTCGTGTAGCGGTTCACGTGCACGTAGGGATCCGGGCCGGGGCGGGTGGCCAGCCACTCGCGCCACCGCGCGCCCGCGCCGCGGCGGCGGAAGGGGGCCCGCGGCCCCACCGCCACCACGAAGGGCCGCAGCCCGGGCTGGGCGGCCACGCCCGGGATGAGGCGGTCGAAGTAGTGCTCGAAGGCCTGCCGCTTCCCGTCTTCGCCGCGCTCGCGCCAGAAGGCGGCGTGGGAGAGGAAGAGCACGGTGGCCAGCGTGGGATCGTCGGGCGGCGCCGGCGGGACGTGCCCGCGCGCCTTGAGCGATCCCAGCACCGTCTTGGCCGTGTTCCAGCGGCTGGCCAGCGAGACGCGCGTGCGGGCCAGGGCCGCGGCCAGGCGTGATCCCGCGCGCGGGCCCTCGCAGAGGATGCGCAGCGCGGTGCACACCCGGACCAGCAGGAGGGCGTCCACGCGGCCCAGGCCGGCCGCCTCCACCTCCTCCGGGCGCGTGCGCTCCAGCAGGCGGAAGAGCGTCTCCACCGTGCGCACCAGGGCCGGGCCGCGGCAGGAGTGGTGCAGGTACAGCTCGGCCAGCCACCAGAGCGAGACGCCCTTCCAGGGCAGCCGCTCGCGCAGGCTGACCCCGTCCTGGAGGGGCTGCTTGCCGAAGTGTTTGGTCCAGTCGATGGCCGCGCGGTCGGCGGCGTCGCGGTCGTCTTCGCCCACCAGGTCGGAGACGCGCTGGAAGGGCACGCCGGCCGCGCGCAGCGCCGCCTCGCCGGGGGCGGCCCAGAGCAGGATCTGCGCGCCCGCCGCCGCCCGGGCCCGGGCCTGGGCCGCGCTGCCCGCGGCCCAGAAGACGAGCGTCTTCACGCGCGCTCCGCCAGCAGGCGGCGGGCGGGATCCAGCACGTCGTCCACGCTGACCAGGCGCAGGCACTCCGGCGGGCCGCCCGCGCATTCCTCGGGCGGCCGGCGGATGAGGTTGCAGGGGCTGCACCACAGCTCGCGGCGCACCACCACGTGGCGCGCATCGAGCGCGCCGCTGCCGCCCGAGAAGTAGCGCACCGGATCGGAGGGGCCGAAGACGGACACGGAGGGTGTGCCCACCGCGCAGGCCATGTGCATGGGCCCGGTGTCGGGAGAGAGGAAGAGGTCGAGGGCGGCGATGGCGCCCATCGTCTCGCGCACGCCCAGGGCGCCGGTGAGGTCGATGCCCGGCACGGGCAGCGCCCGCAGCAGCGCCTCGGCCAGCGGCCGGTCGGCCGCGCTGCCCGTGACGACGACGGTCGCGCCGCACTCCTGCTGGAGCCGGGCGGCCACCGCGGCCCAGCGCTCCACGTCCCACTGCTTCACCAGCCGCCCGCCGCTCGGGTGCACGCCCACCAGCGGGCGCCGCACCGCGCCGCGCGCGGCCAGCAGCGCCGCGCCCGCGGCCCGCTCGTCGGCCGTGAGCGGATCCGGGGCGGCGACGGCGGCCACCGGGCCGCCGAGCGCGGTCTGCACCGCCCGCCGGTTCTGCTCCACCCACGACACCGTCTCGTCCAGCGGCACCACGCGGGTCAGGAAGTGGCGGCCGCCGGTGTTCACGTAGCCCACGCGGCGGCGGGCGCCGCTCTGCCACAGGAGGAGCGCGGCGCGCACGTCGCCCTGCAGGTCGAGCGCGAGGTCCAGCGGGGCGCCGCGGAGCGCGCGGGCCTTGGCCAGCAGGGCGGGCCAGGCGTCGGCGCCCTCCTGCGGCCGCCCGGCCCAGGGCGGGCTCCACGTGAGCACCTCGTCCACCGGCGCGCTGCGGGCCACGTCGAGGCTCCAGGCCGGGACGGCCAGGCGGATGCGCGCGGTGGGCAGCGCCCTCCG
>Ga0111538_10002810_pt1 | contig 24444 bp, 22 predicted proteins | sample SoiMethybrSBSTD1_FD_79669 | JGI IMG/M metagenome (GOLD analysis project Ga0111538, IMG submission 79669) | Bulk soil microbial communities from a Populus tree surrounding site in Tennessee, USA - Soil MetaG P. TD hybrid SBSTD1 (version 2)... | ecosystem: Environmental > Terrestrial > Soil >...
GACGACCCGTACTTGCCCGGGATGCCGAGCTTCTTGCCCTTCAGGTCCTTGGCGGCCGCGATGCCCGACGACGCCTTGGCGAACACGATCGATGGGAACTTGCCGTAGATCGTCGCGATCTAGCGGATCGGGAAGCCATTGCTGACCGCCGGGATCACGCTGGTGCCATCGGCCAGTCCGAGGTCGAGCTGTCCCTGACCGACGAGCGCTGTGACGTCGTAGTCGGTGCCGTGGCGGAACGTGACGTCGAGCCCGGCGTCGTCGTAGTAGCCGGCCTGGTCGGCGAGGTAGAACTGCGCGAACTGGACGCTCGGGATGTAGCCGAGGCCGACGGTCAGCGCTGTACGCGTCTGACTGGCATCGGGACTCGCCTCGCCGCTGGGCGTCGTGGACTCCGACGGCGGGGTTGCTGAATAGGGACCGACACTGCCCGGGGAGGCACCGGCGCCCGGGCCACACGCGGCCACGAACGCCAGGATGGCGAGGAGAAGGATCGATCGACGAAGGGGCACCGGGACCTCCTGGGCTGGCAGGTTAGCGAGCACCGACGAGACGGCGCTCGATGAGCACGACGACGAGGTAGAGGACGATCCCGACGACAGCGATCGTCAGGAGGGTCGCGAACATGAGCGGGATATCGAAGAGCGAACCCCGAGCGAGGTTGATGAGCACGCCGAGACCTTTATCGGCGCCCGCCCACTCCCCCACGATGGCCCCGACGACGGCGAGCGTCACGCCGACCCGCATCCCGCCGAGGATGCTGGGCAGCGCCGCTGGGATCTCGAGGGTCGCGAGCACCTGGCGCGGGGTGGCGCGGAGCGATCGACCGAGCTCGAGGAGGCGCGCGTCGACGGAGCGGATGCCGACCATCGTCGCGACGGCGACCGGGAAGAACACGATGAGGGCGCAGATGACGACCTTGCCGAGCAGACCCGGCCCGAACCACAAGGCGATGAGCGGCGCCACTGCGAGGATCGGGGTCGCCTGGGCGCCGACGAGGTAGGGCGACGCGAGCCGCTCGATGACCGCGCTCCGGGCGAGCGCGTAGCCCACGACGAGCGCGGCGCCTGCGCCGACCGCGAACCCGAGGGCGACCTCGACGAGCGTCGCTACGAGATGCGGCTGGATCGTGCCGGCCGACCAGGCGGACGCCCAGCGGGCGAGCACCGATCCCGGTGGCGGAAGGATGAACGGCGGAAAGCCGCTCACGATCACGACGAGCTGCCACAGCACGAAGAAGCCGACCAGGGCGGCAACGACGGAGGCGACGGCCGTGCGACTCATGCGGCTGCCTCCGCGCCCAGGTGCTGCCGGACGGCCCGGGAGGTGTTCGTGACGACCGCGGCGTCGAGGTCGGCGATCGAACGCGGCCGCGGCAGCTCGACGGGGAGATCCGCGACGACCCGGCCCGGGCGAGCGGACAGCACGACGACGCGGTCCGCGATGAGGATCGCCTCGGCGATGTTGTGGGTCACGAGCAGGATCGTCGGGGCGGCACGCTGCCAAAGCGCGAGCAGCTCGAGGTCGAAGCGCTCGCGGCTCAGCGCATCGAGCGCGCTGAACGGTTCGTCGAGTAGGAGCACGCCCGGCTCCAGCGCCAGGGAACGGGCGAGCGCCACGCGCTGTGCCTGACCGCCCGACAACTCCGACGGTCGATTGCCGAGGACACTCCGGTCGAGGGCGACGAGATCCGTCAGGGCCTCGAGCCGCTCGCGGCGCCGATCGGGCGTCCAGCCGGCGAGCTCAAGCGGATATGTGATGTTGTCGGCCGCCGATCGCCAGGGCAGCAGCCGCGGCTCCTGGAAGACGAGACCGATCCGGGGATCCGGACCGGTGAGGGGCGCACCGTCGAGCGTGACCTGACCGGCATCGGGAGCCAGCAACCCGGCGATCACCCGCAGCAGTGTCGATTTGCCCGAGCCGTTCGGCCCGATCAGAGCGACGATCTCCCCGCCGCCGACCGTGAGGCTCAAAGAGTCGAGCACGGACAACCTGCCGCCACCGCGGATCGGGAACGAGAGATCGACACCCTCGACCTCGATCGCGCCCGATCTGGTCATCGCGGCGACTCCGCGAGCAGCGGACGGAGCGCGGGGTACAGGCCGGCGTAGGTCGCATACGCCCGGTCGTAGGTCGCACGCGTCTCCGGTCGCGGTTCGAGCCGGCGCTCGATACGAGTCATGGAGCGAACGGCGGTGCGGACATCCGGACTGGCGCCGATGGCGACCGCCCCGAGGATCGCCGAACCGAGCACGGCCGTCTCAAGGACGGCCGGGACGAGCACCGGGAACCCGGTGACGTCGGCCTTGATCTGATTCCAGGTCTCGCTGCGCGCCGGTCCGCCGCACGCGCGCATCGCCGTGACGCGCACGCCGGCCGCCAGCATCGGTTCGGCGACATTGCGGATCGCGAGCGCGCTCGCTTCGAGGATCGCTCGCGTGAGATGACCCCGACCGTGACCAAGGCGCAACCCGACGAACGCACCAGTTGCGTCGGGGTCCCAGATCGGCGAGCGCTCTCCCGCGAGATACGGGAGGAAGACCACGCCATCGGCGCCGGCAGGGGTCGTCCCGGCCTCCTCGAGCAACGCCTCGGTCGTCGCCGAACCGCCGACGACCGCGTCCCGGAACCAGTCGAGCGACCGTCCCGTCGCCGCCATCGCAGCGCCGACGCTGTAGAGGCCCGGGAGCGGCGCCGGGGTCACGAAGGCTCCCGGGACGTCGAGGGCCTCGTCCCAGTACACGCCGAACCCGCCCGCAGATCCGCCTGGGTCATAGGCGTCGCCCGCGTCAGTCAGTCCGGCCCCCAGGTAGCTCGCGAAGGCATCGTTCGTGCCACCGGCGACCGGGATGCCGGCGCGGAGACCGAGTGCCACTGCGGCATCCGCGCCCAGCGGCGCTACCAGACCGCCCATCGCTGTCGTCATCGGGAGCCGGTCGACGAGGAGGCCGGTGGCGGCCGCGACGACAGCGGGATCCGGGCGCGCCTGACCTGGGACGCTGGGAGCTGCTGCCGCGCCGGTCAGGCGGAAGGCGAGCCACTCCCACGTCGTGAGATACCAGCGCGCTGCCACCGCGATGTCCGGCTCGTTCCGCTCCAGCCAGAGCGCCGCCGGCAGTGGTCCGAGCGCCCAGCCGCGGATCCCTGTCGCGGCGGCAAGCTCCTGGCCCTCGGCCGTCGATCGCGTGTCGAGGAAGGTGATCGCGGGCCGCACCGCCGAACCGCGCTCGTCGGCGGCGACCAACGTCGGGCCGTGCCCATCGACGCCGATGGCGACCACGTCCACCGACTCCGGCGGTCGTAGCGCGTGGACGGCCACCACCACGGCCGACCACCACGCCTCGGGATCCTGCTCGGCGCGGCCATCGGGGCCGACATCGAGCCCGTAACCCGCGCGCGCGATCGCCAGCAACCGGCCGTCGAGTCCGACAAGCCCGACCTTGACCTCGGTCGTCCCGAGATCGATGCCCAGGATCGCGGTCGCCGGCGTCGTCATCCGCGACCCTCATCATCGAGCGCGACCACGGCCTCGGCCGTCTCGACATCGGTGACGAGCGTCTTGACCGCGCTCGAACGAAGCGCACCGAGGATCGGCCCGACCTTGCGCTCACCCGCGGCGACACCGATCGCAACAGGAACGTCGTGCAGCGCACGCGCATCGACGGCGAGCACGCGCTCGCGGAGCGCCGGACACAGGAAGGTGCCGTTGATATCGAACGGAGCGATCAGGATCTCGCCGACCGCGGAACCGTCGGTCAGCTCGTGGGTGACGTCCGGTCCCAGCGACGCGACCCCCCATGACGGTCCGCCGATGCCGAACAGCGCGACGTCGATCCGCCCCCACAGGTCGATGACCGCGCGCACCCCCGCATGGCTCTCGAGAGCCTGCTTCGTCTGGGCGTCGTCGAGGAGTCCCGGCGCCATGAGGCCGTGCGGCTGCGCGCCGAGCGCATCGGCGACGCGACGGAACGGGTCACGATCCGGGCTCGTGGACCAGTAGCCACCCGCCAACGGGACGACCGTCGCCCGGATCGGCGTCACGGCATCCTCGAGTGCATCGGTCACGGCGCTGACCGAAGCCCCGTCGCCGATCCCGATGATCGCGCCGTCGCGGACGCTCGAGCGCAAGACCTGTGCTCCGAGGCGCCCGACGATGCGTCTGGTCAGGTCCTCAGGCCCACGCAGAGAAGGCGCGAGGTGAACCCCCGCCAGCGAGAAGCGCCGGGCCAGCTCGTCCGCTGCCGGCGACACGACGGCGTCCCGGTCGATGATGCGGATCTCCACGACGCCCTCCGCGCGGGCCCGTTTCAGCAGCCGGCTCACCTGCGGGCGGGTCAGCCCGAGCCGATCGGCGACCTCGTTCTGCGTCTCACCCAGCTCGTAGTAGAGGCGGCTGACCTGGACGAGCAGGTCCCGGTCAGCGCCCATCGACGCTCCAGCTTCCGCGATGCACAGATGTTCGGAACAGATGTGCGGCCATGTGGCCGCATCATCGTCGCGCCGCCGAGCGGCGTCAACTCGTCAGCCGGCGAGGAGCGCGGCGACCTCCTGGCGCTCGCTTGGGTCGAGCGCCGGACCCAGATCCGCGGCACTGCGCAGAAGCACGCGTCCGTGATCGACATCGCCCATTGCCAGGCGGATCGCGCCGTCGTGGAACCGGAGTCGGGCGTCATCGGCGCCGAGGCCCCGAGCTGCGGCTACCTCAGCAGCTGCCTCTGAAGGCCGTCCAAGCCTGTATAGGGTCCACGCGAGCAGGTCGTGACCAGCCGCGTCCTGTCGCGCCTCGACTGACGTTCGGACCCTGTCCAGAAGCGCGTCGTTCGCGCCGCCATGATCGACATCGAAGCGAAGGAGTTGCCGGTCGTACGTCGTCGCCTGGATGTCGCCGAGCTGCTCGATGAAACGGATGGTGTCGAAGGCCTTCGTCGCGGCGGCATCGGCCGGGTCGGTCGCGTGAAGCAGATCGCCGAGCAACCCGAGCGCTTCAGGCTGCGGCGCGATATCCGTCGCGCGGCGCAGGGCGTCGATCGCATCGTCGGTCTTTCCTTCGAACGCGTCGATCCGGGCCATCCCGATGAGCGCACCGACATCGGTCGGCCTGATGTCGAGCGCGGCCTTGTAGCTCGCCAGCGCCCGTGATCCGTCGCCGGCCAGGCGGGCGTACTCGCCGACCGCGTAGTCATAGATGCCGAGATCCTGGACCTCGTCCTCGACCGCGGCCTTGCGGGCGTCGATCGCCAGCCCGACGGCTCCCGTCGCATCGCCGGTGACTGACGCCAGTCGCGCCTCGCGGATCAGGATCGCCGGCCCCCCGGTCGACTTCAGCTCGGCGAGATCCTTCCGCGCGTCATCGATCCGCCCGAGCTCGAGCTCGGCATCGAAGCGAACGGCGAGCGCAGCCGGCGCCCCTGGCACATCGACGAGGACCTCGTCTGCCGCCGTACGCGCCTTGTCGAAGTCGTGGAGCGAGACGAGCGTCGATGCCTCCGCGAGCCGCGCCTCGACATCCGTGGGCTCGATGGTGAGCGCCTGGCGAGCCGCGTCCAGCGACCGCTGGTAGTCGCCGAGGTCGTAACTGAGCCGGCCGCGACCCTGGTAGAGGATCGCCAGGTTCGTCGCGGCGAGGTAATCGTGTGGGTTGGTCGCCAGGTTCTTCGACCAGGCACCGATCGAGTGGTCGACCTGCTCGAGGCTGACGTTGGGCGCGCTGCCCGCATCGAGCGGCGTGTTGGCGGTTGCTGGATCGACGCCAAGGGTGGTCGCGGCAGCGACCGCTGGCCGGACCGGAGCGGCTGTCGGCCGCAGGCCCGAGGCGACGTACGTGGCTGCCACGACGGCGAGCGCCGCCAACGAGAATCCGACGACCCGCGGGCCTCGGTGCGATCCGGCGTGGGTGAGAAGGCTCATGGTGTCGCGTCCCATCGAATGGTCGTGGGAGGCGGCGCAAGGCCGCCTCCCAGGTCCGACCTAGTGCGGCTTGCCCAGGTAGGGGAAGTTCGCCAGGTAGTCGGTGTGCGGACCGATGCCGTCGCTCGGCACGGCGCCGGTGGCGTCGCGATCCGAGAACAGCCCGAGCGGGTCGCCGCCCGTGGTCACGTTCAGCTCGACGTCGATGACGTCGTCTGCGAGAGCGCGGCCATTCAGCGGAGCGGGCAGCTTGCTCGAGCGGCTGTAGACGAGCACGTCGGGGATCAAGACCCCGGCGAGCGCCGCCGCCTGCGCGTTCGAGTACGCCCCTTCCGAGTCAAGGCTCGAGTAGAACTTGAGGGTGTCGATGACGTTCTTGCGGAACTTGCCGTCGTAGGCCGTCGCCTGGCGACTGGGTGGGGTCCGGTTGAACAGGTCCTTGTCGGCGAGCGGGTTGAAGACCGTGTTGATCGCCGGGCGGCCCATCTGATCGCCGGAGCGCCAGCGGCCGTCGCTGCGGTACTGGGTCGTCGCCCAGACACCGATGGTGTCCGGGAGCTGCGAGTTCGGGATCGACAGGACGATCGCGTTGGTGTTCAGGTTGGCGAAGAAGTCGGTCGGGTTGTTCCCGAGCGCATCGCCGCCCACCGCTGTGCCCGTCTTCAGCTTGGTCGACGTGCCGATGAAGCCCGTCAGATCGAAGAAGAACGGGTCGGAGCGAACGCCGGCCCAGGCCCGGAGGCTGTAGCGGGTCGAGGCGTTGCCGCCGTTCGACTCGCCCCAGGCGACCGTCGTGCCCTCGTCGAACGAGCGAGCGTTCGAGCCCGTGTACTTCACGATCCGGTAGTCCTGCTCGGGCTTCATCGCGCTGCTACCACGGTCAACGCTGCCGAACCGCGCGACGTAGGCCAGATCGGCCTTGTTGTCGCCGTTCTTGTCGACGTTGAAGATGTAGCGGACGTTGGTCCCAAAATGGCCGCCGAACAGGTTGATCGCCGGGTTCACGGTCATGGCGATGACCGTCCGGTTCGCGTTGTCGGGCGCGCGGAAGACGTAGACATCATTGATGTCGCGGTCGCCGTGCTCCGAGTGCGGGGCGATCTGCCCGTTCGCCGTCGCCCCGCCCAGAGCGGGGGCGTCGAGGTGGTCGGCTGCGTTCGTCAAGATCGGTGCGACGCCGATGGTCAGCGCCACGACCGCTGTGCCGAACGCGGCCAGCTTCCGAGGAGACATGGGGATGCGATCCCTCCTTTTGTGGAGCGGCGGCCGGGCTCCTCCACAGGGCCCCGGCCGATGGATCGCCCCGACGACGTCGCGACTCTTCCGTCGTGGCTTGTCCGGTCATGCGCAGTCGGGACGCGCGCGGATGAGTCGCCGAGGGAATGGGCGCGCCGACGCTAGGGCAGGACCCTTCCCGGGTTGAGCAGGCCCTGCGGGTCGAGTGCGGTCTTGATCGCGCGCATGACGCGGATCGCGTCGGCTCCCCGTTGCTCCTCGAGCCACTCGCGGCGGACCGACCCGATGCCGTGCTCGCCGGTGACCGTCCCGCCGAGATCGAGCGCCGCGCGATAGAGATCGGCCTGGACCGCTTTCGTCACGACCTCGGCTCGTGGGTCGCCGCGCTCGAGCACCAGATCCGGGTGCAGGTTGCCGTCACCGGCATGCCCGAACGTGCCGATCTGGACGTCGTGCTTTGCCGCGATCGCCTCGACCGCACGGAGCATGTCCGGTACACGCGACCGAGGCACGCCGATGTCCTCCATCTTGACGTCGCCGATCCTCTCAAGGGCCCAGTGGGCGGCTCGGCGTGCTTGGCGCAGCATGTCGGCCTCGGCGGGGGTCTGCGAGCGGATCGTGGCCGTCGCCCCGACCTGGGCGCAGACCGTCTCGGCACGTTCCAGCTCATCGTCCGCGGCGACGCCTGGCAGGTCCGACTCGATCATCAGCATCGCGGCCGCGTCGCGATCGAGCCCGAGCCCGTGGACGTCGTCGACGGCCCTGATCGTGAACCGGTCCATCAGTTCGAGCGTCACTGGCGATAGGCCAGCGGCGGCGATGCCGGCGACTGCATCACCCGCGGATTCGAGTGTCGGGAAGAAGGCCAGCAGCGTCGCGCGGGCGGGCGGCGTGGGGCGGAGGCGAAGGGTCGCTTCCGTGATCAGCCCGAGCGTCCCCTGCGACCCGACCATCAGATGGGTCAGCGAATAGCCGGCAACGTCCTTGACGTTCTTGCCGCCCGTACGGATGACGCTGCCGTCGGCCATCACGACCTCGAGCGACAACACCGAGTCGCGGGTCTGCCCGTATTTCACGCAACACAGCCCGCCCGCATTCGTGCCGAGGTTCCCGCCGATCGAGCACATCTCGAAGCTCGCGGGATCCGGCGCGTAGAACAGGCCGTGCTCAGCGACGGCCGCCTTGAGCCGAGCGTTGATCACGCCCGGCTGCGTCACGACGCAGAGGTTCGGGGCGTCGATCTCGACGATGCGATCCATCGCGGTGAACGCGACGGTCAGGGCGCCATCGATGCCGGTGGCGCCGCCACTCAACCCTGAGCCGGCACCGCGCGGGACGATCGGCACGTCGAACTCGGCGCAGGTCTTGACGATGCCGACGACCTGGGCGGTTTCGGTCGGTAGCGCGACCGCACCAGGGAGGCCCGCGCTGATGAACGGCGTCTCGTCCCGACGGTACGACTCGCGGTCGGTCTCGTCGGTGAGGAGTCGCAAGCCCGGAAGACGAGCGCCGAGGGCGTCGATGAAGCCGTCGGTGACGATGCCAGCCGCCATGGCGGGCAGTGTACGGGCGCGCCGGTCGACCCTCCGGGTCGGGCGGTGGACGCCACCCGATACGATTCGCCGATGAGAAGGGGGACGGCACGTCGCGCGCTCGCGCCGGTCGGGCTCGCCATGCTCATGATCGCCGGCATCGCCGGTCCGGCGCTGGCCTGCGATCCGCGGCTCGCGGATCTCCACGACTCGCGGTCGTATCCGGATGCCGCTTCGGCCGTCGAGCCGGCCTCGGCGCCGGCGCCCGTCGTGGATGCCACGACGCGAGCGATCTCCACCATCACCCCGGGCACGGTAAACCGATCGAGCGTCGATCTGACCGCGCGCTATCTCGTCGGTCTGACGCTCGGGTTCTCCAGTCGGTCGTTCCAGGCGAACACCATCGCGACGATCACGAACACCTCGGGCGGCCCCATCGACCGCGTCGAGCTCAACACGATCGCGGCGCGGCTCGGCGGGATGCGGTTGCGGGTCGTCGAAGTCGACGGGCGGCGCGTCGACGCCAGGGTCAGCGACCAGACGATCCTCGTGCCGCTCGGGGGCATCCTCGCCGCCGGCGACACGGTGACGATCCGTGTCCACTACACCGCGACCCTGCGCAGCACGCTGGCCGGCTCGAACTGGATGTTCACACGCACCAACGGCATCGTCGATGCGTACCGGTGGATCCCGTGGGTGAGTCGCGCCACGCCATTCACAAGGCCCAACCACGGCGATCCGTTCGTCACGCCCGTGAGTCCCGAGGTCACTGTCAGCGTCCGCACCGACCGCAGGCTCGTGATCGCCTCGACGGCCGACCGTGTCTCCCAGTCGAGCGATGGCCTGACACAGCGCTTCGTCGCCCGGAACGTCCGCGATGTCACGATCACCGCTGCGCCCGACTTCCGCACGGTCACCGCGACCCTCGGGACGAAGAAGGTCCGCTACTACTACCGCTCATCGGCGAACCACGCGCTCATCCTCGATGCGGCGGTCGATGCGCTTCGCGCCATGCAGGCCCGACTCGGGCCGTATCCCTACACGATCTACAAGGTCGTCCAGTCGGCCGGGGGCTACGGGATGGAGTCGCCGGGGCTGACGTGGATCCCGTTCGGGGTCGGCAGCGCGAATCTGCGCTACCTCGTCGCACACGAGACCGCCCACCAGTGGTTCTACAGCTTGGTCGGGAACGACCAGGCACGGCAGCCCTTCGCGGACGAGGCCGTCGCCGACTTCGTGGCGCGCGACGTGACCGGCACCAGACGGGCGAGCCGCTGCGGTACGTCCCGACTCGACTTGTCGATCTACCGCTACAGCGCCGCCTGCTACTACGAGATCGTCTATATCCAGGGCGGCAACCTGCTGAACGACGTGCGTCGGCGGATGGGATCCACCCTCTTCTGGTCGACGCTGCGGTCATACGTGACCGCACAGCGCTACCGGATATCGACGACACCGACGCTGCTCACCACCCTCGACGACGCGACGCCGGTCTATCTCTCCGCCGTCTTCCGACCGCGCTTCCCGTCGATCTACTGAGCGACCGTCTCCGGGCCCCCGGGCGCCGTGGCGAGCACCGCGGCGATCCGCCGCTCAGCGGCAAGGGCCTGCGGCATCTGACGGAAGGACGTGGGCAGGATCGGGTTCCACGCTCGCCAGGCCGTGACGAGCCACGCGGAGATCGCGCGTTCGATCGGTCCCCAACGGAAGCCATAGGCGTCCCGGATCGGCGCGGGCAGCAGACCGAGCGACGGCCACAGCGTCCAGTCGTAGACGGGAGTCGGGACGCCGAGACTGCCCAGGACGCCCGGGAGTGGCGGGTGGAGGATCGCCTCGGCGAGGTCACGTGCCGTGTCGCCGACCCTGACCGGTCCGTCCGGGCCCATCTGGTCCGCGAGGTACGTCTCGAAGGCGGCAAGGTCAGCGGGCAGGTCGCGGTCCGTCACGCCGAATGCCCGCGCGATCGGCTTCGTCTCGTCGTAGAAGCGTGCGGCCTGGTCGCGGGTCACCGGACCGGCCCACGCATCGTTCGCGACGATCGTCGAGTCCACGAGCGTCGCGTGGACCCACATCGAGAGCCCCGGGTCGCGTGCGCTGTAGCCCGCGCCGGTGATCCCGCGATGGAGCGCGTTCAGCCGCCGGATCTCCGCGCGCGCCGCCGCCGTGGAGCCGTAGATGATCCGGAGGTAGCTCCGGAGCGTCCCGTCGAGGCGGCGCCACGGATCGGCCCTGAAGTCGGAGTGTTCATCGACACCGGCGGCGACCGATGGATGCGCCAGCTGGAGGAGCAGCGCGCGCGGACCCGCACCGAGCAGCAGCATGGCCTCGCGATCGAACCGCCATGCCTCCGAGTCGGGCCCGAACATCCCTGGGTCGCGATGCTGCGTATCCACCTCGAGCACCATACCGGGACGACGCTGGAGGCACCGTTGGGACGTTGGGGCACGGCGTTCGACGCCGATCGATCGGCGACGCTCGAGACACGGATGTGGAAGGCGTACTACCGACGCCAGCCCGCCCGGCTCTTCGGCTGGCTGGTATTCGCCCTCCGTGAACAGGCGGGCGCTTCGTGGCCGACCGCGCTGATCGCCAGCGTGCTGCTGACACGTGCCGCCGCGGGCTTCGCGAGGGCGACCGGAGACTACGACCGATACGCAGGCGACATCGCCCGCGCATATCGACGGCTCGGCCTGCCCGAGTACGTCGATGCGGAGGACGTCGCTCGCCGTGAGCTTCGGTGGTGGGTCGTTCGGCGCGAGATCGGGCTTGCTGCGGGCGAGGCGGCCGGCGATGCGATCACACGGCTGTATGCGTCGATCTACGAGGTCCCGGAGTCCGCGGTGGCTGAGGCCGGACGCTTGCGTGGCCTGGCTGCCGAGGTGCGCGACCGCGGCGCGACCGACGACCCGGACGGACCGAAGGGATCAGGTCGAGCGTACTGGCCCGAGGTGGCGTGGTTGCTCCGCGAGTCGTACCGGTCGTTGAAGGCGGCGGTCAGCGATCCTCAGGTCGGCGCCCGATGAACCACCAGGCGGCGGGAAAGATCCCGGCCGCGACGACGAGCTTCGCCGCGTCCCACAGGAGGAACTTGGTCATCCCCTCGGAGACCGCGGTCTCCCACGGGATACCGAGCGTGACCTTGAGCCACGGAACGCCGATCGCGTAGATCACGGCCGTGCCGATGGCCATCGCAGCCAGCGATCCGCCGATGTGCCGATCCCAGCCGAGCTCCGCCAACCGACCGACGATCGCTGCAGCGACCACGAAACCGATCAGGTACCCACCGGTCGCGCCGACGATCTTGGCAACGCCAGAATCCCCACCGGCGAAGACGCCGACGCCCAAGGCACCGATGGCCAGGTAGAGCAACAGGGCGGCCCCACCGCGCCGGAAGCCGAGCGCGCCGCCGACGACCAGCACGCCGAACGTCTGGCCGGTGAACGGCACTGGCTCCATCGGGATGACGACCTGGGCCGAGAGCGCGACGACGAGGGCACCGGCGACGATCAGCGCGATGTGTCGTACGCGCGTCGGGGTGCGCTCGGCGATAGCGACCGGGACCAGGAAATCTGCGAGGGTGATGCCGCGGTCAGCGGCGGTGCTTCGGTCGAGTCGCGGCAGGGCGATCGTCAAGCGAGACTCCGAAGTCAGGTCGTCGGGGGGCGCGACCTCGAGGCGAGTCTAGCATCCTGCCCTGCGCGGGATGGGTCGGTCCGTGCCGGTCTGGATCGGTCGCGACGGCTAGCCGCAGCGATCGGCGAACAGGACCGTCCACATCTTGCGGCCGTCCGCGGCCTTGAACGCCCCTACCCCGATCGCGTCCCAGCGCGTCTCGAGGATGTTGCGCCGATGGTCGAGCGAGTCGAGGAACATCTGGTGGATCGCGGCGGGCGCGGCCTCATCGGCGTCGGTGTCCCAGCCGATGTTCTCGCCGGCGAGCTCGTAGCAGTACCCGTCCGCGTCGAGCTGGTGGAACACGGTGCCGACGTCCGGGATGTCGTGGCTGAAATACGCCCGCTCGACCATGTCACGACTTCGCCAGCGAGCGACGGCGGTCAGCGCCGGATCGACGACCAACGATGCGTCACCGGCCTCGTCACGAGAGTGCTCGGTCGCGGCGATGAGTGCAATCGCGGCATCAGCGCTGAACGCGCCCGCCGCCCAGTCCGTGCCGGCCCTGGGCCCGCCAGCTGTGGAGCCCGGCAGCGCCAAAAGCGCAGCGGCCGCCAGCACGGCGACCACCACGAGTCCTATCGGTCCACGAGTCGAGACCGGGGTGAGCGAGAACGCCATGCCCCGACGGTCGCCGGGACGGACCGGTCAGTCTGCGACGCGAAGGTCCCACACGCGACCCGCATGGGTACCGAACGATGTTCTCGTCCGACTGGTGCCGGCGTCAGGCAGCGGGCCCGGGGGCGTCCCGCTCTGGGAGCGCCCTGGGCGCGGAGGCTGCCGTCACGCCGTCGTTCCGCCGCGCTCGATCGGGCACTGCCGGATCGAGCCTGGGACCAGCATCACTCGAAGGTAGATGCAGCGGCGACCAGCGGGCACGCCCGATCCGTCTCGACCGCATCTCAGGTCGCTCGGCGCATCCTCGCGTGCGTCACGGACGACGACCGCCGGTCGACCTGGGCGTCTGGCGCAGCCCTGCCGGCCTGGTCAGCGCGGCCATCCGCCCGGCGGCATCGTTTCGGTAGCGCACCGTCTCCGGGGCGCCCGGGAGGAGGCGTACCACCCGCCTCCTGATAGCTCGCAGTCTGTCGGCCGGGTGGAGGCGATGCGCCGCCATCATCAGCCTCGCGACCTTCGCGGGTGGGACACGTCTTCGCCTCCGGTCCAGGATCTCATCAGTACGCACGAAACATGCGGCGCGAGCCTCGACAGCGGTCACGCAGAACGGGCCGACGACGGTGCAATCGCATTGCGACGGACCCTGGCCGGCTCGCCGGACAGTGCTCGCGATGATTCTGTGATGTCTCCTCCTGCTCGCGCTGGCGCGGCCTGACCGCCTGACAAGCGACCCTTTGCCCACGACTCGCGGTCGCGACCCGGGTCCACGTCAATGTTTCGAGGAGGCCACCCCACCGTGAGGACGTTCCCGCGCGCGCCGCGTTCAGAGGGCGACACGCGGCCGATGCGCATCGGCCTGATCGCCCCGCCCGTCGTTTCGCTCCCCCCGCCCACCTACGCCGGCACGGAGCGGATCGTGACGTCGCTCGCCTTGGGCCTCCACGCCCGCGGTCATCAGGTGACTGTCTTCACGACCGGCGACTCCGATCTTCCGTGCGAGGTCGTCCCCGTCGTCCCGCGGGCGTTGTGGCGCGAAGGCATGACGGGTGATCTCGGCGTCTACTTCCAGATGGCTGTCGCGCGCGCATGGGATGAGGCCGAGCGGTTCGACATCATCCACTCCCACGTGGAGACGCAGGGTTTCCTGTTCGCGGAGCATGCGCCGGTTCCGGTGCTGACCACGCTCCACGGCCGCCTCGACGTCGCCGGTGCGACGCAGTACATCGACGCGATGCCGTCGATCCCGCTCGTCGCGATCAGCGACAGCCAGCGGCGCTGGAACCCGGATGCGAACTGGCTCGCGACGATCCACCACGGTATCGACTTCACGACGACGCCGATCGGCGGGCGCCCCGGTGACGATCTCCTCTTCGTCGGACGGGTCACTCGAGAGAAGGGCGTCGACTTCGCCATCGAGCTCGCGCGACGGACACGCCGCCGACTCGTCATCGCGGCCAAGGTCCATGAGGGCGAGGAACAAGCCTTGTTCCAAACCGTCGTGCGACCGGCGATCGAGGAAGGCATCGTCGACTGGCGAGGCGAGGTCGATACGGCCACGCGAGATCAGTTGATGGTCAAGGCCCTGGCGACCGTCATGCTCGGGGCATGGCCGGAACCCTTCGGCCTGGTGGCGATCGAATCGATGGCGACGGGCACCCCGGTCATCGCCCGCCGCGCCGGTGGGCTGACCGAGACCATCGACCATGGCGTGACCGGATTCCTGGTCGACGACCTCGACGAGGCGGCGCTCGCCGTCACCCGGGTCGGCGCCCTCGATCGGGTCGAGATCGCCGCCAAGACCAGAGAACGCTTCTCCGCTGATCGGATGGTGGACGCGTACGAGTCGGTCTACCGACGGCTGATCATGCCGGCCGCTGTCGAGCCCACCAAGGTCCCGGTCGCCGCCGCGTCGAGCGAGGAGGAGGAAGCGCAACGCCCGACCCGCGAGCTCGAGCGGACCGGTTCGGCGCGCGAGCTCATCGCCGCTACGACCCGCTGAGGCCGCGCCGCAACCCTATTTCGGCGCGAGCCCGCGCTGATATTGGATTCGCGGCCATCCGCGTATACCATGGTCGCTCCCAGCGGAGCCGCTGCCGTCACAGCGGACAGAGCCCTCCCTGCGGACGGAGCGTCCTTGACGATCGTCGAAGAGACACTCGAGGCCTGGCGTGATGCTGAGCGCCTCCTGAAGCGGATCCCGCCGGTCGATCCCGACCATGCGTCGGTCGCCCTTGCCGTGCGCTCGCTCCGCGAGACCTACCAGGACCTGACGGCAGGTCCGAGCGATCGAACGCCTGCCGTCCTCAGCCAGTCGCGCGCGTCGATCGACCGCACGCGTGTTCTGCTCGACCGTATCCACGCGAAGCTCGACGGGACCCACATCGTTCCCATCTGACGATCGCTCTGCGGACTAGGCGCGCGAGGTGACCTCCGCGACCAGCGCCTGCGCCTCGGTCAGCAGCCGCTCGAGATGCGCTTCGCCTTGGAAGCTTTCCGCGTAGACCTTCGCCACGTTCTCCGTCCCGGACGGGCGCGCCGCGAACCAGCCCGTTGCGGTGGTCACCTTGAGCCCGCCGATGGGCGCACCATTTCCCGGCGCCTTGGTGAGGATGCCTGTGATCGGATCACCGGCGAGCTCCGTGGCCGTGATGTCCGATTCGCTGAGCGCACCGAGTGCGGCCTTCTGTTCCGGGGTTGCTGGCGTGTCGACCCGCCGGTAGGCGGGTGCGCCGAAGCGCTCCGTCAATCGCTCGTAGATCCGTGCGGGGCCGGAGTGGACTTGCATCTCGCACGCCAGCAAGTCGGCGACGATGCCGTCCTTGTCGGTCGTCCAGACGGTGCCGTCGCGCCGCAAGAATGAGGCGCCGGCGCTCTCCTCGCCGCCGAACCCGATCGAGCCATCGATCAGCCCGTCGACGAACCACTTGAAACCGACCGGGACCTCGACAAGGCGACGATCGAGGTCGGCCGCCACGCGATCGATCATCGACGACGAGACGAGGGTCTTGCCGACGCCCACGTCGGGGCCCCACGCCGGAACGCCGTGTTTGGCACCGCCGAACAGATAGTTCACCGCTGCTGACAAGAAGTGGTTGGGGTTCATGAGCCCGGTCGTCGGGGTGACGATGCCGTGGCGATCCGCATCGGCATCGTTGCCGACCGCGATATCGAACCGGTCGCGAAGCTCGACCAGCCTGGCCATCGCGTACGGCGACGACGGGTCCATCCGGATCTTGCCGTCCCAGTCGACGGTCATGAAGCCGAACGTCGGGTCGACGGTGGTGTTCGTGACGGTCAGGTCGAGGCGGTACCGCTCGGCGATCGCGCCCCAGTAGTCGACGCTGGCGCCGCCCATCGGGTCGACGCCGATCCGAACGCCGGACTTCCGGATCATCGCCAGGTCGACGATGGACGGCAGGTCATCGACGTAGTGGCCGAGGAAGTCGTATCGCCCGACGCGCGACTGCACCTCCTCGTCACTGGCACGTGGGATGCCGTCGAGCCCGTCGCTACCGGACGCCTCGAGGATCCGGTTCGCCTCGTCCTGGATCCAGCGCGTTACGTCGGTGTCGGCCGGGCCGCCGTTCGGCGGGTTGTACTTGAAGCCGCCGTCATCCGGCGGGTTGTGCGACGGGGTGACGACGATGCCATCGGCCAGGTGTCGCCAGCTGTTCGAGGGCCGGTTCGCCGTCAGGATCGCGTGCGAGACGGCGGGCGTCGGGGTGTAGCCATCGCGTTCATCGATCCGGACGTCCACGCCGCGCTCGACCAGGACGCTCAGCGCCGTCCGCGTCGCCGGATTCGAGAGCGCGTGCGTGTCGCGCCCGAGGAAGAGGGGGCCGCTATAGCCGCGCTGGACGCGGTAGCGGTGGATCGCCTCGGTCGTCGCGAGGATGTGGGCCTCGTTGAAGGCGTTGCGGAACGACGATCCGCGGTGACCGGAGGTCCCGAACGCGACTCGCTGGGCGGGGTCCGACGGGTCGGGGCGGCGATCGTAGTAGGCCCCGATGAGCGCGTCGATGTCGACGAGCGAGGCCGGGTCCGCGGGCTTTCCCGCGCGTTCGTCGAGCACCACCTCGGCATGATGTCACGCCTTGGCTTTGCCGTTAGTGGTTCCCATCCGCACCACACCGGACCGCACCAGACCCCACCTGACCGGTTCCAACCCGCACCGCCCTGAACGCCACTGCACCGCCGAGGTGTTGCCAAAACCTCCTCTGACGGGTACGGTCTCAACCCCCACGGAGCAAGTTGTATGGACCAGACCGACGACTCCATCTTCCCGGACACGGGCCACCTCAACGGCACGTCAGAGGGCGGGACGACGGGATCGACCGGGGTGAGCGAGGCACCGGCCGCCGAGCGGTCGACCGAGGGCGTCGCTACCGGCCTCCGACCCGGGTTCCTTGCCGAGCTTGCCGTCGCCATGCGCGCCACCGCCCAGAAGGAACGCGAGCGCATCGCCGCGCGCGTCTCGGACGATGCCGCCGCGCACATCGAGAAGGTTCGCGCGCGCGCCGCGATCGAGACCGACGAGCTCAAGCGCCTCGCGGAAGAGGACGTCGAGCACATCCAGGGCTGGTCGGCTTCCGAGATGGAGCGCATCCGCGCCGAGGCAGACAAGAAGATCGAGGACCGCCGATCGAGCCTCGAGGAGTACCTCCAGCAGCACGACTCGATCATCGATACCGAGATCGATGGCGTGAACCACGCGGTGGATGAGTACAGCGCCACGCTGGACCGCTACTTCGAGGAGCTCTCGCAGTCCGAGGACCCCTCGACCATCGTCGCCCGCGCAGAAGCGCTCCCCGCGCCGCCCGATCTCGATCAGGTCCGCGCCCAGGCCCGCTCGCGCGCGGTCGCCGCATTCGCCGCGGCCGACGAGCCGGCCCCGGTCGCCGAAGCGGTGGCGGAGTCCGCCGCGCCGGCTGGAGCCCCGTCCGCGGAAGTCGACGCCCCGGCCGCAGTGGCAGAGGCCGAGGCAACGACGAGCGAGACAGCCATCCCCGAGGACGCCTCGGCAGCGATGGCCATGGCCGACAACGCGATGACGCCGGAGGCCACGGTCGGAGCGATCGTCGCCGAGCCTGTGCCCATGGCCGAAGCGGCAGTCGCCGAAACGCCGACCGTCGAAGCACCGACCGTCGAGACGCCGACGATCGACGAGAGTGCTCCGCTTGCGTCCGCGATGACCGGTGAGGTCGACGCGAGCGCCGACAGCACGATGGTCGACGACCGAGCCGCCCTCGCCGAGGCAGCGATGGCCGGGGCCGCGATGAGCGAGCCCGCGGCGGCCGGAGCGCCGACGTCCGAGGCGGCGCCGATCCCGGTCATGGACCCGAACGCCACAGCCGATTCGTCGTGGCCGGCCCCCGTGGCCGAGCCCGAACCGGAGCCCGTCGCGGCGTCGGTCGACCACCAGAGTGCGGCAGTGCGCCTGCTTCGCTCGGTGGCGCCGTGGACCGCGCCGAACCACGTCGGTTCCGCGACCGGCGACAAGTCCGACTCGGAGTAGCACTCGCGCCGAAAGGCGCCGAACGACGCCCATGACGGCCGCACCGCGAAACGGTGCGGCCGCTCTATACTCCGCTGGCCTCGTCCACCCGCGCCCCGTGCGCTTGCGACGGACGACCGCGCCGCGGTGGCCTTAGCTCAATCGGCAGAGCATCGGATTGTGGCTCCGAAGGTTATGGGTTCGAGCCCCATAGGCCACCCCAACTCCCCTCGCCGAGGCGGACGCTGACCTCCGGCTTACTCGACGGGACCCTCGACGTCGTCGTAGACGCGCGCCTCGCGGAGCCGCCCCGTCACGCCGCGCTCGTAGACGGCGACGCCCGCCTGGTGGGGCATCTCGACGCTGCCCCACTTGACGGCATTGAACTCAAGGGCCGTCCTCGTCCCGTCTTCGGTGACCGTGCAGTGCTCCAGCGTGATCCCGCCACCGGCGCTGAAGAAGCGGGCGAAGAACTCGCGCAGCACCTCCCGGCCGCAGACCCGGTACTCGCCGCCCGCCGGCTCGCGGAAGCAACCCTCGTCCTCGAACGTGGCGGTGATGCGATCCGTGTCGCCCGCACCGAGCGCCGACTGGTACTCGCCGACGATGTCGGACTCCCGGACGTTCGGGTCGCGCGAGAGGAGTGGCGGCCGGATGACGTGATGTCCGAGCATCGGCCACTGGCTGTGATACACGCGGACAGCGAGTTGGGCGGCCTCGAGGTCAGGCTCGACGACGACCGCGACCGGCAACGCGAAGGTCCGGCCATCCTGGGCCAGGTCCAGCTCGAACTCGCCGACGACCCGGCCTTCGCCGACGGTCGTGGCGATCGCCTGCACCCTGCCCTCGCGGACGCTGAGCCACTCCGCAGACCAGTCGCGGTACGCCTCGAATGAGCCTTCGCCGACGATCCGGCCCGACTGCGGATCATCGATACGCAGATCCAGCGGTGATTCGTCGAGCCGCGCGCCGGCCTGGTCGACGATCGCCTGGAACTCGGGAAGCCACATAGCGCAAGGCTATCCGCGCAGGCCCGATGACGCTGGCGATCGAACCGATCCCGTTGCCGTCTGCATCCGGGCGTCGCATAGTAGCGGGCGCTCGGACGGGGGAGTCTGGGGGACTTAGGGAGAGGAGGGTCTCCGTGGCGTCCACGACCGGTGAGGTCGGCCTCGAGCGCGATGCGATCGGGCTGACCGAGCTCCTGTTCCAATCGATCACGCATATGGCGCCGGCGGTCGCGACGGCCCTGTCGATCGGGGCGGCGACGGCGTTCGCGGGCGGCATCACACCACTTGCCGTCGTGTTCGCGATGATCGCGGTGCTGTTCACCGCGTATTCGATGAGCCAGCTGGCGAAGCACCTGCCGTCGGCGGGTGGGATGTACACGTACGTGGGCCGTGGTCTCGGCCCGTTCTTCGGCTGGCTGATGGCGTGGTCCTTCGCCCTCGCGGAGCCTCTGGTCATGCCGATCCTGCTCGGCGGCTTCGGCTTCTACGGCGCCATCTTCCTGTCGACCTACCTCGGCATCGACATCCAGTACGCGTGGGTCCCGCTGGCCATCCTGTGCGCAGCAGTCGTCTGGTTCCTCACGTATCGCGGGGTCTCGATCTCGACTCGGACCGGCGTCGTGCTCGGCACCATCGAGATCGTCATCTTCCTGCTGATCTCGGCGCTGCTGATCGTCAATGCGCCACAGAACACCGTCAGTGTCTTCATCCCGAGCGACGGCAACGTCCTGCCGGCGTTCCAGGGCATGATCTTCTGCCTGCTCGCGTTCGTCGGCTTCGAGGCCGTCGCCCCACTGGGCGAGGAGGCGCGCGAACCGCGCCGGACGATCCCGCGGGCGGTGATCCTGTCGGCGGTGCTGGTCGGTCTGTTCTACGTCTTCTGCTGGTACGCGGCGACGGTCTTCTTCGGGCCGGACAAGATGACCGACTTCTATACGTTCAACAACGGCGATCCGTGGGGCTTCATGGCCGATGCGGTGCTGCCGATCGGCGGGCTGCTCGTCGTCCTCGCGATCCTGAACAGCTGCCTCGCGAACGCGAACGCGGGCGCGACGGCCGCTACCCGATCGCTGTTCGCGATGGGTCGGGCGACACTCCTGCCGCGCTGGTTCGGGGCCGTCCAGCCGACCTTCAAGTCACCGGTCAACGCGGTCCACTTCCAGGCGTTGTTTGCGATCGTCGTCGCGATCGCGCTGGGCTTCGTGCTGGCCGACGATCCGTTCCCGGGCAGTGGGCCGCTCAACGTGTATGTGTGGATCGGCACGCTGGTTGGATTGCTGTTCGCGATCATGTACATCGCCGTTAACCTCGCGTGCATCGGCTACTACCTGCGCGAGGGCCGCAGTGAGTTCAACGCGTTGAAGCATCTCGTCGTGCCGATCCTCGGCGTCATCGCGATGATCCCGGCCGTGCTCGCCGTCATCGGCGGTGTGACGATCCCGATCCTGAACGTCGAGCTGCCGCCGTACGAGAACTCGCTCAAGTACACGGCCCCCGTCGTCGGGATCTGGCTGGTGCTCGGCGTCATCTACTACTTCGTCCTGCGCTCGCGGAATCCGGAGGCGCTGGCAAGGGTCGACGACGTATTCGGCGGCGACAGCGTCGCGACGGCCGAGGGCCGAACCTCCATCTGATCCGTCTCTGAGCGGCGGCCGCACCGCGGCCGCCGCGTCTCGCTAGTCGAAGATCGACAGCGGGCAGTGCGCCGTGACGACGACGTTCGGCATGTCGACGATCTCGCTGATGCGCAGGTCGATCGCGACGCTGGTCAGCAGGTAGGCGTCGATCGCCGAGATCCCGTGCTCGCGCCCCAGCCAGTCGATCATCCGACTGACGGCGTCGCGTGCCGCGCCATTCAGGTCCGGGCCGATGCCGTCGGTCCCGTACCGCCTCCCGACCGGGGTCGCCACATCGGCCGTGAGGAACTCCGGACCGGTCACGTGCACGTCCTTGCGCACGGTCAGCCGGACGAGCGTCCGCATCGGTGTCTCGATCGCGGTCCCGCAGACCTCGCCGTCGCCCTGGGCCGCGTGGCCATCGCCCATCGACATGCGCGCGCCCTGGTGGAAGACGGGCAGGAAGAGCGTCGACCCGGCAGTCAGATGGCGCGTGTCCATGTTCCCGCCGTGGAGGTCGGGCGGGATGGTCGAGCGCGGCCCGTCGACCGGCGCGATCCCGATCTCCCCGCAGAACGGCACGATCGGGACGCGAACGCCGGGCAGGAACTCGGCACGCTCACCGGGCCGCGGGACCTTGGTGATCCGGAGATATGGATCCGCGAACTGGTCGGCCAGCAGCCCGAACCCCGGGATGTTCGCGGTCCAGCCCCAGTCGGCCGGTTCGAACTCGAGCAGGTCGACCTGGAGGGTATCGCCGGGCTCGGCGCCCACGACGGCGATCGGGCCGTTGACCTGGTCGACCCGGTCGAAGTCGAGCTGACCGAGCTCTTCGACCGTCGACGTCGCCGAGAGCTGACCGCCCGCGGCATCGAGCAGATCGAACTCGACGATGGACCCGCTCTCGACCGTTTCGATGGCGGGGATCGCCGGATCCCATGCGAGGTGATATCGATCGCGCGCGATGTGGACCGCGGGTGTCGTGGCCATCGCAAAACCCTCAGCTACCGGCGGCGAAGGCCGCCACCCGGGCCGATGCCCCCTCGAGGATGGGGTCGCCGTGTCCGACGAGCAGCGTCTCGAACGTGAGCGAACCGAGCTTCCGGATCGACGCGAGTGCCTGGTCCATGTCGTCGGTGAACTGCGGATTGGAGTCGCCGACCTCGCCACCGTGCGTCGACAACGCGTCACCCGCGACGAGGATGCCGCCGGCCTCATCGAGCACCGATACATGCCCGATGGTGTGACCCGGCGTCGACACGATGCGCAAGCCGAAGACCGTGTCGCCGTCCTTGACCGACGTCAAGGGCCGGGGTGATGTGATGCGGGCACGGTCGGCTTCACCGGCATAGGCGGTCGCGCCCGAGGCCGCGGCCAGGATGGCGTCGACGCTGCCGACGTGATCGCCGTGCCTGTGGGTAAGGATCACGTGGCCGACGTCCTTCCAATCGAGTCCGGCGGCCATCAGTGCCTCGTGGATCGTGCCTTCGCTGCCGGGCAACCCGGTATCGACGATCGCCGCCTCCCCTGCCCTGGCCAGGACGTACGCCGACACGAAGCCGAAGTTGGCCCGCTGCCATGTGACCGCACCGCCGGCCGAGGACGGCGGCGTGCCGGACGATCCGCCCCCGGACGGCGACCCGCCCGCACCGATCGATGCGCTCGACCCGTCCGACGGCCCGGCCGAGCTGAGTGCGGTAGGACCGCACCCCGCAACGCCGAGGATCGCCAGCGCGACGGTGCCGCGGCTGGCATGGACGAGGAACGAGCGACGGCTGATGTCGATCGGGAATGTCATGGTCGAACGATGGTACGACGGGAGTCACGGCGCGGATCCAGCGTCTCGACGGCTTGCGACGGGGCCACGACGCTCGTACGATGCGACGACCCTGCGCAGCCACGTACGGGGTCCGTCCACGTCGCGCCGTCAGGTGCGACATCGCTTCGGCGACTGGGATGCAAGGACCCGCGATGGCGGTCAGGTCGGAGGACTGCGCCATGGCGACGGTGACGTTCGACAACGTCAACAAGGTCTACGGCGATTTCCACGCCGTGAAGGACCTGAACCTCGAGATCGGCGATGGCGAGTTCATGGTCCTGGTCGGGCCGTCCGGATGCGGCAAGACCACCAGCCTGCGGATGATCGCCGGCCTCGAGGAGATCTCGAGCGGCGCGCTCCGTATCGGCGATCGGGTCGTGAACGACGTCGCCCCCAAGGATCGGGACATCGCGATGGTGTTCCAGAGCTACGCGCTCTACCCGCACATGTCGGTCCGCGACAACCTCGCATTCGGACTGAAGCTGCGCAAGGTCTCCAAGCAGGAGATCGATCGGCGGGTCAACGAGGCCGCGGAGACGATCCAGCTCCAGAAGCTCCTCGAGCGCAAGCCGAAGGAGCTCTCCGGTGGGCAGCGCCAACGCGTCGCGCTCGGGCGAGCGATCGTCCGTGAGCCGGCGGTGTTCCTCATGGACGAGCCGCTCTCGAACCTCGACGCCAAGCTGCGTGTCCAGACGCGCGCCGAGATCGCGCGCCTCCACCAGCGCCTCAAGACGACCGTCGTCTATGTCACGCACGACCAGGTCGAGGCGATGACGATGGGGTCGCGGATCGCGGTCATGAGCGAGGGCCTGCTGATGCAGGTCGGCACCCCGCAGCAGCTCTACGACCACCCGGCGAACAAGTTCGTGGCCGGCTTCATCGGCAGCCCGGCGATGAACTTCGTCGAGGCCGAGGTGACCGACGGGCAGCTCAAGGGCCCGGGCGACTGGTCGATCCCGGTCCCGCCCCGCGCCCGCAACCAGCTGAGCGGTGGCCAGCGCGTCATCGCCGGCTTCCGGCCCGAGCACCTCGAGATCGGCCCGGTCGAGGGCGAGTCCGGCTCCTTCCGAGCACGGGCCGACGTCGTCGAGTACCTCGGCAATGAGGAGCTCCTCCACGTGAGCGCGGCGGATCAGGACCTCGTCGCGATCGTCGACTCGGACCATCGCGTTCGCCCGAACGACATCGTCGACCTCAAGATGCCGCTCGAGAAGGTGCATCTGTTCGATCCGGAGACCGGCGACACGATCATCCAGCAGCCGGCCGAGGCGGCGGCCTGACCGCCGACCGACCGTCCAGCGATACGACGGCCCCGGAGGATCCCTCCGGGGCCGATCCGCGTTCGGGCGAGGCCTTGCCACAAACGATCGATGACCTGCGCGAACGGGTCGTCGACCGTCGCGTCGTCCATCGCGGCGCGTTCATCGAGTTCCGTGTCGACACGGTCGAGCGGGCCGACGGCTCACGTGCGACGCGCGACTTCGCGGGACACCCTGGAGCGGTGGCGATGGTCGCCGTCGATGCCGCGGGTCGCGTCGCA
>Ga0111538_10002813_pt1 | contig 24440 bp, 20 predicted proteins | sample SoiMethybrSBSTD1_FD_79669 | JGI IMG/M metagenome (GOLD analysis project Ga0111538, IMG submission 79669) | Bulk soil microbial communities from a Populus tree surrounding site in Tennessee, USA - Soil MetaG P. TD hybrid SBSTD1 (version 2)... | ecosystem: Environmental > Terrestrial > Soil >...
CTTGAACCGGCCCGGAACCGGCTGCCAGTTCGCGTGGATCACCCCGAGTGCGGCGTAGCAGTCGCGCACGCTGTCGACCAGGATCCGCACCCCGACCAGGTCGTAGATGTCGGCGAACTCGCGACCGCGCACGATCATCTTCTGGTAGACGGAGTACAGGTGCTTCGGCCGCCCGCTGACCTCCGCCTTGATCTTCGCGGTGCGCAGGTCGGTGCCGACCCTGTTGGTCACCTGCTTCAGCAACGCCTCGCGCTGCGGCGCGTGCTCGTTGATCAGCCGGTGGATCTCCTCGAACCGCTTCGGGAACAGCGTGCCGAACGCCAGGTCCTCGAGCTCCCACTTGATCGTGTTCATGCCCAGCCGGTGCGCCAGCGGGGCCAGGATCTCCAGCGTCTCCTTGGCCTTCTGCTCCTGCTTCTCACGCGGCAGGAAGGTCAGCGTGCGCATGTTGTGCAGCCGGTCGGCCAGCTTGATCACGAGGACCCGCGGGTCCTTGGCCATCGCGACGACCATCTTGCGGATCGTCTCGGCCTTCGCCGCGTCGCCGAGCTTGACCTTGTCGAGCTTGGTGACGCCGTCGACGAGCAGCGCGACCTCGCCGCCGAACTCGCCGCGCACGTCCTCCAGCGGGTAGTCGCAGTCTTCGACGGTGTCGTGCAGCAGCGCGGCGGCCAGCGTCGTGGAGTCCATGCCGAGGTTGGCGAGGATCGTGGCGACGGCGAGCGGGTGCGTGATGTACGGGTCGCCCGAGCGCCGGTACTGGCCCTCGTGCAGCTCATTGGCCTTGTCGTAGGCCCTCTGCAGCAGCCGCAGGTCGCCCTTCGGATGCGAGGCGCGGTGCACCGAGATCAGCGGTTCGAGCACCGAGCTGACCTGCGGGCTCTGCCACGGCGCGTTGAACCGGGCCAGCCGGGCCCGCACCCGGCGCCCGGTGGGCGTGCCGAGTAGCCCGAACGCGCCCGAGCCGGCAGCGTCGGCGTCGGCGGGTGAGCCGGCGAAGCCGCCCGCGCCGCTCGGGCTGCCCGCGCCGCTCGGGCTGCCCGCGCCGCTCGCGCTGCCCGCGCCGCTTGCGCTGCCCGCGCCGACGGGGGCCGTGTGGGGCACGCCGCCGTTCGGCGGCCCGTCGACGGCCGCCGCGGACCCCACGCGCGGCGCCTCGCCGCGCGGCGCCTCGCCACGCGACACCTCACCGCGGGACGACTCACCACGGGACGACTCACCGCCCGGCGTGGGACGAGGGCGCGGACGCGGTGACTCGGCGTCTTCGGTGGCCTGCTCCCCACCCGGGAACGGCAGGATCACCGCGCCGTCTTCCTCGGCGACCTGCTCGGCGCCCTCGACGCCGGTGGCGGGTGGCTCGGCGGGGGTCACCGTGGCGCCGGCGGGCCGGGTGGTTCCGCCGGTTGGAGGTGCGACATCGCCGGCCACCGACCGCTCCTCCTCGACCACACCGTCTCCGCCCTGGGCGCCCTGGGGCCGGGCGCCGCACTCGCACAGGCCGGTCCACCGGCCCGAGACGCCATCGTACCCGCCCCGGGCAGCCGGTATAGCCGGTCGCTGGGGCCGGTGAAAACGCCCAGGTATTGCCTAGGTCACGACCAGCAGCGCGTGCACGTCGCGCGGTGCCAGCTTGGCACGGGCGCCGAGAAACTCCAGCTCCAGCAGCACGCTGAAGCCGACCACGGTCCCACCGGCCTGCTCGATCAGGCCGAGGGTGGCGGCGGCGGTTCCGCCGGTCGCGAGCACGTCGTCGACGACGAGGACGCGCTGGCCGGCAGTGAACGCGTCGACGTGCACCTCCAGCGTCGCCTCGCCGTACTCCAGGGCATAGGTCGCCGACAGCGCCCGGCGCGGCAGCTTGCCCGCCTTGCGGACGGGCACCACGCCGACGCCGGCCGCGTACGCCACCGCCGCGGCGATGACGAAGCCGCGGGCCTCGATGCCCGCGACCACGTCGAAGGCCGACCGGCCGTGATGCGCGACGATCGTGTCGATCGACGACGCGAACGTGCCGCCGTCGGCGAACAGCGGCATCAGGTCCTTGAAAACGACGCCGGGCTTCGGAAAGTCGGGCACGTCGATGATCCGGCTCGCCACCAGTTCCGCGACGGCCTCGCCGCTGTCGCCTCGCACACCCACGGCTGTCTCCCGATCCGGTCAGCCGCTCAGCGGCGCTTGCCGCCCTGGCGCTTGCGTGGCGTGGCGCGCCCGGAACCCGGCCGCGAACCGGGCCGCGGCGCCGAGCCCGCCATCGCGCGGCCGGCCTTGGCGGGCGCCTTCTTGGCGGGCACGACGTCGTCGTCGACCACGTCGTCGTCCACCACGTCGTCGATCTCGTCGTCGACGTCGTCGACAGGCTTCTTCTTGAGGCTCGCCGGGGCGGCCGCGCCCTTCCTGGCCTTGCGGGCCTCCCGCGGGTCGACGCCGGCGCGCCGGGCCGCGACGCGCTGGGCGTGCAGCTTGTAACGCGTGTCCAGCATCTTGATGTCGACGAGCCACGGGGTGGCCAGGAACATCGACGAGTACGCACCGGTGGCCAGACCCACGAACAGCACCAGGGCCAGGTCCTTCAGCGTGCCCACGCCGAGGATCCCGGCGCCGACGAACAGCAGGCCGGCGACCGGCAGCAGCGCGATCAACGAGGTGTTGATCGACCGCATCAGGGTCTGGTTGACGGCGAGGTTGGCCGCCTCCGGGTACGTGTACCGGGTCGAGCCGAGCAGGCCGCGGCTGTTCTCCTGCACCTTGTCGAACACGACGACCGTGTCGTACAGGGAGAAGCCCAGGATCGTCAGGAAACCGATCACCGTGGCCGGGCTGACCTCGAACCCGATCAGCGAGTAGATGCCCGCGGTGAGCACCATGTCGTGCGCGAGGGCCGCGATCGCGGCGATCGCCATCGCGCGTTCGTACCGGATCCACAGGTAGCCGGCGACAAGCACCAGGAACACGCCCAGACCGAGCAGGGCCCGTTCGCTGACCGCCCGGCCCCACGAGGAGCTGACCTCGCTGACCGCGATCTGGTCCTCGTTGACCTTCGCGGAGCGGACGATGGCCGAGGTCGCCGCCTCCCGCTGCTCGTTCTCCAGCTTCGGCGTGCGGATCAGGTAGTTCGGCGCGTTGCCGGCCTTGCCGACGGTCTGCACCGAGGTCACCGTGACGCCCTCGGCCTGGATCGCGTCGGTGATGGCCTGCTCGGACGTGCCCGGCTGGACGGCGACGACGAACTGCGTGCCGCCGGCGAACTCGACACCCCAGTGGAAGCCGCGGAACACCATGCTGCCGACGCAGACAAGAATGATGATCGCCGAAGCGATGTACCACTTCTTGCGGTTGCCGATGAAGTTGATGTTCGTCTCGCCCCGGTAGAGGCGACGGAGGGCAGACATGGCTCAGGACTCCTTCGTGCGCAGCGAGCCGGCCCGGCCGCTCCGACCGCTCGGTGCCGCTACCGCCCGGTCCGAGCGGAGGTTGCCCAGCCCGGAGAAGCGCGGTGACGTGAACGCGTTCAACCGGGAGAGCATCGCGACAAGCGGGTGGGTGAACAGGAACACCACCATGATGTCGATGATCGTCGACAACCCGAGCGTGAAGGCGAAGCCCTTCACGCCGCCGACGGCGAGCAGGTACAGCACCGCCGCGGCGAGCATCAGCACGGTGTCGGCGGACAGGATCGTCCGTCTGGCCCGGGCCCAGGCTCTCGGCACGGCGCTGCGCACCGTGCGGCCGTCCTTGACCTCGTCTTTGAGTCGTTCGAAGAACACGACGAAGGAGTCGGCGGTGATACCGATCGCCACGATGAAGCCCGCGACGCCGGCGAGGCTGAGCGAGTAGCCGAAGCTGCGCCCGAGCAGCACCAGCGACGCGAACACCGTCGCCGCGGACACGATCAGGCTGAGCACCACCACCAGACCGAGCGCCCGGTAGTAGAAGAGGCAGTACAGGACCACCAGGCCGATGCCGATCGCGCCGGCGAGCAGGCCGCCCTCCAGCGCCGCCAGGCCGAGCGTGGCGCTGACCGTGTCGACCGACTCGATCTGGAAGCTCAGCGGCAGCGAGCCGTACTTGAGCTGGCGGGCGAGCAGGTCGACCTCGGCCTTGGTGAAGCTGCCGTAGATCTGCGCGTCACCGGAGATCACGCCCTGGATCGTCGGCGCGGAGACGACTTTGTTGTCCAGCACGATCGCGACCCGGCGCTGCTCCTCCGGCGCGGTGCCGTCGCCGTAGACGTCGGCGGTGAGCTTGGTCCACTTGTTCTGGCCGTCGCCCTTGAACTTCAGCGACACCACCCAGCCGTGGGTCGGGTCGCTGCCGAAGCTGGCGCCGCCGACGTCCTCGCCGAGCACCGCCGCCTTGTCCAGCATGAACTTGGCCGGGGCGCCGTTGTTTTCGCCGCACGCGACGACCTGCTGGTTCTGGTCGACGATGGAGCCCGGCGGCCGCTGGTTGAGCTTCGCGCAGGTGATCTGCGGGATGTTGTACTGGATGCTGGGCGGCAGCACCGAGACCTCGGGGCCGGTGAGCGTCGAGAACGCGTCGAACAGCGACGCCGTCTCACCGGTGATCTGGCTCGGGTCCTGCACCTGCGTGGCCAGTTGCAGCGTCTCGCCGAGCTTGGCGATGACCTGTTCGCGCAGCTTCTGGATCTCGGGGTTCACCGTGGACGACGGGCTGGGGGAAGCGCTCCCGGATCCGCTCGGCGAACCGCTCGACGAGGGCGCCGCGCTGCTCGGGCTGGCCGACGCGCTCGGGCTGGCGCTGGCCGATCCGCTCGGGCTCGCGCTGGCCGACCCGCTGGCGCTCGCCGACGGGGTGGCGTCGGGGTTCTCGCCGCTGGTGTCGGCCGTCGTGCTGAGCACCTTGCGGAAGCGCAGCTGGGCCGGCTGCACGAGGGTGCGCAGCTCGTCCGGGTCGGTGTTGCCGGCGACCTGCACGACGATGTTCTTCGAACCGTCGATGGTCACCACCGGCTCGGCGACGCCCGTCTCGTCGACGCGGTCCGAGATGATCTGCCGGGCCTGCTCCATCTGGTCGCGGCTGGGGTTTCCGCCCGTCGGCGTTCGGGCCGACAGCGTCATGCTGGTGCCGCCCTGCAGGTCGAGCCCCAACTTCGGGTGGGGCTTCTTGTCGCCGGTGAAGAACACCAGCCCGTACAGGACGATAAGGATGAGCGCCAGCGCGAAAAAGTAGCGCGACGGCTTGAGCTGCCCGGATGGTGCGGCCACGGCGGTTCGGTCTCCCCTGGATGGCAATGCGGACGAAAGCCGGCTGTATCGCCGGCCGGCGTCAGTCGGTGTCGATGACCTTCTTGGCGGTTACTTCGTTGGCCTTGTTCAGATCGACGGCCGCCGAGTCCTCCTCCTCGTCGTCAGGCGACGAAGCGGCGTTGGTGACGCGACTGATCGACGTCCGAGAGTACGTGTTGTACACGCCCGGGGAGACCTCGAGCACGACCTTCTCGTCGTCGATTTCCGACACGACGCCGTAGAGCCCGCCGATCGTCAACACCTCGTCGCCCGGCCCGATCGACCTCTGCATCTCCTCGACCTGCTGGCGACGGCGCTTGTTCGGCCGGATGAACAGGAAGTACATCGCACCGAAGAGCAGCAACATCATCAGCAGCGTGGGCGCGAAGCTCCCACCGCCGCCCGAGCTATTCGCAGCGAACAACACGTCCTTCGCCTTGCCTTCCCTCTTCCGGACGCGAATGCGCCCAGGCGATAACAGGTTCGCCACGCGAACCGCGGCGAGTGTAGTCGGTCAACCTGCATGATTGTTGCGAGCCAGCTTACGGTTCAGTCACGCAGGTCACCGGTGCCGCCAGTCGCGACACTAGGTGTCCAGACTAAACAGGCCCTCCGCCAGCGGTGTGACCGGCGTCGCTATCGAGGCCGGTGGGGTGCGTCCGAGGTGTTCCCAGGCGTGCGCGGTGGCGACGCGGCCGCGCGGCGTGCGGGCCAGCAGACCTGCTCGCAGCAGGAACGGTTCGCACACCTCGGCGACCGTGTCGGGCTGCTCCCCGACCGCGATGGCCAGCGTCGACAGGCCCACCGGGCCGCCGCTGAAGTTCTCCACCAGGGCCCGCAGCACGGCCCGGTCCAGCCGGTCCAGGCCCAGCGGGTCGACGTCGTAGACGCGCAGCGCCGCCCGCGCGGCGGCCAGGTCGACCACGCCCGCGCCGCGCACCTCGGCGTAGTCGCGGACCCGACGCAGCAGCCGGTTGGCGATGCGGGGTGTGCCTCGCGAGCGGCCGGCGATCTCGGCGGCGCCGTCGGCCGTCGCCTCGATGCCCAGGATCTTGGCCGACCGGGCGAGCACCCGCTCCAGCTCGTCGGACTCGTAGAAGTCCAGGTGACCGACGAAGCCGAACCGGTCGCGCATCGGTCCGGTCAGCAGGCCGGCGCGGGTGGTGGCGCCCACCAGCGTGAACGGCTCGACGTCGAGCGGGATCGCGGTGGCGCCCGGACCCTTGCCGACCACGACGTCGACGCGGAAGTCCTCCATCGCGCTGTACAGCAGCTCCTCGGCCGGCCGCGCGATGCGGTGGATCTCGTCGATGAACAGCACGTCGCCCGTGGTCAGGCTGGTCAGCACCGCGGCGAGATCGCCGGCCCGCTCGATCGCGGGGCCGCTGGTCAGGCGCAGGCCGGCGCCCAGTTCGGCCGCGACGATCATCGCCAGCGTGGTCTTGCCGAGGCCGGGTGAGCCGGACAGCAGGATGTGGTCGGGCGGCGTGCCGCGCCGCAGGGCGCTGCCGAGCAGCACGTCGAGCTGCTCGCGGACCCGGTGCTGCCCGACGAACTCGGCGAGCCGCTTGGGCCGCACCGTCGCCTCGGCGTCGCGCTCCTCGGGCGCCGCCAGCGCGGCCAACGGATCCGTCACGGCCGCACCTCGCTACGCTCGGTCACCGTGCCGCCCCGAGCAGCCGGATCGCCTGCTTGAGCAGGATCGGCACGGGCGGGGGCGGGTCACCGACGCCGTCGGACACCGTCGCCACGGCCTGCTCGGCCTGTGCGGGCGTCCAGCCGAGCCCGATCAGCGCCTCGCGCACCTGCACCGCCCAACCGGCCGCCACCGGCGTCGCGAGGGCCGGGGCGCCGCCACCCACCGGGCCGACCCTGTCGCGCAGTTCGAGCACGAGCCGCTCGGCGCCTTTCTTGCCGATGCCCGGCACCCGGGTCAGGGTGCTGACGTCCGCGCCGGCGATGGCCCGGCGCAGCACGTCGGGGCTGTGCACGGCGAGCGCCGCCTGGGCCAGCCGCGGCCCGACCCCGCTCGCGGTCTGCAGGAGTTCGAAGAGCTGGCGCGCGTCGTCGTCGGCGAAGCCGTACAGGGTCAGCGAGTCCTCCCGCACCACCAGGCTGGTGGCCAGCCGCGCCTCGGTGCCGACCCGCAGCCCGGCGAGCGTGTTGGGCGCGCACGTGACGGCGAGCCCGACGCCACCGACCTCCACGACCGCGCCGTCCGGGCCGACGGCGGCCACCCGGCCGCGCACACTCGCGATCATCCGTATCCTCCCCTGCTGGTACGAGCGGCGGCCACGGCTTGCGCCAGCCGGTTCTGCACCGCGCCGCGCCATACGTGGCAGATCGCCAGCGCCAGCGCATCGGCCGCGTCGGCGGGCCGGGGCGCCTCAGCGAGCCGGAGCAGGCGGGTGACCATGGCCGTGATCTGCGCCTTGTCGGCCTGACCCGACCCGGTGACGGCCGCCTTGACCTCGCTCGGCGTGTACGTGCGCACCGGCAGCCCGGCCCGGGCCGCCGCGAGCAGCGCGACGGCGCCGGCCTGCGCGGTGCCCATGACCGTGCGCACGTTGTGCTGGCTGAAGACCCGCTCGACGGCCACCTGCTCGGGCCGGTGCGCGGCGATCAGCGCGGTGATCTCGCGGTCGAGGTGCAGCAGCCGCGCGGACAGGTCGGCCTGCGGGTCGGTGCGCACGACCTCGACGGCGACCAGCGCGCACGGCCGGCCCGGCCGACCCTCGACGACGCCGACGCCGCACCTGGTCAGCCCGGGGTCGACGCCGAGCACGCGCACCGCGCCCCCTCCCCCTCGAACACCGGTTCGACCCTAGCGGCCGACGGCCGCCGCGCCGGCTCCGACACGCGGGCACACGGGCTCCGTCCGGGGAGACCGGGATCGCGTGCCGCCCGCGTACTAACGTCGCGGCCATGAAGGTCATCGAGGATGCCGGACGCTTCCAGCCGCCCACCACCGCCGGGCGGCCGAACCACTGGGTCGAGCACCTCTCGGTGCCCGACCTGTCCGTCGGGACCTACTCGATACCGGCCGGCGGCACCGACACCCAGACGCCGCACACCGAGGACGAGATCTACGTGGTCACCGCCGGCCGCGCCACCGTCGAGGCCACCGGCGGCTCCGCCGAGGTCGGCCCCGGCGCCGTCGTGTACGTGCCGGCCGGCGAGGAGCACCGGTTCGTCGACGTCACCGAGGACTTCGCCGTCGTCGTCATCTTCGCCCCGGCCGAGTACTCACGGCAGTGACCTTCCCGGCGGACCCCGACACCGTCGACCGGCTCGGCGCCCTGCGGGCGCCGATGTGGCGGGCGCTGGCGGTGTTCCGGTTCGCCGCGCTGTCCTACGCGGCCGCGCTCGTCGTGTGGCGGAGCGGCCGGTACGAGCATCCGGCGGCGGGCTGGGCGGTGCTCGCCGGCATGGTCGTCTGGACGGTGCTCGTCACCTACCGGTACGCCCGGCCGCCGCAGTGGAACCGGTGGCCCGTCCTGTGGGCCGATCTCGTCGTGACGGTGGTGTTCGTGCTGGCCAGCCGGTACATCGTCGGCTCCGAGCAGTTCGCCGACGGACTGACGATCGTGCCGGTGACCTGGCACGCGGGCCCGGTGCTGGCGTGGGCGCTGTACGGCGGGCGCCGCGTCGGCCTGACCGCCGCCGTCGTGGTCGGCGCGTGCGACGTGTACACCCGCTGGGAGGTGGGCCCGTCCGCCGTCACCGGGGCGGTGATCCTGCTGCTCGCGGCGGCCAGCGTCGGGTATGTGGTCCGGCTCACCACCCGCGCCGAGGAGCGTCTGCAGCGGGCCACCCGGCTGGAGGCGGCCGCCCGCGAGCGGGCCCGGCTGGCCCGCGACATCCACGACTCGGTGCTCCAGGTGCTCGCGATGGTGCAGCGGCGCGGCGTCGAACTCGGCGGCGAGGCCGCGGAGCTGGGCCGGCTGGCCGGCGAGCAGGAGGCGGCCCTGCGCGCACTGGTCAGCGGGAGCTCGACGGCGCCCGCCGATCCGGCGGGCGCCGCACCCGTCGATCTGGCCGCGATGCTTTCCCGCCTGGCCGGTCCGGACGTGACGCTGGCCGCGCCCGCCGGCGCGGTGAACGTGCCCGCGCCGACCGCCGACGCGCTGACCGGTGCCGTGGCGGCCGCGCTGGACAACGTGCGCCGGCACGGTGGGCCGCGCCCGCGGGCCTGGGTGCTGGTGGAGAGCGAGGCCGGCACGGTCACGGTGACGGTGCGCGACGACGGCCCGGGGATCCAGGCCGGCCGGCTCGCGGCGGCCGAGACCGAGGGTCGCCTCGGCGTCAGCCAGTCGATCCGGGGCCGGATCGCCGAGGTGGGCGGCACGGTGACGATCACGTCGGAGCCGGGGCAGGGCACCGAGGTCGAGATCGGGGTGCCGGTCGACAATCATTAGGGCGATGAAGACCAGGGTCATGGTGGTCGACGACCATCCGATGTGGCGCGACGGGGTCGCCCGCGACCTCGAGGAGGCCGGCTACGAGGTGGTCGCCTGCCTCGGCGAGGGTGCGCAGGCGGTGCGGCTGGCGTCGGCCACCCGTCCCGACGTGGTGGTGCTCGACCTGCAGCTGCCGGACCTGCGCGGCGACGAGGTGATCCGGGGCATCACCGGTGCCCACCCGAGCGTTCGCATCCTCATGCTCTCGGCCAGCGGCGAGCAGCAGGACGTGCTCGACGCGGTCAAGGCCGGCGCGGCCGGCTACCTGCTGAAGTCCGCCGGGCGGGCCGACTTCCTGGACGCGGTACGGCGCACCGCCGCCGGCGACGCCGTGTTCACCCCCGGGCTGGCCGGCCTGGTGCTCGGCGAGTACCGCCGGCTCGCCACCGCCCCGGTCGACCCGGACGCGCCGGAGCTGACCCCGCGCGAGACCGAGGTGCTGCGGCTGGTGGCGAAGGGCATGTCGTACAAGCAGATCGCCGAGCGACTCGTGCTCTCGCACCGCACCGTGCAGAACCACGTCCAGAACACGCTGGGCAAGCTCCAACTGCACAACCGGGTCGAGCTGGCCCGGTTCGCGATCGAGCGCGGGCTGGACGCGGACTAGCCTGCGTCGCCGGCGCGGTGCAGCGCGAGCAGGCAGACGTCGTCCTCCTGCACGCCGCCGGTCAGCATCCGCCGGGTGACCTCGGCCAGCAGCCGGTCCGGCGCGTCGTCGGCGTCGGCGAGCACCGCCATCAGCGACTCGGTGGCGGCGACCGGGTCGCAGCCGCGGTGGTCGACGAGACCGTCGGTGAACCAGAGGACCGTGTCGCCGGGGGCGAGCCGCACCGTCGCCTCGGCGTAGGGCTCGCCGTCGCCGAACACACCCAGCATCACGCCGCCCGGCTCGGAGAGCGCGGACACGTCGCCGTCGTGGCGCAGCAACGGCGCCGGATGACCGGCGTTGGCCCAGGTCAGGTCGCAGGTCTCCGGGTCGTACACGCCGTAGACCATGGTGGCGAGGTCCAGTTCCGGCACCTGGCTCAGCAGCCGGTCGGTGCGGCAGAGCACCTCGCCCGGGGCGGGATCCTCGTACGCGTACGCCCGCACGGCGTTGCGCACCTGGCCCATGACGGTTGCGGCGCGCAGGTCGTGTCCCGTGACGTCGCCGACGGCGAGCGCGAGCCGCCCGTCGGGCAGCCGGAACGAGTCGAACCAGTCGCCCCCGATGTCGACCCGCTCCACCACCGGCAGGTAGGCGGCCGCCAGTTCGGCGCCGGCGACCTCAGGCAGCGACGAGGGCAGCATCGCCCGGACGAACATCTGCAGGGCCTGGTGCTCGGCCTCCAGCTGGGCGCGGGCCTGCTCGGCGGTGCGGATCGCCTCCTTGGTGGTCCGCTCGTTGGTCCGCTGCGCGGTGACGTCCTGGAAGGTCCCCCACAACCGCACCGGCCGGCCGTCGTCGTCGCGGATCGCCTCGCCGGTGCAGTACACGTCGATGACCGAGCCGTCGGCGCGGACCATGCGGAACTCGTCGGCGAACGGGGTTCCCTCGGTGAGCAGCCGCCGCCGGTGCCCGGCCATCCGCTCCTCGTCGTCGGGATGCACCGGCAGGTCGCCGGACCAGCCGAGAGACCGGCCCGGACCGTCGACGATCCCCGGCGCCTGTCCGGACCACGTCAGCTCTCCGGTGGCCAGGGTCAGCTCCCAGTTGCCCAGCCCGGCCAGCCGTTGGGCCTGCTTGAGCTTGGTGGCCAGTTCGGCGGTTGCGCGCAGCGCCTCCGCCTCGGCCTCCAGCCGGGCCAGCCGGTGCTGCTCGGTGACGTCCAGAACGACGAGCGCGACGCCGACGAGTGTGCCCTCGTCGGTGCGCACCGGGAAGCAGTTGATGGTGATAAATCCCGACCCGGCCGACACGTCCGTCACGCTGCTGCGCTCTCCGGTGGCGAGCACCTCGGCAGGCATGGCGCACACGACAGGCGGCAGGTCGCCGGCTTCGGCGAGCCCGCACCCGGTCAGCACCCGGTCGGGGTCGCCGGCGAGCCGCTGGAAGGCCCGGTTGACGTGCCGGAAGCGCAGATCCGTCCCGAGCAGCGCGATCGCCACCGGCGACGACCGGATCGTGGCGGTGAGCTCCGCCAGCGCCCGTTGGTAGCTGTCGTGCAGCGTGACCTGTTCGGTGACGTCGATCGCGCCGAAGCCGACCCCGATGGTCCAGCCGCGGGAGTCCCGGATCGGGTAGCGGTTGCTCAGGTAGTGCCGCTCCTTGCCCGATGCCGAATCCGACGCCGGCACGCTCACCCGGATCCTGGGCTCGGCCGAGCCCGTCGCCAGTATCCGGCGGGCCACCTCCTCGGCCGGCCCGCCGACGGACCGACCGAAAACCTCCACCGCGGTGTGCCCGAGGTGCTCGGTGATGGACTTGCCGGTGAACGCGGCGAATTGATGGTTGGCGTAGCGGAAGCGCAGGTCCCGATCCAGCATGCTGAAGCCGATCGGGGCGTCGTCCAGTATCGGGGCGAGCAGGTCGACCCGCTCGGCCAGCGCCGAGGCGCGCCGTTCGGCGTCGGCCCGGGCCTGCTCGGTGCCGCTGCGCACGGCACGCACCCGACCGTAGAGAACCACAATGGCCGAACCCGCGCCGACGAACGCCAGCAGATGCGGCATCGACTCCCCGGACACCGCGAACGACATACGCGGCGGTATCAGGATCAGGAGGTCGACGAAGCTGGCGAGCACCGCGGCGGCGGCGCCGGCGGTGAAGCCGCCGATCCAGCACGCCAGCCCGATCGCGGCGAGCAGCACCACCACGCCGACGCCCTCGTTGACCGGATGCCGGGCCATCCACCCGGCCGGCACGAGCGGGATCAGAACCGCGGCGGCGGCGGTCCACGACCGGGACCTCATCGCCGCCGTCCTACGGCTCGATGGGGAACAGCCGGATGAGGCCGGTCAAGGTCAGTAGGTGGCGCACGCGCGACACCGGCGAGCGCAGCACGACCGACCCGCCGGCGGCGGCGGCCCGCTTGTGCAGGCGGACGAGGCCGGCCAGCCCCGTCGAGTCGCAGAACGTCAGCTCGGACAGGTCGAGCACCAGGCGGTCACCCCGGTCCGCCCGCTCCCCCAGCGCCTGCTCGAGCCGGTCGCAGGTGCGGAGGTCGAGCTCACCCTTGACCAGGACGACGCCGTCACCGACCGGCTGCACCGAGAGTTGGGTGCCCGGTTCGACCATCATGCTCGCACCTCGCCGTTCTACCGCTGTTCCGCGCCCGTTCATACTGCACCCGCGCGGGTCCGGTGTCGTTCCGCCGGGAGCCTGAACGCCATTGTGGACCGGCGATGGCATTTACGCTGTGCGGTGAGGGCCTTACCGGCCGTTAGGCCGCGCGGCGGCACCGGCGAGTACCGCATCGACGACCCGCTCGGCCAGGTCGGGGGTGTCGAGCGCGGGATTCCACCGCATGGTGCGCTGGACGATCATCGGTGCGGCGAGGAGCACGAGGATCGCTTCGAGGTCCAGGTCGGCCCGCAGCTCGCCGCTGGCCATGCCGCGGCGCAGCACCCGACGGGTGGCCTCCCGCCGTGGCTCGATGATCTGCTGGTACCAGTGCTGCAGCTCCTGGGTGCGGGCGATCTGCGGGATCAGGCAGTTCATGAGCTTGCCGTAGTTGTGCGGCGCGTTGCGGGCGATCGCCGACACCAGCGTGACCAGGTCGTCGCGCACGGACTCGCCGGCCACCTCGGGCACCGGCAGCTTGAGCGAGGCGACCGCGTCGACGACCAGCTGTTCCTTGCTCGACCAGCGGCGGTAGATCGTCGCCTTGCCGACGCCCGCCCGGGCCGCGATCGACTCGACGGACAGCGTCTCGATCGCGACGCCCTCGGAGATCATCGACAGGACGGCGTCGATGATCGCCTGCTCCGAACGGGCGCTGCGCGGCCGACCCGGAGCTCGCTTGTCCGGATCGGCCGCGGCGGTGCTAGTCATGCTGGTCATTCTCCGGTACTCACGGCACCTCGGCCAGTTCCGGACGGTCGCCGCCGCCGGTGGCGTCGCCGTCCGGTCCGGCACCGACCGCGACGGCCGGAGCCGTCGGCGCGACGGTCTCCTTCGCGGCGGCCTGGGCCGGCGCCGCACCCGCCGGCGCCATCGGGATCTGCGGCGCGCTGCGCCGCGGCAGCCACAGCGCCACCACCAGGGCGCCGATCAGCCCGACCGCGACCGAGAGGATCGCGGCGACGTGCATCGCGTCGATGAACGCGACGTTCGCCGACTCGATCAGGGTGCGGCCGGCCGGGCCCAGCGCGCCGGCGACGCCGTACGTGCCGGCCACCGACTCGCTCGCCGCGTGCCGCACCTGCTCGGGCAGCGCGGCGACCTGATCGGCCATCGAGTTCCGGTAGGACGACGCGAGCACCGAGCCGAGCACCGCGATGCCCAGCGATCCGCCGACCTGGCGGATCGTGTTGCTGACCGCCGACCCGACGCCGGCCTTCTCGCGCGGCAGCGTCGACATCACCGACTCCGTCGCGGGCGGCATCACGTTGGCCATGCCGGCGCCCATCACGAAGTACGAGGCGCCGACGATCCACAACGGCGTGTCGATCTCGAAGAACACCATGCCGGACAGGCCCGCGGAGACCAGCAGCAGGCCGGCCGTGCAGACGGCCTTCGGGCCGAACCGCCGGACCAGCGACGCGCTGCGCGGCGCGAAGATCAGCTGCGCGGCGGCGAACGGCAGCAGCAGCAGACCGGTCTGCAGCGGCGTGTACCCGCGGACGAGCTGCAGGTAGAACGTGCTGAAGAAGAACACGCCCATCGCGGCGAAGAAGACGAGGCCCACCGACGCGACGGCGGCGGAGAACGCGGGGTTGCGGAACAGCCGCACGTCCAGGGACGGGAACCGCACCCGCGACTCGTACCAGACGAATCCGCCGAGGACCACGGCGCCGGCGATCAGGCTGCCCCAGGCGCGGGCCCGGTCGAAGCCGTGCTCGCCGCCGTCGATGATGCCGTAGACGAGCACCACCAGGCCGACGATGGACAGCACCACGCCGCCGATGTCGATGCGGCCGGGGCGCGGGTCGCGCGACTCCGGGACCAGCAGCGCGATGGCGATCAGGCCGGCGATCACGATCGGGACGTTGATCAGGAAGACCGAGCCCCACCAGTACCGCTCCAGCAGCAGGCCCGCGACGATCGGCCCGATGGCCACGGCGAGGCCGACGGCGCCGGCCCAGACGCCGATGGCGCGGGCCCGTTCGCGCGGGTCGAAGACGTTCGAGATGATCGACAACGTGGCCGGCATGACGCCGGCGCCGCCGATGCCCATCAGGGCGCGGGCCGCGATCAGCTGGTTGGGGTCCTGGGCGTACGCCGAGGCGAGCGACGCCAGGCCGAACAGCACCAGGCTGATCATCAGCACCCGGCGACGGCCGACGCGGTCGCCGATCACGCCGGCCGTGAACAGCAGTCCCGCGAAGACGAGCGTGTACGAGTTGATCGCCCACTCGAGCTGGCCCTGTGTGGCGCCCAGACCCTGCACCGGGTCGGCGATGGTACGCAGCGCCACGTTGAGCACCGTGTTGTCGAGGACGACCACGAGCAGGGAGACGACGAGGACGCCGAGGATGGCCCATCGCCGCGGGTGGCCGGTGTTCTCTGTCACGGCCCCCTCCTTCAATACCGATACGGAACAGTCTCGTTTTCGTCCGTCACGATATCGGGAAGCCGCTCGATACGGAACGGATCCGTATCGAAAGTGATGTCGATCACCAACCACGCCGCCGCAGGCGCTCGAGCGGCGGCCGGCCGTCCGGGTCGTAGATCAGCTTGTAGGCGGGGACGGCCCACAGCTTCGTCCGCAGCGGCAGGCGCTCGGGCCGGTGGTGGCGCAGCCGGCCGGGCGGGCGCGGACCGGTGCGGCCGCCGGCGTGCCACTCCTCCAGCGCGTCCGCGGCGGCGATCGCCGCCCGGACGGCGCCGGCCGGGTCGACCAGGTCGTCGGTGTCCGCGCGGCCGTCGGCGCCCGCGCGGTCGTCGGCGCCCGCGCGGTCGTCGGCGCCCGCGCGGTCGAGGTGCTCGGTGAGCAGGCGCAGCCGCAGGTTGCGCGCGTAGACCCGGGCGCCGTCGCCGAGCCCGGCCGGATCCGTCGGTGCCCGCTCGTCGCGTGTCTCGTCCAGGACGGGGCACGACAACTCGCTGTCGTGGGTCCACGAGCGGCGGTTGAAGTTGTCGCTGCCGATGGACGCCCAGACGTCGTCGATCACGCAGACCTTCGCGTGCACGTACACCGGCGTCCCGTCGTGGTTCTCCACGTCGAACACGTGCACGCGCTCGCCGCCGGCCCGGTGGCAGACCTCGAGCGCCTGCTCGCGGCCGACCAGGTTCGGCGGCAGGGCGAACGCGCCGTCGACGTCCGGATACCGCGGTACCACGACGATCATGTGCAGGTCCGGGTTGGCGGCGAGGGCGCCGGCGAACAGGCGGGCGACGTCGACGGACCACATGTACTGGTCCTCCACGTAGATCAGCCGCCGGGCGCGTTTGATCGCCTTCGAGTAGCCGCGCGCGATCGACCGCTCGCCGGCCGGCGCGAAGTTGCGGTACGCCCGGCGCAGCGACGCGTAGGTGCGCAGCACCTGCACGACGTGCGGGCCGCAGGCGGGCGGGTCGGGCGGCTGCGGCGGCAACCGGTCGGCCCGCAGATCGGCGCCGTCGACGCGGTCGCGCAGCCACGCGATCGGGCTGCGCAGGTCGAGTTGGGTCGGGTCGGTCCAGCGCTCGCGGAACGTCGTGTCCAGCGAGCCGACGATCGGGCCGCGCAGCGCCGCCTGGACGTCGTGCCACGGCGGGTTCGCCCCGTACCGGGGCGACATGCCGACGGGCTGCGGGTCGCCGCGGTGTGCGGAGTCGTCGCGCCGGCTGTGACACAGGTCGATGCCGCCGGCGAATGCGACGTCGCGCTCCGGCGCGCCCGGATGGCGCAGCACGACGAGCTTCTGGTGGTGCGAGCCGCCGCGGCGGACCCGCTGGTCGAGGAGCACCTCGCCGCCGGCTGCCTCGATGCGCTCGCCGAGGTGGCGGTTCTCCTCCTCGCTGAACTGCAGCCGGTCCAGGTGCGAGCGCCAGACCAGGCCCTTGACCACGACGCCGCGCTCGGCCGCCGCGCTGAACAGGTCGGCGACGGTCGGGCCGCCGGGGCGCATCCGCTGGTCCGGGTCGCCCCGCCAGTCGGTGAAGAAGAGGTGGTCGCCGGGTCCGAGCGCCTCGACCTCCGCGGTGAGCCGGTCGAAGTAGGCGGCGCCGTGCACGAGCGGCTCGACGAGGTTCCCGCCCACCCACGCGGGCAGCGCCGTCGCCGGGTTGCCGCGCTCCTCCGCGGTCAGCATCCAGTCCTCGATCCGCACCGCCTCAGCCTCTCCCGGCGGGAGCCAGCGCGCCACCGAAGCCGCTAGCGCACCGCCGAAGCCACTACCAGGCCCTGCGCATGCGCTTGCGCAGCGGCCGGCCGTCCGGGTCGTAGATCAACCGGTAGACCGGCTGGGCCCACAGCCGGGCCAGCGCGTTCAATCGCTCCGGGCGGTGCCGCCGCAGCCGGCCCGTGGGCCGCTTCCCCACCCGGCCGCCGGCGTACCAGCCGTCGAGCGCGTCGGCCGACTCCTCGATGGCCCGCACCGCCTCGGCCGGGTCGACGAGCGCGTCCGGGTCCGGGTGGTCGAGGTGCTCGGCCATCAACCGCAACCGCAGGTCGCGTGCGTAGACGCGGGCGCCGTCGCCGAGCCCGGCCGGATCCGTCGGCGCCCGCTCGTCGCGGGTCTCGTCCAGGACGGCGCAGGACAACTCGCTGTCGTGCGTCCACGATCGCCGGTTGAAGTTGTCGCTGCCGACGCTCGCCCACACGTCGTCGACGATGCAAACCTTCGCGTGCACGTAGATCGGGGTGCCCTCGTGGTTCTCCACGTCGAACACGTGCACCCGGTCCCCGCCGGCCTTCAGGCAGACCTCCAGCGCCTGCTCGCGGCCGACGATGTTGGGCGGCAGGGCGAGCGCGCCGTCGACGTCGGGATGGCGCGGGACCACGACGATCATGTGCAGGTCGGGGTTGGCCCGCAGCGCCCGGGCGAACAGTCGGGCGACGTCGGCGGACCACATGTACTGGTCCTCGAGGTAGATCAGCCGCCGGGCGCGCTTGATCGCCTTCGAGTAGCCGCGCGCGATCGACCGCTCGCCGTCCGGCGCGAACGGGTACCGCGGTCGCGTCGCCGGGTAGGTGCGCAGCACCTGGACGGCGTGCGGGCCGCACGGGGGCGGGTCGGGCGGCTGTGGCGGCAGCGGGCCGGGCGACAGGTTGGCGCGCCGGATCTTGTCGTGCAGCCAGGCGACCGGGCGGCGGCTGGCCGGGTTGGTCGGATCGTTCCACCGCTCCCGGAACGACGTGTCGAGCGCGCCGACGACCGGGCCGCGCAGCTCCAGCTGGACGTCGTGCCAGGGCGGGTGCTCGCCGTACCGGCTCGACATCGGGACGGCCTGCGGGTCGCCGCGGTGGTCGGAGTCGTCGCGGCGGCTGTGGCACAGGTCGATGCCGCCGGCGTAGGCGACGTCACGCTCCGGTGCGTGCGGGTGACGCAGCACGACGAGCTTCTGGTGGTGCGAGCCGCCACGACGGACCCGTTGGTCGAGCAGCACCTCGCCGCCGGCGTCCTCGATCAGCTCGCTGACCTCGCGGTTCTCCTCCTGGCTGAACTGGCCGATGTCCAGGTGCGAACGCCACAACATGCCGCGCACGACGACGCCCCGCTTGGCGGCCGAACGGAGCAGGTCGACCATCGTCGGGCCGCTGTCGCGCATCAGCTGGTCGGGGTCGCCCCGCCAGTCGGTGAAGAAGAGGTGGTCGCCGGGGTCGAGCGCCTCGACCTCGTCGACGAGCCGGTCGAAATAGGCGGCGCCGTCGATCAACGGCACGGCCCTGCTGCCCGGACACCAGGGCTGAAGCGTCGTGCGGCGGTTGCCGCGCTGCTTCGGGGTAAGGAACCAATCCTCGATCGGCACGGATGCTTGTTTCCCTCTGCCTGCTCCGCCCACACGCGGAGCAGGCAGTCTACGGCACTTGCAGCTCAGATCTCGATGATCATGTGTGGGTCGACAAGGCCACCGTCGCAGCCCTGACGTCCAAGATCGCGGATAGGGGTTAGAACGGCACGCCGACGGCGAGCAGCCCAACGGGCTCGGCCTTCGTCGTCACGGCTGGCCGCCCCGATACGACCCGGCAGAAGTCCAGGGCGTCCAGGCGGATCGGCTCGCCGTCGCCGCTGGACCAGCGGCCACCCGCGGGACCGGTCAGCTCGAGCGTGTACGGCTTGCCGTGCCGGTCGGCCCATTCCCGCACGACACCGTCGACGATGCGACCCTCGTGCTCGGCCGTGATCCGCGGCGGCAGGCCGGTCGCCGCGTGGATGTCCAGCCGGTGCATGAACGGGTCGCGGGTCAGGATGAGGTCGACGAGGAACCCGACGGTCCACAGCTCGAGCTGACCGTTGACCAGTTGCCGCTCGGGAATCGTCCGGCGGCGGACGACGGCCGGCACCCGCCGGCGCCCGCGCACCGCCTTCGGGGCCAGCGCCCGGTACCTGCCGAGCAGCTCGTCCACGGTCAGCCCGCCGTTTTGCCGTACCTGCAGCGCGGTCAGCGCGTCGATCGACACGGGCGCACCCGCGCGCCGAGCCGCCCGGGTGGCCGCCACCTGCTGGCGGACCATCCGGGCGATGCCGCTCATCATGTCCATCATGCCGACCATGTGGCCCACGGTCGCCCGGACGTCCCAGCCCGTGTTGACCGTCGGCGCGGCCCACTGCCCGGCGTCGAGCTGGGCCAGCAGTTCATACCCCCGCTCGTACTCCGTGGCCGCGACCCGCATGGCGGTGTCGTGGTCGATCGGCGCGACGCGCGGTGCGGATCGGCTGCGTTCAAGCGTCCCGGTGGCGTTCACGGTCGGCTCCTCTCGGTGGTGATGCCAACGTTGTCGGCGAACATGTCAATGGCGCGGTCCAGGAGCCGGGACCACCGGTCGCCACCCGGATCGTTGGCGAGCTGGGTGTCGACCATGCCGCTGACGATCGCGACGAACACGTCGAGGTCGTCCTGCTTGGACACGCCGTGGCAGGCCATCCGGGCGACGAAGCCCTCCATCACCGCGACCGACGGGGCGTACCCCTCCGCCGTCGGCGTGAAGCCCGGAATCGTGCGCAGGCTCATCAGCTCGTGGCGGGCCGGGAACGCCACGGCGAAGTCGAAGTAGACCCGGGCGTAGTACCGCATCGCCGCCCGGCTGTTGGTCGGCGCGCCGGACTCCGCCGCCTCGATGTACTCCAGGAACTGCGTCCAGGCGTCGCCGAACATCGCGTCGTAGATGGCGTTCTTGGACGCGAAGTGGGTGTAGAGCGACGGCGCCCGCATGCCCACCAACCCGGCCACCTCGCGGAGGGTCACGTGGGCGAGGCCCTTCTCCCGGGCGACCCGCCAGGCGGCGTCGATGATCTCCCGGCGGGTTCCCGAACGACGTTCGGTTTTCCTATCGCGATTCGGCGCGCCTAACATGGTTAGGAGTTTGCGCCGCGCCCACCGCTGCCGTCAAGCGGTCCACCACTGCGCCAGCAGGGGTAGGCGTCCAAGATCGCGGCGGCGCGCTTGCAAGAATGGCGTGGTGGATGTCCGTACGCGGAACAACATCACATTCGCCGGTCGCGAGGACGGCCGGCTGGTGATGCTCGCGCACGGGTTCGGGTGTGACCAGAACATGTGGCGGCTGGTGGTGCCCGAACTGCAGCGGCAGTCGCGGATTCTGCTGTTCGACCAGGTCGGTGCGGGCCGGTCGGACCTGTCCGCGTGGAATCCGCAGCGGTACGGGTCTTTGGACGGCTACGCCGATGACGTGCTGCGGATCTGCCACGAGTTGGACCTGCGCGACGTGGTGTTCGTGGGACACTCCGTGAGCGCCATGATCGGGGTGCTGGCCGTCAATCGGGAACCGGACCGCTTCGCCGCTCTCGTCCTGCTGACTCCGTCTCCGCGCTACATCGACGACGCCGACTACCACGGCGGCTTCAGCCGCGCCGACATCGACGAACTGCTCGACTCGCTGGACAGCAACTACCTCGGCTGGTCGGCGACCATGGCACCGGTGATCATGGGCAATCCGGACCGTCCGGAGCTCGGCCAGGAGCTGGCCGACAGCTTCTGCCGCACCGACCCGACGATCGCCCGCACCTTCGCCCGGGCGACGTTCCTCTCCGACAACCGGGCCGATCTCGCCGCGGTCAGCGTGCCGACCCTGGTGGTGCAGTGCGCCGTCGACGCGATCGCCCCGCCACAGGTCGGTGCCTTCGTCCACGACCGCATTCCGGGTAGCCGACTGGTGACGCTCGACGCCACCGGACACTGCCCGCAGTTGAGTGCCCCGCAGGCCACCGCGCACGCCATCGCGACGTTCATCGCCGGGCTTCCATGAGTGAACCGGACGGGCCGGCGCCACCTCCGCCCGAGCCCGAGCCCGTATCGCCGGACACCTCGTCCACGACGATGTCCGAGGACACCGACGACCTCTACGACAACGCGCCGTGCGGCTACCTGTCGACGCTGCTCGACGGCACCATCACGAAGGTCAACGCCACCCTGCTGGGCTGGCTGGGCTATCGGCGTGACGAGGTGGTCGGCTGTCGCCGGTTCGCCGACCTGCTCACCGTTGGCGGCCGGCTCTACCACGAGACCCATTTCGCGCCGCTGCTGCACATGCAAGGGCAGGTCCGCGGCATCGCGCTGGACCTTCGGGCCGCGGACGGCAGCCGACTCCCCGTCCTGGTCACCTCGACGGTGAAGACGGGAGACGCGGGGCAGCCCCGGCTGATCCGTACCACCATCTTCGACGCGCGCGAACGCCGCGCCTACGAACAGGAACTCCTGCGGGCACGGCAGGAGGCGGACCGCGACCGCGTACGACTCCAGCATCTCGTCGCCTCGCTGCAACGCAGCCTCCTTCCGGCGACGCTGCCGACACCGCCCGGCATGGACACCGCCGCGTACTACCACATGGCCTCGCCCGACGAGGTCGGCGGCGACTTCTACGACCTCATCCCACTCGCCGACGGCCGGTGGGGATTCTTTCTCGGCGACGTGTGCGGCAAGGGCGTCGACGCGGCGGCGGTCACCGCGGCGGCGCGCTACACCCTGCGGGCGGCGGCGGTCTACGACCCCACTCCGGCCGCCGCGCTGGCCAACCTCAATGCCGTGCTGTATCAGGACTACTTCACCGACGCCCACCGGTACTGCACCGTGATCTTCGGGATCCTGACCCCGGCCGCGGCCGGATACACGGTCACACTGGCCAGCGGCGGTCATCCCCCGGCGCTGCTCATCCGCGCCGATGGCACGGCGGACTTCCAACCGACACCCGGCGGCACACTCGTCGGCGTCATTCCCGACGCACCCTTCGTCACCAGGACGATCCCGCTCGGCGTCGGCGACACGCTCCTGCTCTACACCGACGGACTCACCGAAGCGCACACCGGCACCGGCACCCAGTTCGGCGCCGACGCCCTGCGCGCCTTCGCCAGCGGGCCAGCCGGCGGCACCGCGACCGACCTCGTCAGCCGACTCACCGAACTGCTGACCACCCTGGGCGACGGCCTCATCGACGACGTCGCTCTCATGGCGCTGTCCGTGTCCCCGCCGCCGATGTGACGGCCGGCGGCCGGGTCCTGATCCGCCAGCGGGCCACCAGCTTTCCGGCCTCCCACAGGATCAGCAGCGCGACCGCGGGCACCAGCGCCCAGGCGAACTGCTTCAGGTTGAGCTCGGCCGTGCCGAGCATGCGCCGGAAGCCGTCGATCTGGGTGACAGCCACCGCGAGCACGACCTCAGCGAGGATCGCCCAGTTCATCTGCTTGCTGTCGAAGGTGGCCGTGGTCAGCGCCGTGCCGGTTTCGTTGCGGCATTCGACCGCGGCCACGATCAGGCACAGCGCAAACGCCGTGAACGCGATCGAGTTGCCGATGGCTTCGCTGTCGAAAACCGCGGTGCCGAGCTTGATGAGGGACAGCAGGCCGATGGTGATGAGGAGCCCGACCAGCGAGACGGTGACGATCACCCGCCGGCTGAGCACCGACTCCCCGCGGGGGCGCGGCTTGAGCAACATGAGGCCGGGCGTCTCCCGGTCGAACCCGAGCGCGAAGCCGAACGCCGCGTTGACCACGAAGTGGATCCACAGCACCTGCGCCGGGTTGAACGGTTCGCCCGCGGCGATGTTGAACACGCTGGCGCCGAGGAAGGTCAGGACGAAAACGACCAGGAGGATCAGGACGAAGCGGATGTACTTCGTCAGGTTGTCGTAGATCTTGCGGCCCTGCTCGACGGCGAAGACGATCGTCGCGAAGTTGTCGTCGGACAGGATCATCCGGCTCGCGTTCTTGGCCACCTCCGTGCCGCTGCCCATCGCGATGCCGATGTCGGCCGCCTTGATGGCGGGCGCGTCGTTCACGCCGTCGCCGGTCATCGCGACGACGTCGCCCTTCTTCTTGAGCGTGTCGGCGAGGAGCACCTTGTGCTCGGGGGCGACCCGGCCGACCACGCCGATGTCGTCGACGCGGGCCAGCCGCTCGGACTCGGACAGCGCGGCGAAGTCGGCACCGAGGATCGCCTCACCCGGGATGCCGATCTGCGCGGCGATCGCCGCACCGGTGGTGACGTCGTCCCCGGTCACCATGCGCACCCGGATGTTGGCCTTCTGCGCGTCGAGCACCGCCGCCTGCGACTCGTCCCGCGGCGGGTCGACCATCGCGACCAGGCTGGTCAGTTCCAGGTCGGTGGCGTACCCGAGCAGGTCGCCGTCGGGGTCGAAGGCGGCCGGATCGAGGTCGCGCGTCGCGGCGGCCATCACCCGCCAGCCCTCGCGCTCCATGCGTTCCATCTCGGTGCGGCCCCACTCGCCGCGGTCGGTGTCCCACGGCACCGTCGACCCGCCCGAGCGTGTGGTGGCGGCCCGCGCCATCACCGCCGGCGCCGCGCCCTTCACGAAGCAGCGCACGACCGGCCGGCCGGCGGCGTCCGTGGCCCGGTTGAACGTCGCCATCAGCTTGTAGCCGGGGTCGAACGGCAGCGTGGCCAGCCGGGGCAGCTTGTCGCGGGTGGCCTCGACGTCGAGGCCGGCCTTGTGACCGAGTACGAGCAGGGCGCCTTCGGTCGGATCGCCCACCACCTTGCCGTCGACGAGCTTGGCGTCGCTGGCCACGAGGTAGGGCAGGATCGCGCCGTCGATGGCGGCCGAACTGCCCGCCGCGTGGTGGACCTTGCCGTCGAGGCCGTAGCCGATGCCCGAGATGGTGTAGCGGTCGTCGGGCTCGACCACCTCGACCGCGGTCATCTGGTTCATCGTCAGGGTGCCGGTCTTGTCGGAGTTGATCGCCGAGGTGAAGCCCAGCGTCTCGACCGAGGGGAGGTCCCGGACGATCGCGTTCCGCTTGGACAGGTCCACCGCGCCGAGCGAGAGGATCGTCTGCGTCACGGTGGGTAGCGCCTCCGGGATGGCGGCGATAGCCAGCGACACCGCGGCGACAAACAACGCGTCCCAGGCTTCGCCGCGCGCGCGGCCCATCACGAACATCACGATCATCGTGAGCCCGGCGGCGGCCGCGATCCACAGGGTGAGCCGGTTCATCTCCCTGGTCAGGGGCGACTCCTCGCGGGCCGTCGTGGACAGCA